>ENA-OQDW01000001-OQDW01000001.1-human-gut-metagenome-genome-assembly--contig:-NODE-1-length-110400-cov-6.996726_pt1 | contig 110400 bp, 108 predicted proteins | sample MGYA00242784_ERZ504613 | MGnify/ENA primary metagenome ERZ504613 (study PRJEB26092, sample SAMD00036330) | human gut metagenome | host: Homo sapiens | study: EMG produced TPA metagenomics assembly of...
TTCTTCTTGATAGTGATATGTACCTCTGGATTCTCTCAATATAGTTGTTATCGAGAGCCGTATCACCTCTTTTGAAGATGTCACAAATGGCATTATATTCATTAAGGGCATAACCGACCGCCTGCGCCAAGGTAGACTTGGGCAGCAAATCCTTCCTGGAAGATATTTCCTCCAGTTTCTCCAATAAATCCTGTAAAATGTCCGGTGCGTATGACTGCCGATAGGCAAGATGGTCTTCAACGGTCCATCCATTTACCCCAGCCTTATGTTTTTTGTCTTCTCGATAAAATCTGTTGAGGATATCTACGACTTCCTGAGCATCCTTGTCTTCCTTGCCGCAGTCGACGAAGTCTCTCTTGACATGCTGCAGACAGGCGATTCTCATGATGTCCGGATAAGCATCCGACTCCAGTTTCCGGTAAGGAGCATATGCATCACTCTGTATAGTACCTTTATAATCTGAGAATACGTTAAGTATGACCTGCTCAGAGCGTGAACCATCCTCATATACGAAGAAGACAAGTCCCAGTTTAGGCGCACTTACAGCCCAGAGGTAGCCTTTCTTCGACCCCTTGTCCGTAGGCTTTGTCTTGGCTAACAGCACTTTATGGTATGTCTCGTCTGCCGAGACATAATCCTGCTGCAACACTACTTGGCAGATAGCCTTATAGAAGTTTTCCAGCACATCGGCACTTCTGGCAATCAGTTTGTTTGCCGTGGCTTTCCTTAACGTAAACCCATTGTCGGCAAAGTATTTGGTGATTCGCTCTACCGGCATGGAATAGATGTATCGCATCTGCAGGAGACCTGCTGCAAAGGAAGGTGAATAGGAAGAATTCAACAACAGAGCCGGCGGAGTTTTCCCCGGATACATGATACTTCCATCAGTATAAGTGTTGATGTGATACACGGTCTTGATGAATTTGATGGGTTCCATGCTGTAACGTATACAGGTACGAGTTCCGAAGAGACGCAACGTCTTCAAAAGCCCTGCATCCATGACTGGATCTATCGTAACATGCACCTCTTTCATCTCGTAATGCATGTCACGCTTGGCACCGTTGTTTTTGCGTGCCTTTCTCTTTTCGGCCTGCTCTGTTTTCTTCTTGTCAAATTCCTCCTGGGTCATCGAGTCTTGCGGATTCTTTTCCTGACGTTCTGACTTCTTGCCTGAAACGAGCTTGCCGAGTGCCTTGTTCTGACGATTCGCTTTGTCAATGGCGATTCCTTTCTGGACGAGTAATTCTTCCAATGACTTTATACGTTTAATGAGTTCGTTGACCTGCAGGGTCAGCGAACTCACTGTAGTATTAGCTTGCTGAAGTTGTTCGTTGGCAAGCTGAAGTTGTTCCTTCAAAAGTTCTATAATTTCGTCCTTTTTCATAGTGCAAAGGTACGAAAAAATATCGAGATATGCAAGGATTTTCAGATATTTATTTTTACTATCTTACTGATATACAATACGTTAAATATAGCATAGCAAAGCTATAAGTTAAGCCTCTTTCTATATTTCATGCTTTTTAGGCAAATTCCGCTCATGATGGCCGATAGTGTCCTGTACGGCATTTTGCATTGTTTGTTCTTGGGGTCAAAGTATGGCAATTCAAAGGTTCCTCGCTCCAGTCGCTTCTGGTACAGCAAGAAACCATCGCCATCCCATTTGAGCATTTTTACCTGCTGGCGGTTCTTGGAGAAGAAGATGAATACCGCACCACCAAGTGGCGGAAGTTCCATCTCGGTTCTCACTATCTGATACAAACCATTTATGCCCATGTTCATTCGGACATATCGCTGGCAGACATAGTACTGGGTACTCTCATTCAAGCCAAACATACTGCATCCTCCTTCTCATAAAGTTTCATCAACGCCATAACAGACTTGGCACATCCTTTTTTAACGGAAACCAAAGTTCCATTTGGAAAGGTTATGTTTATGCCATAAAGGAGGTCTTCCATAGGAAGATCTATGGCAGGAGGTTCCATAGGCACGAACATCATGCCTGTACTTGATGTAGATGCTTCTGCTTTTTCTCTGCGGGCTGCCTCCTGGGCTTGGCGGATTTCCTTTTTGGCACGCAAAACAGAATATCCTTTTTCGCACATCCAGTTCATCATGGTGCGATGATTTACATGTCTTTCCTTCAAGAAAGGGGTAAGTTGGGCCTTGGGATTTCGGTTCAGATAGACCAAGAAGGAATCCCAAGCCTTCTCATAACGTTCGTTTGCTGTCATAATTTGTTTGATTTTAAAATGATGGTGCAAAGGTACGAATAAATGAGAAGTCTACAATGGTATAAACGCGGAGCCGCTTACTGAGGGATAACCCCAAATCGTGATGGATAGCGTGATGGATATTTCCGTTTTCGAAGTATCCGTCACGCTATTTAAATGTCTGTATATTAGTATGTTAAGAAGCTTAGGAGTACAAATCGTGATGGATGATAGATGATTACATAAAACTTATTCACGAATACGGCTGCATCGGGTTATAAATACGGCTGCATCGGGTTATAAATATGGCTGCATCGGGTTACGAATATGACTGCATCGGGTTACGAATATGACTGCGTAGGCTAACGGAGACGTATCTGTAAGCTTATCGAGACGTCTGCATCAGCTAACAGAGACGTCTGAACTCGCTAACTGAACTACTTGAGTTGCTTGATTGAACCACTTGAGTTAGCTGACTGAACCACTTGAGTATTCTTCTTCATGTGCTTGCATGCAACCATAAAACTTTTTCAGCAACTTTTCCAGGAAGTATGGAAGAAGGCAGAGTTGAAGCAAACATGAGGCCAACACAGAAACGGCCTTCAGCCCGTACTTAAATCACATGCGAAAGTTTAGTTTAGATAAATTGCATCAAATTCTAAAAAAAATGGCATGTAGAAAGAATAGTATTGATAATGAGCAAGATAATATCATGTATTTCGCTACTTTTGTCGTATATTTGCCACCGAAAAGAACCAATAAACGTGTTGATTCTAAAAACAATATTTAAACCTATAAAAATTTTTAAGAGCTTATGAAAAAGTTATTTACTCTAGTGTTTGCAGCATGTGCAAGTCTTAGCGTTAGTGCAGTTGAGAAAGATTTAGTTACGACTCCAATAACCATTGAGGCAACTCAAGGTGAAGATGGTCTAAAATGGGCAGAAACTGAAGCTATTATTCTTAAGGCTTCTGATGTCGCAGTGAATGACTTCTTGAAGTTGACTGTTACAGATGCTGAGGCAGGTTCTGGTGAACAGAATGTTTTGCAGTTTAAAAAAGCAGATAGCAGTGATATGTATTATGGAAGTACATTTAATCCTGCTCCAAACTCAGTTGTCACGATACCAGTTACAAAGGAAATTTTGGCACAGATAACAGGCGAAGGCTTTAAACTCGGTGGTGCGGTTCAGCAGAAGAGTGGCTCTTGGCCTGCAGTACTTGGCAAGAAAATAACTGTTTCTAAAATATCAGTTTTGCCTGCTAGTGATTTTATGACATTGGATTTGTCTTCTGCAGGTAAGTCAACAACGGCTGCTTGGAGTGGAGTCACAATTCCAAGTGCTAATTTTAAGTTAGCTAAAGTTGGTGATGTCGTAGTAGTTACGACTACAGCCGAGGATGCAATTAGAAATGAAGGTAATTTCCAGTATAATATGGGTAAACTTCAGTTCAGTGGTTGGAATATCCCAATGTTCTTTGTTCAGACTTTGTCGGCAGCTGATATTGAAAAAATTAATTCAACCGAAAGCCCTCAGTGGTATTATCAGGGTGCAAAGTTCCCTGTTTCTGCTACGGCTATGTTGTATCGTCAGAAAACTGATTTACCTTCAAACAAAACTGTTATAAATGTAGAAGAGACAGCTTTAGGTGTTTGGGAAAATGGTGTTGTTTTGGCAAAGGAGAACTTTGCAAATGTACAAGCAGGTGATGAATTGCATATAGCTATTAAGGATTTTAAAGAGGTGAATAAGGAGGGCGAGTCTTGGACTCGTCGTGGCCAGATTCAGTTGGCTTCAGCTGATGAGAACTGGCCGTCTGTTTCCGGTACTATAGATGTCTTTGATGTATCAGAGACGGTAGTTGTATTTGATGATAAGATTGTTGCTGCAGCTAAGGAGTTTGGTTTGGTAATTAAGGGTGAGTGCTTGACAGTTGCAGGTGCAAATCTTTATACTAAGGCTGTTCCTACTAGCATTTCTGGCACTGTTGTAGCTCCAACGGAAAACACTAATGCTCCGGTTTACAACCTTGCAGGTCAGCAGGTGGGTGCATCTTATAAGGGTGTAGTAATCAAGAACGGTAAAAAGTATGTTCAGAAATAGTATAGAGTTATATTTTTAGTTTGTTGAAAAGAAAAGAGAGGGTATGTGAATGCCCTCTCTTTTTGATTTTATCCGTTTCGAACATTGATTAATGTTCCAGATATAGTCCGTTTAGCTTTTCCAGGAAAACACAAACTTTATCATTTATCATTTCCATGAAACCATGAGTCTTCTTGTTCGATACACCAGGATATGGAGTATAGTAATGCTCCTCAATCGGTTCTCCCTGGTTTCTGCCAAACATCAGGTAAGCTATGTGATGCTGCTTGAGTACTGTAAGCAATGTCTCTGAAAAAATACTGGAATCACCAATAGATTCTACTCCTGTTGTCAGTCCGAAGGCATTGTTGTGGTCTTGGGCAAAAGGCAGAGCCTGCTTCACAATCTCCTTGATGCTCTTCTGGTAGAGTGGGAGGTCGATGGCATTTTTGCTTTGCAGATATGTCACGTTGATCACATCAATCTTGTTGTCCGGATAGCGATCCATCAGATTCTTGCCCGGCTGGTAGGTTTCAGAATAACTATAAACTACATTCGTTACATCCTCGTCATCCAAGAGATCCTGTATCTTCTTGTAAAGACTGATATAGTCGTCTTTGCTGAGTTTACAGTACCATGTCTTACCGTCTACAGGAAGAAGATTGAGTACTACAGGTGCTTTGATACCATAACCATCTTGCAGTGTATCAAGATATTTGGCAACCTGTTTGGTATATTCCTCCAGCATATCATCATTGCCGTTATAATCAGGCATTGTCCAGTTCATGATGAGTAAGCCTCCCTTACAAAAGTGTTTCAGCACATCTTCCTGATAGCCTTGAACGGAACGCCGTCTATGTTCTGTGATTTTCCATTTTCAATGCCAGCCAACTCATATCCATTTGCAGCCGGTCTGTAACCGCAGAGAGTTTTCAAGTCGCATCGGTCGCTGTCACATTGCCAGCGGTTCCAGCCTATTCCGGTTAAGGTACCATACATCTGGCCTATCAGCGTACCTTTGTTGGCATATGCCTTGATGTTGGTTTTCAGATTCTCTGTGCGGGTTGTGAGACCGCTCATGCAATCTCGTCATACGATTTCTTTTTCTTCTCACCGCATGAAGAGAAAGCCAGGAGGGCCGCGAACATCAATATAATATATTTGATTCTCATAATTTGTTATTCGTTATATGCCTTCTTCATGGCTTCTACCACGGTAGGCAAGGTCCACTGTGGCACACTTCTGTCTGTTCCGTCGAAGATGCTCATCCAGTAGAAGGTGCTACGCCGTATGCCTTTGCCTGCTTCACGATGTCGGCAGCCTGGTCGGCAGCAGCCTGAATCTCGCTGGCAGAACTGGTTTTGCTGACACTCTTGCTTCCGTGTGTACCGTATTCGCCGATGATGCAAGGTATGCCCTTGCTGATGAACTTATTTTCCAGGCGGGTGAACATATTCTTGATATCATTGCTGCAGGAAGCATCCCACTTGCCTTTCTGGGCAAACCAATCCCATGGATCATAGGTGTGAACTTCTACGGCGATATGTCCATCCACCTTGTCGGTAGGGATGACGAGGTTGTTCAATACGTCGTCACCATTAGCTGCAGCATAGGTATTGATGATGAGGTTGCGGGTCTCGTTGTTGCCACCGGTAGCACGTACTGCATTCACGAAACTCTGGGCATATCTGTTCAAACCCTTATAGCTGCTTGCGCTCTTTGGTGCATTCCAGGTGTTGTCGGCATCAAGCATCTCGTTGTAACCTTCGAACACCAGATGATGGTCGTAGTTCTTGAAACGGGTGGCAATCTGGGTCCAGAGATATTCAAACTTCTCCTTGTTCTCCTTATAGTTGGCTTCATCAGCCTTGATCCAGTGCTTCACATCCTTATCGTCTGCACCTGTATCATGGTGAACATTCAGGATGCAGTACATACCGTTATCAATCACGTAATCAACGATTTCCTGTATTCTGTTCATCCAGGCTTCATCCACGGTTCCGTCTTCCTTCATGTGTTGGAACCAGGTAACTGGAATGCGGACAGAATTAAAACCGTTCTTCTTCAGAAAATCTACCATCGGTTTGGTGGTAGGAACCTGTCCCCATGCTTTCTCGAAATCAGTAACAGAATTGCTGTTCATGTTCATCCACATGGCAACTACATCTGTGCAGTTGCCGAAGTTGGTACCGATGCCCATGTTCTTCACAGCATCTACTGCGCTTTCCTCTACATAGTTTGCGTTCAGGTTTACCTGGTCGCGGGTAATCACGTTCTTGCTGCTCAATGCTGCCTTCCACCAGTCGTTGGATGGCATGTTGCTTCCATACCAAGGCATGAAGAAACTCCATTTTGCACCGGCGTTCCATGCTTCGTCAATACCTGCGGTAGCTGTATTGTTGTTGGCATCAGTTCCGCACTCAGCCAGAGCGATGAGTTTACCAGGATAGCGTGCCTGAATCTCCTTGAACTCCTGAGCCTGCTTGGCAGCATCATAACCGTAGAGGTCGCGACCGATGATATCTACATACTTGTCGCCGGGATACCAGTCGGCATCATTGTCATAGGTATTGGCATCGCATTGTAATTCTGTGTGGTCCAAGCCCATATCAGGTTGTGGATTCCCTTGTTCTGGAAGTAATTAAACATGGTCTGCCAAAGCTTCTTGTAGGTCTCGGCACCATCATATCCCCACCAGAACCAGGATTTGCCCCAGCTGGCACCAGATTTCAAACAGGCATTACCGGCAGCCTCATGGAAAGGACGCCAAACGGCAACAACGCCTGCATCCTGCAACTTCTGCAGAACTTCCACCACCTTGTCCATCTCCTGATAGAACCATTTGTTCTCCCAAGAGCCTGCCGTCAATACGTTGGCTGCTTTGAAGGATGTTTCGGATGGGGTGCAGGTCACACCGCTACCATCTGTTCCCGGAGTGGTGTTTTCTGTCTTAGGCACGTTGAAGTGCCACATCAGCGATACCAGTCCGCCCTGGTCTGCCCAGTTGGTAACAGGGGTGATGTCGTTATAGTTGATCCATCCTTTGGAACCCTGCTTAGGAACATAGATATGGATAAAATCATAGCAGTTCATGGCAGGATACTTGCCTGTTGCCTTATAAATCTTATCAGCCTCTTTGGTGTTCCAGTTAACGTCTGCCATGATTGAAGAGATGATCTTGCTGCCATAATTCAGCTGCAGATATTTGTAGAGACGCTTGGTCTTGTCTGTAGCTGAAGGGTCTGCAAGATTCACATCGCCTACTTCGCTTTCGTGATAGATAGAGAAGACGACATTATTGATCTTGTTGATGTCGTATTTTTCCCAAGCTCCGAAGTCCTCCAGACCTTTCAGATAAATTTCCAGTTGGTTGTTGGCATTGTGCTTCATGCTGCTGATGGTATTGCTTTCGCCAGTCAGATTCCATTCAGCTTGTTTTCCTTCCGAATTGTTGATGGTAATCTTGTCACCATCAGTTTGTGCCAAGCAGTGAATGAAATCATTACTGCCAGGAGTGAGAGTAATATCTTTTTCATTGTCTTGCTACTTTGATGGATTTGTTATTGATTTTAATGATGTATACGCCGTGGGTCAGCTCATCCAGCGGGATGATGGTCTTGTCTCCGGCGAGGATAGGGGAGAGGCTTACAGCCTTTCCGTCGAGAGCGAAGGCGCTCACCTTGTTGTGGGGTCCATCCACGATGAGGCGGTCACCTTCGAAGGCAAACTTACTGTTGGCTTCAATTTGCTGGATGCCCGTAGTGATACCGTAGGTGAAGGTCGAAACCTTCCACAGTTCGTAACTTGCGGTAGTGGCAGTGGAAGTCACGGTCATCTTGTCATTTCCGAAGGTTATTTCCGGTTGAGTGCTCAGTGCAAACTCTATCTTGCTACCATCGTTGAATGATACAAACAGCGACTTGCCGTCGGCAGCTTTGGCTGAGATGCAGCTCAGAGCTATCAGTAAGGATAATGCTATTTTCTTCATATCGGGTTGATGTTTTGGTTTTAATTAAAAATGTGGCGCAGTTGATATAACTACGCCACAAATTTACGAATTATATTTCACATAAATGCGTTTTTTATGTTAAATATTCTAGCTTATGGAAGGATTGCAATCTTGGTAACGCCTGTCAAGTCGCCCTGAATAGCAAAGCCACATGAGTTAGCAACTTCTACAGCTGTTTCATCAAAAACATATTCAAGTTTACGTTCTGAAGGATTCCAGTCTGCAATAGTTGTTATATTTGGCCAACCATTTTCATTCTTATTGATCTGTACTTGTCCCTTGACGGTAGGGTCTTTGTACACAATCAACTTAGAACCAACTTTTACCTTTACTTTTTCAAATACTTCTTTGGTCAAATAGAATTTTCCACTGCCACTTGACCATGAGAAATCAAATGGATATGTTATTTTCCCATTATCCATATTCGTTACAAGTTCTGCGATATCCTTTTCTGCAGGAACCACCTTGAACTCAGGACCTTCAATCTTGTTGCCGTCTGGGTCTTCCATCACGATCTTGTAGGTATCAACTTCTGCATTGGCAGGAACCTGGCATACAATCTCTGTATTGGTACGAGAAGTATAGCGGTTTACCTTGTAAGAACCGATATAGAGGTTCTGGATGTTTTGGAAGTTCTTGCCAGTGATGGTGATGGTTGAACCTGCTGTAGCTTCTCCAGGAGTGATAGAAGCGATAGCTGGATCGGTAGCTGCCTTGATGCTCAATGCATCCTTCTTCACCTCTATGGTTGTACCATTCTTCAGGTTGAGCTTGAAGCCTGTACCGGCGCATGCTGCAGGAACTGTTACTGCGATGGCATTGGCATTCTGAGCTGCAAATTTCTCAACGGTCTGTTCTACATCGCCAGGGAAGGTGATGCTTGCTACGAGGTCGAGATCTGTACCCTTGATGATGGTCTTATCGCCAGCTGTGATAGCTGCTGGTGTGCAAGAAGCTACGGTTGGCTTCACCAAAGTATAGGCTACTGTTACAGTCTTGCCGTTGGCGAGACTCAGGATGATGCCATTGGCGTCCTTGGTTTTCTCCTGTGCATCCTCTGGAACAGTGGCAGTTACCTTGGTTGTCTCTACCTTGTTGAGCTGAGATGCTGCAGCATTAGGGAATGCAATGCCTGTAATCAGATCCATATCCTTACCGGTAATGGTGAGTTCTGCACCATTCTTCACTGGGTTAGGTGTTGCAACGAGCTGGGTAGGAACTACGGTAATGATGTTGCCTACAGGAACCTCGATACCGCTCTTGGTTACTACATAGAAGGTACCGTCTGTAGCCTTGGCAGGAACAGCAACAGTAATCTCTGCTGCACTCTGTGACTTAAAGCCGGCTGCATCTACAGTTGCACCTTCAAACTTCACGCTGACAATCTGGTCGAATGAAGTACCTTGATGCTGAGGATTTCGCCTGCCTTGATGTTGCGGTCCTTGATAGGAGTAGCCTCTGGAGTATTGATGGTCAACTCTTCCTTGGTCTCCAGGGAAGTACCGTCCTTGGTGGCGTCTGTCAATGTGATGACACCTGTACGAGCCTCTGTCGGAATCTTCACCTGGATGGTATAGCGGTCGTGACCTACGAACTCTGCCTCCTTGATGGTATCGCTACCTGCGAAGATAACGCCGTGCATCAGGTTGAGGTAATCACCCTTGATGGTTACTACGTCGCCTACATTACCTACCATAGTACCTTCGCTACCTACGAAGAACTTGGTGATTTCGATGTCCTCACGATAGGTGATAGGAGATACGGATGTAATCTCGCCGCCCTTCTTGGTCTTCAGGACAATCTGACCCGGCTCGCATTTCTCAGCAGGAACCTGGATGGAAATCTTACTCTGCTTACCGCTTTGGAGAGTCTCGTATGCGGTGATAGGGGCAGCACCTGGAAGGTTGACAGACTCAATCTGGTCCAGATTGGTACCATAGAGATATAAGGTACCGCCACGGAGCACTGGGCATGGACCGAATGACTGGAGGGAGATGTCGTTGCCGTACTGATCGGTAGAGAGATCATCTCCGTCGCTGCACGCTGTCAGCGATAGCCCTACGAGGCTACCACCAACATGGCGAATATTTTGCTTATCTTTTTCATATCAATTCAGATTATAAGTTTATTTGTTTGGAACCACACGGATGTTGTCAATCTTGATGATTGGGTTACAATCCACACCCATAGGCAATACGCTGGCATCGTTGTAAGCACCCTTGACAATAAAGATGTTGAAGGCACTGAAGTCGTTCACACCTGTATAGCTCAATCCCTTGTTGCCATCGTAGTCATAAACGAAGTCTGCCAATGGAATGGTTACGGTTACCCACTTACCTTCGGTGTTATATGTCTTGTCGTCTGTATTCTGCCATGCATGTAGAGGCACGTGCCAACTTACCCTGTTCGTGGAAGAAGGTGTTGTTTGCTCCTGCCAATACGTTGCCATAGATATCCTGTACACCTGCACCACCATTGGAAACCTGGCTTACGCTACCAAAGTAAATCTGCATAGGTGCAGCCGACCAACCGTTGTCCTTTGGTATGCACATCTCAAACTTCAGGCTCATGTTCTTCCAATCGCTGAAGTCTGCAAGATCCTGCATACGTGGACGGCTGGAGTAGGTCTCTGGGTCCTGCCAGCTTCCTGGCCAGTACTCGAACGAGAAGTTACTGTCGTTCCAGCCACCATCTGCGCCCATGGCTGTCTCACCGAGAACCATGTAGTTGCCAAAGAGTGATGTGCCATCAGAGGTAATGGTACGGTTGTGCCAACCATTGTTGCCCAATACATCTCTGCCTTCCTTCCAAGGAGTATCGAAGTCGAAGAGCATACCGCGGTTGTCCATATAGCGGAAGCCTGCCTTGGTTGTACCATTGATGGTGGTGATGGTGATAGGCTCATGCTTAGGCATATCCTCAGGCATGTTGAAGCGGATGCTGTTCTGGCTGATCTTCAGGTCCTCGTAAGGAATGGTGTAGTTATCACCCACCTTGATAGTCAGATGACTGTTGTCGTAATCCAGGAAGTAGTCGCCCTTGATGGTTACTTCCTCGCCTGGAGCTGCCCACTCGTTGCTCATGCTGTTGATGGTTGGAGCTGGTACGATGGTCTTGAAATCGTATGCCACGGTGTCCTGCTTGCTGGTGATGAAGTAGATCTTATCACTTACCTCGTTAGGGATAGCCTTTGGCACGGTTACGATGATGGTGTTGTCCGTCATGTAACTGGTGTTCAGGACTGCAGACTGGTCGTTGAAGTTGATTTGGGTCACACTTCTCAGGTTTCTACCCACAATACAGATGGTATTGTTGAGAGATGCGGCAGTAAGGAGAGAGTCCTTGCTGGCAGCATCCACTGGTCGAACATAATCGATAGTAGGAGTTCCACCTGTCACTTCATACTTGTCTGGCTCGTCCTCGCAAGAAGTGAATCCTGCGCCGGCTGCAACAAGTGCCATGGCGAATAAAGCCCCATTTATATTCTTGATATTCATAATGAAATTCTCTTTATTGATTAATAACTATATGTGTTACGTACATCCACATGGATTGGAGAAGCGTTGCTACCCAAATTAGGGTTCAAGGCTACATCCTCTGTTGGGAATGGCAATGTAAAGCTGCTGGCTGTTACATTAGGTGCTGGGGTATTCTCATCATACTCCATTTCTGAGTTGTCCCATGTGCACTGCTGTAGTATGCCTTGTAAACTGCATCGCAGTTCCACATCTGGTTGCGGTGCTGTGCCTTCAACTCCTTGATGCAGCTGTCTACATCGTAGTATGCGCGGCGTACGTAATCGTACCAGCGGTCACCCTCACCTGCAAACTCCAGGCGGCGCTCCTTCCAGATGTCATCAAATGTAAGAGAAGTCTTTGTTACGACCCCTTTCCACTCGTATGCACGGCCACGAACCTTGTTGAAGCAATCCAGGGCAAGTGCATCGGTATTGTTACCCATCTGTACCTGTGCCTCTGCATAAATCAGATAAATGTCTGACAAACGGAGGAGTGGAGTAGGGAGGGCATTAGACATACTGGTTGGAGTGATGCCCAATTCTTCCTTGTGGTCATAGTTGTCACCATAGAGGTGCTTCACGTTGCTACCACCGCAAGGACCCTGGCACTGACCAGTTGCAGCTGCATTGTAACCCTTGTTATACCAGAAATCCAGGTAAGAGAATCCCTTCTTCAGACCGTCCTTCTGTGCATTGGCAGGAAGGTCGTGGTCTCTCCAGAAGTAAGAATATACATCGCCTGGCATCATGATGGTTGCCTTACGACGGTGGTCAGGATCTACACGGTTTGCTGGATCATCTTTAGGAGATACACCGAAGGCTTCCATCAAATCGATAGATGGACCGCGCCAACCGCCCCAGCAGTCACCATTCTCATCGAAACCTTCTGGAGCCAAGTCGCTCTGGAGGGTGTTCTGAGAAGTCCACTGAGTACCTACTGTCCAGCGCCATGCAATCAGAATTTCGTCGCAGAACTGGTTAGAGCCACGGAAGATGTCCTCGTAGTGCTCCATCAGTCCTCTGCCTGAGTTCTCGATGACATCCTTGGCATATTCGGCTGCCTTCTTCAAATCGTCCTGATTCAAGGAGCCCGAAACACCAGCCTTGGTCAGATAAACCTTACTGAGCAGACCTTCTGCACAGTAGTAGTCGATGCGACCCGAAGTGCTCTTTTCCTTAGGAAGAAGCTCCATCGCCTTTTCCAGGGTCATGATGATATATTCATAAACATCAGCTTTCTCTACCTTGCTAACACTATTGTAGTCACCTTTACCAAGACTTTCTGAGTTGCTGTGGATGATAGGCACATCACCGAAGGTACGTACCAGATAAAAGTATGCCATCGCCTTCCAGGCAAGACACTCGCCCATGCACTGGTTTTTTACCTTTTCTGAGGTGTTGATGGCGTTCTTCAATGATTCGTAAACGGTACTGCAGTGACCAATCTCTGCCCAGAGTGAGTAAGACATGTTTACCAGGTCCTCATCGGTACCATTGGTACTGAAGTTCATGTAAGGCTTGAGCCCCAATACATATTACCCGACATAACCTCACCAACCTTGATGAAACCACGCTGGAAATCATACCAAGGTGAGTTAGAGAGATAGTTTACGCCCGAGATGCAGGAAGCATCACCGTTGTAATAGTTCTCTGTGTTGTAATTGTCCTCTACAGGTTTGTCAAGGAAGTCTCCGCAAGAGGTCATTCCCATACCGAGGAGCATTACAAATGCTGTATATTTAATATTCTTAAATTTCATAACTGTTCGTTTTGGATATTAGAATGATAAGTTCAAACCAAATGTAACGGTGGTTGGAGAAGGGTAGCGACCGAAATCCAGACCATATACATTCGCACTCTGAGTAGAGAGACCTACCTCTGGGTCGTAACCGCTGTAACCGGTGATGGTGAAGAGGTTAGATGCTGTGAGAGTCAGTCGGAGATTGGTCAGACCAATCTTCTGGATGAGCTTCTGGTCGAATGTGTATCCCAGAGCCATGCTCTTCAAGCGGAGGTATGAACCATCCTCGATATAACGGTCGCTGAATGCGTCGTTATCGTTAGGGTCGTTGATGGATGCACGTGGGTACATCGAGTTTGGATTGTCAACGGTCAGATTAGAGATGTTGTCATACCAGTTACCAGTCTGGTTTCCATCCTTGGCTACGAGGTGAACTCGCTTGTTGACATCTTTCAACTGGTTGCTCCATGGAGAGTTCATGTGAGTCATCTTCATGTTCAGATAGTTGGCTACCTTGGCGCCTACAGAACCATTGATGAAGATATTCAGGTCGAAGTTCTTGTAGCGGAAGGTATTGTTCCATCCGAAGGTCCACTTTGGCAGTGGAGAACCGATGTTGGTCTTATCATTCTCGTCGATGATACCATCGCCGTTGATATCCTTGTACTTCAAGTCACCTACATAGGTGGTGTTGCTGCGGCTGAACTTAGATGGGTCGTCAATCCATGCATAGTGCTTGGTGCCATCTGCATCTGTTGTTACAGAGATTGGGTTGTTCTTCTGCAGGGTCTGTACTGGAGACTGATGATATCGTTGTAATCCTTATATACTCCCTCTACTACATAACCGTAGAAGTTGTAGAGTGATTCGCCTGGTGCAGAACGGGAAACAACGTCGCTCCACTGTCCCTTACCGAGCAATGCGGTACTGCCGGAAAGACTCTTCAACTTGTTCTTGTTGATAGAGATGGTGACGTCTGAACTCCAGTCGAAGTCCTTGGTGACGATAGGGTGGGTGTTGAGGCAATCTCAAGACCGGTGTTCTCGATGTCGCCATAGTTTCCGTATGGTGCAGCGAGAGCTGAAGATGCATTACCGCTGGTACCCATGATGGAAGGCAGGTTGAGCTGCATCAGCATGTCCTTACTCATCTTCTTGTACCAGTCTACGGTCAGGTTCACACGACTGTTGAAGAAACCGAGGTCAAGACCTACGTTCACTGCTCCTGAGTCTCCCACTTGATATCGAGGTTCTTCAGGTTGGCAGGGCGGAAGCTGGTACCCAGGCTGTATCCATGGTGCTCATCGCAGAACCCCACTTGTAACCACCGATATTGGAGTTACCTGTCTGCCCCCAACCGATACGCAACTTACCATTGCTCAACCACTTGATGCTCTTCATGAACTGCTCGTTGGTGAAACGCCAACCCAAAGCCAATGAATGGAAACCTGCCCAACGGTTGTTTGGACCGAAGTTAGAGCTACCATCATAACGATAGGTATAGGTAGCGAGATAACGATCATCGTAGTTGTAGGTTTCACGGGTGAAGAAGGAAGCCATAGATGAACTTCCCCAACCTGAACCAATCTGTGGGTCGCCCTGGCCCAATGCTGGGTTGTGAACTACATCGTTAGGAAGATTGGTGTTGAATGCTGATACATAGTCATATTTTGATTCCCAGCACTCCTGTCCGAGCATAGCTGTGATACTATGTTTGCCGATAGTTGTAGAATATTGCAGATAGTTGTTCAATGACCAGAAGGTATTGCTGTTCTTCTGCAGACGGCTTTGGTTGCTCTGACGCTTCCAGGTTCCGAGGTCAATCATCGGATTATAGGTCTCACCTTTGGATGCACCGATATCGAAACCTAACTGGCTGTGCCAGGTCAAGCCCTTCATCAGGGTGATATCTGCAAAGACACTACCGTTTAAGCTCTGGCGGTCGAGCAGAATATCGTCTTCCATAGCCATGGCGATAGGGTTAGGATTGGTGAATCCTTCCTTAGATACGCTTGAGTAGCCGCCATCAATATTGTAAATCTGGATATCTGGAGGTGTAGTCAATGAGTAGTTGATCAAACCTTCTGCACCGTCTGCTAGCTTCAAGCTTTCTGCTGTCTTTGAATAAGTTGCGTTCAAGCCGAGCTTGAACCACTTCTTCAACTGTGCAGAGAGGTTCACACGCATAGAGTAGCGCTGGAATTCAGATCCGATGATGGTACCATCCTGGTCTGTCCAGTTGCCTGAAATATAGTAGTTTACCTTATCTGTACCACCATCTGCGGCAATCTGGTGAGACTGCTGCCATGCTGTCTGGAAAATAGCATCCTGCCAGTTGGTACCGATACCGAGGATTGATGGATCGCTATATACTGGGTCTGGCTTGGAGATTTCGCCCTGGTTAGCCAGATCGTTGTAATATTCTGCAAACTCGCGCAAGTTCATGATATCCAGGCGCTTGCTCTGTCGGCTTGCAGCTACGCTACCGGTATAGGTAAACTTAGCTTCGCCTGCCTTACCCTTCTTAGTAGTAATCAAAACGACACCATTGGCACCCTGTGCACCATAAATGGCGGTAGCAGAAGCATCCTTCAATACTTCCATGCTGACGATATCGCTAGGGTTGATCAAAGACAATGGAGATACTGCAGAGTGAGAACCATTACCGAGCTTGTCACCCAAACCGAGTGATGAACCACTGTTGCTCTGGGAGTTGAAGATGACACCATCTACAACGTACAATGGCTCTGAGTTGGCGTTGATGGTAGCGATACCACGAACGCTAACGGCTACGGCAGAACCTGGCTGACCGGAAGTCTGGACAGCGTTCACACCGGAAATCTTACCCTGGAATGCCTGGTCTACGTTGGTGATAGGAGTCTGCTTCAATGTCTTTTCATCCATGGAAGCAGAAGCACCAGCGAGGTCGCTCTTCTTCATGGTACCATAACCTACAACTACTACTTCTTGAAGACTGTTGTTGTCTTCGGTCAAAGTAATGTTGTACTTGTTCTGACCGCCCACCTTAAATGATTTGGTGATGTATCTACATAAGTTACCTCTACAGTCTGTCCGGCACCTACATTCAGTGTGTAGTTACCATCAAAGTCTGTCACTGCGGCATTTTTTGTGCCTTTCACTTTTACTGTTGCACCGATGATAGGACCCCATTGCTCGGATACGTTACCAGTAATCTTCTTGGTCTGTTGCACAGCCTGATTCGTTGTGATCTGGGCTGCGAAAGTTTGCTGAGGGGAGATGCCGAGAAGACTCAGGGCAGCTACACTAGCAAGCAACTTTTCTCTACTTTTAAAGTTCATACAATTTTTGTTAGTTGGTTAAAACAGTTTGGCTCTTTCACTTATCCGATTGATACGGGAAAGAATCCAAATCGGATTATTGCTCTCTGATTATTCCTTCGTCATCTTTTTCTGATGAGAAAAAAAGGTAGAGGCTAGCTCTAGGTTGCATTTACTTTTTCCATTGTTGTGATTATATTTATTTGTTTTTATATTGTTTATTCTAAACCTTTAGGCTATTTTGTAAATCTGCTGCAAAGATAGCTATTTTTTGCAAAATAGCTTGTACATATTTTGCTGATTACTAATACTTTTCTGCTTTAGTGAAAATAAAATGTAATTTTCGTCATATTTATTAAAGATTAAGTGTTAGCGTTACAATTTATTTACTTGATGGTTGATTTATATTGATTATTCTATTATTTATCTATTATATATAAGGTACGCGTACATTATTTATTATATGAATTGTCATAACCTTTTGTGCTTTGTTAATTGGTCTTTGGTTGTTTCCGGTCAATTCTTGAGTTGAATAGAGTGTGTGTTTTGTTGTTTTCTTTGCTTTTTCTGACTTGATGTGTGTCAATTCTTATTTCTGTTTTCAGATATTTTCGAATATTTTTCTGCCTTTGCAACAAAGTATGTTTATTCAGCAAAATAATACACGGATATATCGGAAATTATGCCTAACTTTGCAACCGTAAAACTGAATGTTTAACTAACAAGATTACCAACGACAATATGAATCATCGTATAGCAAATGTTTTTAGGTTAATAATTATAGGTGTTCTGATGAGTGTGCTGGGGATTTCAAGCCTCAGCGCACAAATCAGAGGAAATAACATCGTTGTAACGGTAACTCCTGACCATCAGGACTGGAATTACCGAGTAGGCGAGAAGGCTAACTTCACGGTGAATGTGAGAAAGAGCGGTACGCTACTCAATCAGGTGAAGGTAGATTATGAACCGGTCCGGCAATGTTTCCGGAGGTGAAGAAAAGTATCACTCTCAAGGACGGAACCATGAAATGGTGCGGCAGTCTGAACAGACCGGGCTTCTACCGCCTCAAGGTTATCGCTCATGTAGATGGAAAGGATTACGAGGGACTTTGCACGGCAGGTTTCTCTCCTGAGAAGATCCAGCCTTTCGCCCAGGAACCTAAGGATTTCGATGCTTTCTGGAAGAAGGCACTGGATGAGGCAAGACAGAATGACCTCAATCCAACCAAGGTGCTTCTGCCTGAGCGTTGTACCAAGGATAAGAATGTATATGAAATAAGTTATAACAACAACCGATGGGGCTCTAAGATGTATGGCATCCTGAGTGTACCGGTAAAAGAAGGTAAGTATCCGGCTTTGCTCCGTGTACCTGGTGCGGGTGTACGCCCTTATGCCGGCGATACTTATACGGCTCCTGCTGAGTGCATCGTACTGGAAATCGGTATTCACGGTGTTCCTGTTACCATGCAGCAGAAAATTTATGATGATCTTGCCAATGGCGAACTGAATGGTTACTGGGATACCAATCTCGAGAATCCTTATCGCAATGCTTACAGACGGGTAGTAACCGGTGCTGTCCGTGGTGTGGATTATATCGCTTCGCTCCCTGAGTGGAACGGGAAAACTATCGGTGTAACGGGTTCATCACAGGGTGGGTTCCTTTCCATCGCTGTGGCAGCTCTCGACAAGCGAATCACTTTCCTGGCTCCTGTTCATGATGCCATGTGTGATTATGAAGCTGAAATTCACGGAGTTGCAGGCGGATGGCCTCACTATTCTATAAGGAAGACAAGGCACAGGGGGCTGCATGGAAAGAGCAGAAACTTACAGATTTGGAAAAGGCAAGACTCGAAGGTGCACGCTATTATGATGCGTCAACTTCGCCCGTCGTATCACTGTTCCTGGCTGGTACAGTTTCGGTTATAATGATGAGGTGGTTCCGCCAACATCATCTTACGGACTTTATAATTCGGTAAAAGCGCCTAAGACCTTGAGTCTGTACCAGATGACCGGTCATTACTGGTATCAGGAGCAGTGGGATGAATGGCAGGCTTGGATTATTCAGCAATTAAAGAAATAGATATATGATAGGAAAAAGAATTTTGATTGGTGCAGCTTGCCTCATGGCGATGCAAGGAGCAATGGCACAGGTTGATGGCGTTACGGGCGCATCAGTCCAGACTGCCAATACTTCCTGCTGCAAGGGTAAAAAGCAATGTTGCAATACTCCGGCAGAGCAACTGAAGGTCAGACTGCAAAAATTATTGAACAAGGGAATCATGCTCGGTCATCAGGATGATCCGGTGTATGGTACTACTTGGAAATGGGATGAAGGAAAGAGCGATGTATTCCTCACTACAGGTGATTATCCTGCTGTGATGGGTTTCGATCTTGGAAAAATAGAGTTGGATAGCAAGGAAAACCTCGATGGCGTGTCTTTCGATCGTATGCGAAAAGAAATCATTGCCCAAAATGAGAGAGGAGGCATCGTCACTTTGAGTTGGCATCCTTGGAATCCGGTTACTGGCGAGAATGCCTGGGATCCGAAAGGTGATGCTGTAGCTGCAGTCCTGGATGGAGGCGCCCAGCAACAGAAGTTCGACGGATGGCTCAAGAAGGTTTCCGATTTCATCCTTTCTTTGAAGACAAACGATGGTAAACTGGTTCCTGTCATCTTCCGACCATGGCATGAAATGAATGGCGGATGGTTCTGGTGGGGAGCTAGCAGTTGCACACCTGTACAATATAACCAATTATACGTAAAAACCCTAAATATACTTACTAAAGCAGGGTGCAATAACATCGTTTGGGCTTGGTCACCAAATCTCAGCGACGAGAAGACGGTAGAAAAATTCCTGGAGCGATTCCCGGGAGAAAAGTATGTGGATATGCTGGGTGTTGACGTCTACGAGTTCGACAACAGCGATGCCAACTATCAGCAGAACCTTGCTGCTACGCTCGATGTGCTGATGGAGGCAGCCAAGAAGGTTGGCAAGATTCCTGCCCTCACCGAAACGGGTTGCAGGGGTATCTCCAGCAAGAAGGATTGGTTTACCCAAACCCTTTGGCCTGTACTTCAGAAGTATCAGTTGAGTTATGTACTCTTCTGGCGTAATGCCTGGGACAAACCTCAGGAAGAGGCTTACCTCCCTGGAGTCGGTGACGGGGATATCGTCGAGGACTTCAAGAAGTTCAAGAAGGAAAAGAAAGTCCTCTTTGCCAAAGAGGTTTTAAAGGTTAAATAAATGTTGAATGTTGAATTGGCATTAGTCCAATGTGCATTTTATACTCAACATTCAACATTCAACACTCAACATTAATATAAAATAAAATATGACTACATTTCAAGACAAAGTGAAAGCACTTCGCGCTCATCATGAGGAACTGTTGAGCCGTAAGAATAAACCCGTAGAGTGGGGAAATGGTATCTACGAAAAGTATAAGAACCCAATCCTCACCGCAGAACATACACCATTGGAGTGGCGTTACGACTTCGATGAGAAGAGCAACCCTTATCTCATGCAGCGTATCATGATGAATGCTACCCTCAATTCGGGTGCCATCAAGTGGAATGGTAAGTATCTCCTCGTTGTTCGTGTTGAGGGTGCTGACCGCAAGAGTTTCTTTGCCGTAGCAGAGAGTCCTAATGGTGTTGACAACTTCCGTTTCTGGGATGAGCCTATCACCATGCCGGAGGATGTTGGTCCTGCTACCAACATCTATGATATGCGACTCACAGCTCATGAGGATGGTTATATCTATGGCGTGTTCTGTGCAGAGCGTCATGATGATGCACAGCCAGGCGACCTCAGTGCTGCTACTGCTACTGCAGCCATCGCCCGTACCAAGGACCTGGTAAACTGGGAGCGCCTTCCTGACTTGAAGACCAAGAGCCAGCAGCGCAATGTGGTTCTCCATCCGGAATTCGTTGATGGCAAGTATGCTTTCTATACCCGTCCACAGGATGGTTTCATCGATACAGGTTCTGGTGGTGGTATCGGTTGGGCTCTTGTTGATGATATCACTCATGCCGAAATCAAGGAGGAGAAGATCATCAATGCCCGTCACTATCATACCATCCAGGAGGTGAAGAACGGTGAGGGGCCTCATCCTATCAAGACTGATAAGGGCTGGTTGCATCTGGCTCACGGTGTTCGTGGCTGTGCCAGCGGTCTCCGCTATGTGCTCTATATGTACATGACTTCTCTTGAGGATCCTACAAAGGTGATTGCAGAACCAGGTGGATATCTCCTCGTACCGGAAGGTCCTGAGTATATCGGTGATGTAATGAATGTAGTCTTTGCCAATGGTTGGATTGCAGATGAGGATGGCAAGGTATTCATCTACTATGCTTCTTCTGATACCCGCATGCATGTGGCAACTTCTACCATCGACCGATTGGTAGACTACTGCATGAATACACCAAAGGATGATTATCGTACTCAGTTCTCTGTAGAGAAGATCAAGGCTTTGGTAGCAAAAAATAAACAGACTTTAAGTAAATAAGTTTCAGGTATTAAGATTGTAGGATTCGTACTCCTCATCCGTATTATTGAATATGGATAAGGGGCGAATCCCTTTTTTAGTAACATTCAACATTCAACACTCAACATTCAACATTAAAAATAAAAACAATGGCTCGTTTAAAAGAAAAAATAGCTTATGCATTGGGTGATGCCGCTGCGGGTGGTATTGTATGGAAGGTGATGTCTATCGCTTTTCCTCTGTTTTTTACAAATGTCTTCGGACTCTCGTTTGCGGATGCGGCAGTACTGATGCTCGTAGCCCGCATGTTCGATGTGGTTACTGACCACTGATGGGTACTCTTGCCGACCGTACCCAGAGCCGTTTCGGTACCTACCGTCCTTGGCTCATCTATGGTGCCATTCCTTTCGGATTGATATTCGCCCTCTTGCTCTATACACCAGACTTCGGTCCTGTGGGCAAGCGAATCTATGCTTACGCCCTCTATCTGCTGATGATGGCGGTATATACCATGGTGAATGTGCCTTACGGCTCATTGCTCGGTGTGATGACCGAGGATGATGATGAGAAGAACCAGTTCTCTTCTTTCCGTATGGTGGGTGCTTATGCCATGGGATTCGTCACCCTGCTCTCTTTCCCTTATCTCCAGAAGATGGTAGGTGGAACAGCCGCACATCAGTATGCTGTCATTGGTGCCGTGCTCGGTATTATTGCAGCTGTGATGACATTGGCTTGCGGACTCCTTACCAAGGAACGTCTGAAGCCGAAGCGCGCTGAGAAGTTCTCTTTCCAGCAGTTTGCCGACCTCGTTCACAACAAGGCTTGGCTCTATATGACAGCCATCGCCGTGTGCACCAACTTCTTCAACGGATTCCGCTATGCCGTAGCTGGCTATATGTTCGATTACTGTCTGCATGGCAATGTAACCATCGAGGGATTGATTATCAACTATACCGTTTTCATGGCATTCGGTGAAGTAACCTGTATGGTTTTCGGTGGTGTATCTCCTTGGTTCACCCGTCTGGTAGGCAGCAAGCGCATGGCATTCTTCTGGGCTGCAACTCTCTGTCTGGTACTCTCGGTTGTCTTCTTCTTCATCCCGATGGATCCGTCTTATATCTGGGTGATGATAGCCATCGTTATCCTTACCTCTATGGGTATCGGTATCTATTCGCCATTGATGTGGTCAATGTATGCCGATGTAGCCGACTACCATACCGAGCATTTCGGAACATCCGCTACAGGTCTTATCTTCTCTTCCGGTACGATGAGTCAGAAGTTTGGTACCGCCATTTCCGGTTCTCTCATCGCCCTCTTCCTGGGCTGGGCAGGTGCAACATGATAACAGATAAGATGGGTAATACGATGATCGACCCAGCCAGTGTCACCGACTCTGTGCTTACGATGGTATGGTCATTGTTCTCACTCTTCCCAGCCGTCATCGCCTTCCTGCTGATGGTGCTTGCCTGGAAGTTCCCTATCCGCAAATAATTGTTTTAACATAACTAATAATCACTATAAAGAATGGAAAAATGGAAAATCTTAAAGAAACGATGCGGGATGTTCTGGAGAACAACATCCTCAGCTATTGGCTAACGAAAGTGAAAGATGAAGAAAACGGTGGCTTTTACGGACGTGTAGACGGTAACGACCAGGTACATCCTGAAGCCGAGAAGGGAGCGGTGATGAATGCCCGTATCCTCTGGGCGTTTTCTGCTGCCTATCGTGTCTTAAAGAAGCCGGAGTATCTTGAGGCTGCCACCCGTGCCAAGGATTATGTGCGCGATTATTTCCTCGACAGGAATATGGCGGCATCTACTGGAGTGTTGACTATCAGGGTAATCCGCTCGATACCAAGAAGCAGACTTACGCCATCGGCTTTGCCATCTATGGTTTCTCGGAGTATGCCCGTGCAACAGGTGACAAGGAGGCGTTGGATATCGCCATCTCCCTGTATCATGACATAGAGAAGCATGCTTTTGATGCCAAGAACAACGGATATATCGAGGCATTGACCCGTGAGTGGAATCCGATTGCAGACATGCGTCTCTCTGATAAGGATGAGAATGGTTCCCGTACGATGAATACCCATCTGCATATCATCGAGCCATATACCAATCTTTATCGTGTATGGAAGACTCCGGAACTGGAGAAGAGCATCCGCAATCTGCTCGATATCTTCACCGAGAAGCTTCTGAACACAGAGACTTATCATCTCGACCTCTTCTTCAATGACGAGTGGGAGGGCAAGCGCAACATCGAGAGCTATGGTCATGATATTGAGGCGTCCTGGCTGCTCCACGAAACCGCGCTGGTTTTGGACGATAAGGAGTTGCTGCATAAGATAGAGCGCATCATCCGTCGTATAGCCGATGCTGCAGATGAAGGCTTACGTCCGGATGGCAGTATGGTTTATGAGCATTGGAAAGATGGAGATAAGTATGATCTCCAGCGCCAGTGGTGGGTGCAGTGCGAGAACATCATCGGCCATATCGACCTCTATCAGTATTTCCGTACCGAAGAGAATCTTCTGGTTGCCATCTCCTGCTGGAACTATGTAGCCAAGCATCTGCTGGATGCCAAGAACGGTGAGTGGCACTGGGCTATACTGGAAGATGGTACGGTGAACAAGGAGGATGATAAGGCGGGTTTCTGGAAATGTCCTTACCACAACTCCCGTATGTGTCTCGAACTCATCGAACGTGACTATTAACATACAGATTCCCTGCAAGGCAGGAATAGAATATAAAAATCCAAGCAAATCATATATTTGCTTGGATTTTTTTGTTTATCCCGATTTTTTATTGTACTTTTGCAGCCAATGTAGAATTGAGGGTGGTATCGCATCAAAAATTCAACATTCAACATTTAACATTAAACATTAAAAATAAATGTATATAGCAATAGCAGGAAATATCGGTAGTGGCAAGACAACACTCACCAAGATGCTTTCTAAACATTATGGATGGAAACAGTACTTGGAGCCCGTGGCTGAAAACCCCTATATCGATGACTATTACAAGGATATCTCGCGATGGGCTCTCAATATGGAGGTGTTCTATCTGAAGCAGCGATTCAAGAATCTGCTGGAAATCCAACACAGTAAAGAGACGGTCATCCAGGACCGCACCATCTTTGAGGGCGTCTATGTCTTTGCGGCCAACAACCGGAAGATGGGCAACATGGACCAGCGCGACTACGAGACTTATATGGAGCTCTTCGAGTCGATGATGGAAGTGGTGGAGATGCCTGAACTGATGATATATCTCCGTTCTTCAGTTCCTCACCTCGTGAAGAATATCCAGAAGCGCGGTCGTGATTATGAGCAGAAGATGCCTTTGGATTATCTGGAAGGTATCAACAATCTTTACGAAGATTTCATCATGAATAAGTATAAGGGCAAGGTGCTTATCGTAGAAGTTGATAATCTCGATTTCGAGCACAATCCCAAGCAGTTTGGTGAAATCGTAGATAAGATAGATGCCAAGCTCTTCGGGCTGTTCTCTTAAAGGTAAAAAAGTAAAAAGGTAAAAAAGTAAAAAGGTAAAAGGGTAAAAAGGTAAAAAAGTAAAAAGAACTTTCCCCCCTTTGCGCCCCCGTTCCTAGCGATTCCATCGCTAGTCCAATTCAACATTTAACATTAACAAAGATGCATATAGCAATAGCAGGAAATATAGGTAGCGGCAAGACAACATTAACCAAGATGCTTGCCAAGAGATATGGCTGGAAAGCTAATTTCGAGCCGGTAGATAATAATCCATATCTGGCTGATTATTACAAGGATATGGAACGTTGGTCGTTTAATCTTCAGATTTACTTCCTGAACAAGCGATTCCATGATGTTGTGGAGATTTCACGTTCAGAGCAGACCATCGTACAGGATAGAACCATCTTCGAGGATGCGCGTATCTTTGCGCCTAATCTTCACGATATCGGTATGATGAGCGACAGGGATTTCAAAAACTATACCGATCTCTTCGATCTGATGATCAGTCTGGTGAAACTCCCTGACCTGATGATATATATCAAGAGCAGCATTCCTACGCTCGTGAAGCATATCGAGAAGCGTGGCCGCGATTTCGAGAAGAGCATCCGCATCGATTACCTCCAGGGTTTGAACAAGCGTTATGAGGATTGGATCAAGGATTATAAAGGTCGCCTCATCATCATCGATGGTGATAATCTGGAGTTCGGAGAGAATCCGGAAGACTTCCGGAAGGTTACTGACCTGATAGATGCTGAGCTCTTCGGCCTGTTTGCTGAAAAGGAGGTTTAAAAGTAAAAAAGTAAAAGGGTAAAAAGGTAAAAAGAACCTTAACCCCTTTCGCCCCCCCGTTCCTAGCGATTCCATCGCTAGTCCCCCAAGTCCTTATCATAAAGGTAAAAAGCGCAACCCCGCTAGGCGTCAAAGGAGAAACGCCTGGCGGGGTTGCGTTTTATGGTTGTACAGCTAAAAGGTATATGGTTGTACAACTAAAAGGTATATGGTTGTACAACTAAAAGGTTTATGGTTGTACAACTAAAGGGTTTATGGTTGTACAACTAAAAGGTTTATAGTTGTACGACTATAGGGTGTATGTTTGTACGACTATAAGGGTTGTAGTTGTACGATTAAAAGGTGTTGTCACTAGGCTCGGCAGACCTGCTGACTGCAGTCGGCAGAGCTGCTGACTAGGCTCGGCAGGTCTGCTGAGCCTAGTGGCAACCTTCGAGAAGCAGTCTCCTTCAACTCGAGAAGCAGTCTCCTAAAACTAAAAGAGACGTCTCTTTGAACCCAAAGAAACGTCTTCTTTCGCTTATTCAATCATATCCTTTCGCTTATTCAAACATCTGAATACGCTTATTCAATCATAATCTTTTGCTTATTCAAACATCTGAATACGCCAGCAGAACTATCTTCTTCCCCCGGAAGAGCCGGATGCTTTATAGAACTTTCCTTTTTGGCGGGAGATGAAGATGCCGCTTGAGCAGAGGTCTTATCTACTTGCTGGCCATTGAGATTATAGATAATCTCTTTCTCATCCTTCTTATACAGGGTAGGAGAGGCGATGAAAGTTGTGCCGGAAACAATGTCGAAGCGGATGAATTTTTGGGTAAAAATTCCTACTGCTCTGTTCCTTTTTGCTACAAAATACGCTCGTTTTCTCCGTTTCTGATCCACCATTAAGTCTGTCTGTTAACTGATGAAATCAGGCTGTTTTTTGAGTTTTTTCACTTTGGATGCAAATTAAACCATAAAAAAATGTGCTCTTTCAGAAAAAAGTGTTACCTTTGCAGCCGCTTAGAAGCATTTATATAAAATAACGTTATAACAAATTTATGAACTTTACACTATTTATCACCGTTTTGCTGACGGCTGTAACCTTGGTGGTGGCTGCTTATGTCATCGCGAAGTTGATCGGTCCTCGTTCATACAATCCGGTAAAGGGTGAACCTTTTGAGTGCGGTATTCCGACTCGTGGCAGCTCATGGTTGCCATCACACATCGGCTACTACCTCTTCGCCATCCTTTTCCTGATGTTTGACATCGAGACAGTATTGCTTTACCCATGGGCAGTCGTAGTTAAGCAGTTTGGATCTATGGCTCTCGTGAGCATCGGGTTCTTCCTGTTGGTATTGGTATTTGGCCTTGCTTATGCTTGGCGGAAAGGAGCATTGGAATGGAAGTAAACAAAAGAGCCTCTATCAAGAGTATTCCTTACGACGAGTTTAAGGACAATGATACCCTCGAAAAGATTGCGCAGGAGCTCAATGAGGGTGGTGCTAACGTGGTAGTCGGTTCCCTTGATGCTGCCATCAACTGGGGACGCAGTAACTCACTCTGGTCTTTGACCTTCGGTACTTCTTGCTGTGGTATCGAGTTCATGGCTGTAGGTTGTGCACGTTACGACTTCTCACGTTTCGGTTTCGAGGTAACCCGTAACTCTCCACGTCAGGCTGACTTGATCATGTGTGCCGGTACTATTACCAATAAGATGGCACCTGTTTTCAAACGTTTGTACGATGAAATGGCTGAGCCTAAGTATGTGGTAGCTGTAGGTGGATGCGCCATCTCTGGTGGTCCGTTCAAAAAGAGCTACAATGTGGTTCGTGGTATCAGCGAGTTGGTTCCTGTGGATGTTTATATCCCTGGTTGTCCTCCACGCCCTGAGGCTATCCTTTATGGTATGATGCAGTTGCAGCGTAAGGTAAAGGTTGAGAAATTCTTCGGTGGTGCTAACCACAAGATGTCTCAGGATGAGAAGGAACTCTCTATGAGCAAGGGTGGTCTTCGCGGCTTGAGCAACGAGAACCTCTCTGACAGCGAGAAGCTCGGACACAAGGAGCCTATCATCGTAACTGAAGTACCTGAGGATTTCGACCCTCAGAAAGGTCTAACTGATTAATATAATAAGGTATAAGAACATGAAACTGAATAATATTGAATTGAGTTTTGATAATTTCGCTTCTGAAATGGCGAAGTTGAAGAACGAGAAGCATTTCGACTACCTTGTTACCATCATCGGTGAAGACTTCGGTGAGGAAGGTCTCGGATGTATCTATATTCTCGAGAATACTCAGACCAACGAGCGCTGCTCAGTAAAGACCATCGCCAAGAAGGTGGATGGCAGTGATGTAATTCCTACAGTAATTAACCTTTGGAAGGTAGCTGACCTTCTGGAGCGTGAAGTCTTCGATTTCGTCGGCATCAAGTTCCTGGGTCACCCAGATATGCGCCGTCTTTTCCTCCGCACCGATTTCCAGGGCTATCCATTGCGCAAGGACTTCGATATGAGTCCTGAGGCAAACAAGTTCCCTTGCACTGATGAGCCTGAGGATGACTTCACCGTGGAGTATTCCTTGAGCGAGGATGGCCATCTCGTTGCTACAGAGAAGCGTCGCTTTGATGAGAACGACTATGTTGTCAACATCGGTCCTAACCACCCATCTACCCACGGTGTGCTCCGATTGCAGACCGTTATTGATGGTGAGACTGTGAAGCGCATCTATCCACACCTCGGTTATATTCACCGTGGTATCGAGAAGATGTGGGAGAACATGACCTATCCTCAGACATTGGCATTGACCGACCGTCTGAACTATCTTTCTGCGATGATGCACCGCCACGCTTTGGTAGGCGTTATCGAAGAGGCTATGGGTATCGAACTCTCAGACCGCATCCGCTACATCCGCACCATTATGGATGAGTTGCAGCGTATCGACTCACACTTGTTGTACCTCGCTGTACCGCACAGGACTTGGGTGCCTTGACCGCATTCCTTTACTGTATGCGTGACCGTGAACACGTATTGAACGTGATGGAGGAGACAACTGGTGGCCGTCTGATCCAGAACTACTACCGTATCGGTGGCCTTCAGGCAGATATCGACCCTAACTTCGTTCAGAATGTGAAGACCCTCTGCAAGTATCTCCGTCCGATGATTCAGGAATACCTCGACGTATTCGGTGACAACGTGATTACTCACAACCGTCTTGAAGGCGTAGGTCCAATGAACCTTGAGGATTGTATCAACTATGCCGTAACCGGTCCTGCCGGCAGAGCATCAGGTTGGAAGAACGATACCCGCAAGCGTCATCCATACGATATGTACGACAAGGTAGAGTGGAAGGAAATCACCCTTACCGGTTGCGATTCAATGGATCGTTACTATGTACACATCCAGGAGTTGTATCAGAGCTTGGACATCATCGAGCAGTTGATCGACAACATTCCAGAGGGTGAGTACTACATCAAGCAGAAGCCAATCATCAAGGTTCCAGAGGGACAGTGGTACTTCTCTGTAGAGGGTGCCAGCGGCGAGTTTGGTGTATATCTCGACTCAAAGGGTGACAAGAGTCCATATCGTATGAAGATGCGTCCGATGGGTCTCTCACTCACAGGAGCCTTGGATCCAATGCTCCGTGGTCAGAAGATCGCCGACCTCATCACTACAGGTGCAGCAATCGATTTCGTAATCCCTGATATTGATAGATAATTATGTTTGATTTTAGTATAGTAACAACATTCATCGACAATCTGCTTCGCCAGACCTTGGGTCTGGGCGACTTCCTGTCGATTCTGATTGAGTGCGTGCTCGTGGGTATCTGCATTTTGACAGCATACGCCCTCATCGCTATCGTACTTATCTTCATGGAGCGTAAGGTGTGTGCCTACTTCCAGTGCCGTCTCGGCCTATGCGTGTAGGTCCTTGGGGTATCTTCCAGGTATTCGCCGACGTGCTCAAGATGTTGATCAAGGAGATCTTCGCTGTAGATAGAGCCGACAAACTGCTCTACTACATGGCACCATTCCTCGTGATCATTGCCTCTGTAGGTACTTTCTCATTCCTTCCATGGAACAAGGGAGCTCATATTCTTGACTTCAACGTAGGTGTATTCCTCATCACAGCCGTAAGTTCTATCGGCGTGCTGGGTGTGTTCCTCGCAGGTTGGGCATCTAACAACAAGTACTCTGTGGTATCTGCCATGCGTGGTGCCGTACAGATGATTTCTTACGAGATGTCTCTCGGTCTCTGTCTGATTTCTGCAGTAGTTCTTACCGGAACCATGCAGGTAAGCGGTATCGTAGAGGCACAGACTGGTGCTTGGAACTGGTTGATTATCAAGGGTCATGTGCCAGCTATCCTGGCTTTCCTCGTATTCCTCGTAGCAGGTAATGCTGAGGCAAACCGTGTCCTTTCGACTTGGCTGAGGCTGAGAGTGAGTTGACCGCTGGTTACCACACAGAGTATTCAGGTATGGGCTTCGGTTTCTACTACCTGGCAGAGTACCTCAACCTCTTCGTGATTTCTGGTATCGCTTCTACCGTATTCCTCGGTGGTTGGGCGCCATTGAACATCGGTATCGAGGGCTTCGACAATCTGATGAACCTCATCCCTGGTTTCATCTGGTTCTTCGGTAAGACCTTTGCTGTGGTATGGCTCCTGATGTGGGTACGTTGGACATTCCCACGTCTGCGTATCGACCAGATTCTGAAGTTGGAGTGGAAGTATCTGATGCCATTGTCACTGGTCATCCTGATCTTGATGACAGTATGCGTAGCATTCGGATTCCACGGATAATCTTTAATACACATTATTATAATAATAAGAAAGTATGTCTAACAATTCATATTTCGGCGGTATTGCTGCGGGTTTGAAAACCCTCGCTATCGGTATGAAGACTACCATGAAGGAGTACTTCACACCAAAGAGCACAGAGCAGTATCCTGAGAACCGCAAGACTACACTCCACATCTCTCCACGTTTCCGTGGTCGCCTGGTCTTTGTTCGTGATGAGAACGAGGCTTACAAGTGTGTGGGTTGTACATTGTGTGAGAAGTCATGCCCTAACGATACCATCAAGATTCAGACCGAGATGGTGGAGGACCCAGAGACAGGCAAGAAGAAGCGCAAGCTGGTAGATTACCAGTACGACTTGGGCGACTGCATGTTCTGCGAGCTCTGTGTGAACGCATGTAACTTCGGTGCAATCAAGTTTGTCAACGATTTCGAGAATGCAGTCTTCGACCGCAACAAGTTGGTGATGCACCTTGACAAGGAGGTTTATAAAGGCGGAAGCTTCCAAACCTCATCGATGGTGGTGCCCCATTGGAAATCGGTAAGTTTAACACCAAGACTAAGTAAGGAGGACTTTAGACAATGATAACAGCAAATTTATTTATGTTCGTCATCTTGGCAGTAGTCATCCTTGGCTCAGCCATCATGTGCGTGTTCACCAAGCGCATCATGCGTGCGGCAACCTTCCTGTTGTTCGTACTCTTCGGTGTAGCAGGCATGTTCTTCCTGCTCGACTATACTTATCTGGGTGCAGCTCAGATTTCTGTATATGCCGGTGGTATCACCATGCTTTATGTCTTCGCTATCCAGTTGGTATCAAAGCGTACTCTCCAGGGTCTTTTGGAGCATGTCAAGGGTAGCAAGATTGTAGGTCGCGCACTCGTCTGCCTCGTTGGTTTCGTAACCTTGGCAGTCATCGTGTTGAAGAATCACTTTATTGATATGGCTGCAACCGTAGCCGACACCGAGGTGCCAATGGATCAGGTAGGTTCTGCACTGGTAGGTGCAGACAAGTATGGCTATGTATTGCCATTCGAGTTTATCTCTGTATTCCTGTTGGCATGTATCATCGGTGGTATCTTAATCGCAAGAAAGGAGGATAAGAAATGATTCCAGTACAATATTTCTTCGTGCTCTCAGCACTCTTGTTCTTCATCGGAGTCTATGGCTTCTGTACACGCCGTAACCTCGTTGCCATGCTCATCTCCATCGAGCTTGTATTGAATGCAGCCGATTTGAACTTCGCTGTGTTCAACCGCATCCTCTTCCCAGGACAGTTGGAAGGTTTCTTCTTCACATTGTTCTCTATCGGAGTAGCAGCAGCTGAGACAGCGTAGCGCTCGCTATTATTATCAACGTTTACCGCAACTATCACAGTGACCAGGTGAACAGTATTGAAAACATGAAATTCTAAAAGACAATGGAATACAATTATGCATTTTTGATACTTCTTCTGCCATTCCTGAGCTTCCTGGTTCTGGGACTTGTGGGTATGAAGATGAAAAGACCGGTAGCAGCACTCATCGGTACCGTATTGATGGGCTGTGTATTCGCGATGTCTGTCTATACAGCATACGAGTACTTCTTTGCAGTGGGTCGTGATGCCTCTACAGGTATGTACCCAACTGTTACCGTATTTAATTTCACATGGTTGAAGTTTACTGAGTTGCTCACCTTCAACATCGGTTTCCGCCTGAGCCCAATCTCTGTATTGATGCTCATCGTGATTACCACCGTCAGCTTCATGGTTCACATCTACAGCTTCGGCTATATGGCAGAGCGTGATGAGAACTACAAGGTTGAGGAATATGAGAAGGGTATGCAGCGTTTCTACGCTTACCTGAGTCTCTTCACCATGTCAATGTTGGGCCTGGTAGTAGCTACCAACATCTTCCAGATGTATCTGTTCTGGGAGTTGGTGGGTGTCTGCTCATACCTGCTCATCGGTTTCTACTATCCAAAGCATGCTGCAGTTCATGCCAGCAAGAAGGCGTTCATCGTAACTCGTTTCGCTGACCTCTTCTTCCTCATCGGTATCCTGTTCTACAGCTTCTACGTAGGAACCTTCAACTACGACTTGAATGCTCAGCCAGAGCTCAACTCTGCTTTGGCAGGTGCTGCTTGGGTAATGCCAACAGCGTTGTTCCTCATGTTCATCGGTGGTGCCGGTAAGAGTGCGATGTTCCCATTGCATATCTGGTTGCCAGATGCAATGGAGGGTCCAACTCCTGTTTCTGCGTTGATCCACGCCGCTACCATGGTTGTAGCCGGTGTATATCAGGTAGCCAGCCTCTTCCCAATCTGGGTACAATATGCTCCTGAGACATTGCACTATGTAGCTTACATTGCAGCCTTCACCGCATTCTATGCAGCAGCCGTAGCTTGCTGCCAGCGTGATATCAAGCGTGGTCTGGCTTTCTCTACTATCTCTCAGATTGCCTACATGCTCGTAGCTCTCGGCGTTTGCTTCGCAGTAGATAACCACCATGGTGGTTTGGGTTACATGGCTGGTATCTTCCACCTGTTTACCCACGCTATGTTCAAGGCATTGCTCTTCCTCTGCTCTGGTGCCATCATCGTCATCATCGGCAGCAACTTCAAGGATTACATGGGCGGTCTGCACAAGTACATGCCTATTACCAACATCTGCTTCCTCATCGGTTGCTTGGCGATTGCAGGTATTCCTCCATTCGCAGGTTTCTGGTCAAAGGATGAGATTATCTCAGCTTGCTTCCAGTTCTCTCCATTCATGGGCTGGTTCATGACAGTGGTTGCCGGTATGACAGCATTCTACATGTTCCGTCTCTACTACGTTATCTTCTGGGGACAGAGCTACTATGAGCTTGATCCTGAGAACCGTCGCAAGCCACAGGAGGTTCCTTTCGTGATGTGGGGTCCATTGGTATTCCTCGCCATCATCTCTTGCCTCTGTGGTTTGATTCCATTCGGTCACTTCGTATCTGCTACAGGTCAGAGCTACGATATCCATATCGACATTAGTGTGGCAACAACCTCTGTTATCGTTGCTATCATCGGTATCGGTCTGGCTACTTACATGTATGCTCCTAAGAAGACTCCATTGGCAGACGCTTTGGCTAAGAAGATGCCTAAGTTGCACAAGGCAGCCTTGAACCGTTTCTATATCGACGATGCTTGGCAGTTCTTCACCCACAAGATTGTCTTCGGTTGCTTCTCAAAGCCAATCGCATGGTTCGACCGTCGTGTTATCGATGGTACCTTCAACTTCATGGCTTGGGGTACACAGGAGGCAGGTGAAACCATCCGCCCATGGCAGAGTGGTGATGTTCGCAGCTATGCTATCTGGTTCCTCACCGGTACCGTAGCATTGACATTGTGCCTGCTCGCACTTCTTTAATGAAAGTCTCACAATTAAGTAAATAGAAAAGAAATGAATTTAAGTATATTCGTCATAGTACCACTCCTGATGTTGCTCGGCCTCTGGTTGGCACGCAACGACAAGCAGGTTCGTGGTGTGATGGTAGCAGGTGCCAGCGTATTGCTCGGTCTCTCCATCTATTTGGTGTTTGCATTTCTCGAAGCTCGTGAGACAATGCCAGCCGACCAAGCTCCGATGCTCTTCACCTACTGTGTGCCTTGGTTTGAACCATTGCACATCAACTATTCACTCGGTGTGGATGGTATCTCTGTGGTGATGCTTCTCCTGACTTCTATCATCGTGTTCACCGGTACATTTGCTTCCTGGCAGATGGAACCAATGAAGAAGGAATACTTCCTCTGGTTCACACTCCTGAGCATCGGTGTATATGGCTTCTTCATCTCTATCGACATGTTCACCATGTTCATGTTCTATGAGGTAGCGCTGATTCCTATGTACCTCCTCATCGGTGTATGGGGTAGTGGTGCAAAGGAGTATTCAGCCATGAAGTTGACTTTGATGTTGATGGGTGGTTCAGCCTTTTGGTTATCGGTATCCTGGGAATCTACTTCTACAGTGGTGCTCAGACCTTCGAAATCCTCGATATCGCTCACCATACCAATGGTGCTCATGCGATTCCAGAGAGCGTGCAGAACGTGTTCTTCCCATTGCTCTTCATCGGTTTCGGTATCCTCGGTGCACTGTTCCCATTCCACACATGGTCTCCTGATGGTCACGCCAGTGCGCCAACAGCCGTATCTATGTTGCACGCCGGTGTATTGATGAAGCTCGGTGGTTACGGATGCTTCCGTATCGCCATGTTCCTCTTGCCAGCTGCTACTCACGGATTCTGGATCAAGGTGTTCCTCGTACTGACTACTATCTCTATCGTATATGGTGCTTTGTCAGCATGTGTACAGACCGACTTGAAGTACATCAACGCTTACTCATCAGTATCTCACTGTGGTATGGTGCTCTTCGCTCTCTGTATGATGACCGAGACAGCCGCTACTGGTGCAATCCTCCAGATGTTGTCTCACGGTTTGATGACCGCCCTCTTCTTCGCCGTTATCGGTATGATTTATCATCAGGCTGGTACACGTGACGTACGTTACCTGGGTGGTTTGATGAAGATCATTCCATTCCTCTCTGTAGGTTATGCAGTAGCTGGTTTGGCTAACCTCGGTTTGCCAGGTTTCTCTGGTTTCGTAGCCGAGATGACCATCTTCGTAGGTGCCTTCCAGAATGCAGATATGTTCCATCGTGTATGTACCATCATCGCATGTACATCAATCGTAATAACAGCGGTTTACATTCTGCGTTGTGTTGGTAAGATCCTTTATCAGAAGGTTCCTAATCCAAAGTTGGAGAAGCTTCACGATGCTACCTGGGACGAGCGTATCGCTGTAGCAGGTCTTATCGCCTGCGTTGCAGGTCTCGGTATGTTCCCACTCTGGGCAGAGAAGATTATCATGGACGCTGTCGGTCCTATCTTTAGTGTAATCATGTAATAAATATCAGAAGAAATGAATTACAGTCAATTTTTAAATATGATTCCAGAAGCTACCCTGATGGTAGTTCTGTTGATCACTTTCATTGCTGACTTCTGCAGTTCCAAGAGCGCAGACCGTAAGTGGTTCAATCCTCTGGTATGTCTCTTGATGGTGGCTCACATTGCCATCAATATCTTCCCAACAGAAGCCACAGAGGCATTTGGCGGCATGTACACAACAGGTCCTGCTGCCGGTGTCTTGAAGACCATCCTGGCGCTTGGTACCCTCATCGTGATGGTACAGGCTAAGGAGTGGTTGAGCCGTAAGGACACAGCCTTCAAGGAGGGTGAGTTCTATATGCTGATTATCTCTACCTTGCTCGGTATGAACATGATGGTTAGTGCCAACCACTTCCTCCTGTTCTTCCTCGGTCTCGAAATGGCATCTGTGCCAATGGCTTGCTTGGTAGCATTCGATAAGTACCGTCACAATTCTGCTGAGGCAGGAGCTAAGTTCATCCTTACCGCTACTTTCTCAAGTGGCGTGATGATCTACGGTATCTCTCTGCTCTATGCTGCTTGTGGTACTTTGTACTTCGATGATGTTGCAAAGGTTATTTCAGCATCTCCATTGACCATCGCCGGTATGGTATTCTTCTTCAGTGGTCTCGGTTTCAAGATTTCCTTGGTTCCTTTCCACTTCTGGACAGCCGATTCATACCAGGGTGCACCAACTACTGTTACTGGTTATCTGTCAGTAGTATCTAAGGGTGCTGCAGCGTTCACACTCTGCGCCATCCTCATGAAGGTATTCCAGCCAATGGTAGAGTACTGGACCGTGTTGCTTTACATCGTGATTGTACTTTCTATCACTATCGCCAACCTGTTTGCCATCCGTCAGAGCGACCTGAAGCGTTTCATGGCATTCTCTTCTATCTCTCAGGCAGGTTACATCATGTTGGCAGTGGTTGGTAACTCAGCGATGAGCGTGAGCGCCCTGACTTACTATGTATTGATTTACGTAGTAGCCAACCTGAGTGTCTTCACCATCATCTCATCTATTGAGGAGCACAACAACGGTACAGTTCAGATGGACAGCTACAATGGTTTGTACAAGACCAACCCACGTCTGGCATTCCTGATGACCTTGGCATTGTTCTCATTGGGTGGTATTCCTCCATTCGCCGGTATGTTCTCGAAGTTCTTCGTGTTCATGGCAGCAGTTGGTACACACGACATCCACACCACATTGGGTGCCTGGGCTTACGGTGTAGTATTCATCGCGTTGGTAAACACAGTTATCAGCTTGTACTACTACCTGCTCATCGTGAAGGCTATGTTCATCAAGCACAGCGATAATCCGCTTCCTACATTCCAGAGTGCATGCTCAACCAAGTTGGCGCTTGCAATCTGCACCGTAGGTATCGTAGCATTCGGTATTTGCTCATTCGTCTTCGACTGGATTTCAGTTGCAGTGAATGCGTAAATCATCAATAATTTATAAAAATCCCGCTAATCGTATAGATTGGCGGGATTTTTGGTATTGTCTGAATTTTGCAGTAATTTTGCACCCCGAAAGAGGCATGGTGCCTCAAGTAATCAATAATAAATATTAATTAATCAATATAAAAAGGATGGATAAGTTACCAATGAATGATGTTCCGATGCTCGTAAGCGCCATCAACTTCCTGCTTCGTGACCACGAGTTTGAAACACTCGATGAGATTTGTAATCACTTCAATGTGAACCGTGCGGCATTAGAAGCCAAAATGCTACCCAAGGTTTTGAGTGGTCAGAGCAGCAGAAGAAATTCTGGTAAAACCCACACGCCCAGAAAAGTATAGTCAGCACGCCCTGTAAGGGCAAAAGCTTTTAAAAATATAAATTGTAAATTATAAATTAATTATGACTCCTCCTCGACCCTTGTGGAAGTCTGTACAAGACTATGTTTTGATTGCGATAGGTATGATATCCTACGCTATTGGATGGAACGTGTTCCTCTTGCCAACTAATGTAACAGCAAGCGGACTTCCTGGTATCTCCAGTATTATCTATTGGGCAACCGGTTGCCCTGTGCAAATTCCGTATTTTATCGTCAATGCCACCTTATTAATATGTGCGTTCAAGATTTTGGGAGCAAAGTTCTGTGTCAAGACTGTTTATGCCGTTATAGTGGTAACCATCCTGACCTCTTTCTTCTCCAGCCGTTTAGGTGATGTTCATCTTTTGGAAAACCAACCTTTATGGGCTGCTTTCCTGGGTGCCGTTTTCTGTGGCTGCGGAATCGGACTCGGTTTCTCGGTTGGTGGAAGTACGGGTGGTACGGATATCATCGCCGCCATCGTCAACAAGTATCGCGACATTTCTCTAGGTAGAGTAATTATGATATGCGACATCTTCATCATCAGTTCCAGCTATCTGGTGGTACACGATTGGGAGAAGGTGTTATATGGTTATGTAGTTCTTTGCGTTCAGGCATTCTGCATCGACCAGGTGGTAAACAGCAGAAGACGAAGCGTACAGTTTTTTATCATTTCACAGAAGTATGAGGAGATAGGCAAGCGCATCAATGTAGATGCTGATAGGGGAGTAACGGTGGTGAATGCCAGCGGTTTTTATTCCGGTCAGGATGTGAAGATGCTTTTCGTGTTAGCCAAGCAGCGTCAGGCTCCTGCTATCTTCCGTCTTATCAGCGAGATTGATCCCCATGCCTTTGTCAGTCAGAGTGCCGTTATCGGTGTGTATGGTGAAGGTTTTGACAAGATTAAATATAAAAGCAAAAAAGAGCACGGAGTTTAATATTCCGTGCTTTTTTGTGTTATAACAAATGAGTCTCGGAAAAAATCACCATAGCCATCAAATCAATTCAACTATTAGGAGGTTATATAGGCTCATATTGCAAAAATACCAATAATTTTTAGCAATACAAAGAAAAGACAGACAGATTCTTTGGCATATTCAGATAAATTTCTTATTTTTGCAAAGGTAAATTAAAAGGAGCAATCATGAATCAGAATATGAAACGTTTGCCTTACGGCATCAATGACTTTGAGGCTGTTATAGAGCAAAATCAATATTATGTGGATAAGACGATGTATTTGCCTTTGTTGGAAAACCAACCTAGTAACATCTTCTTCATTCGTCCACGCCGGTTTGGTAAGAGCATATTCCTGAGTATGCTCCATGCTTATTACGACTGTAGCAAGAAAGAGAAATTTCAAACTCTTTTCGGTGATTTATGGGTAGGTAAGCATCCTACTCCTTTACAGGGGAAGTTTCAGATTCTTCACCTTGATTTCTCGTATGTAGGTGGTAGTATCGACAAGTTGGAGGAAAACTTCAATATCTATCTTCGTGTCAAATTAGATGGCTTCATGCGAGTTTATCAGGAATTTTATCCAGAAGATGTTAAGGAGAAGTTCTTTAAGTCTGATTCTGCTACGGAGAAATTAGCTTTGCTTCAGGATGAGACTGCCACCAAGAACCTTCCTCTCTATCTGATTATCGATGAATATGACAATTTCACCAATACTGTGCTCAATGAGCAGGGTGAGAATGTATATTGGGCAATCACCCATGCCGATGGCTTCTACCGTGATGTCTTCAAGAAGTTCAAGGGTATGTTTGAACGTATTTTCATCACAGGTGTCAGTCCTGTTACCTTGGACGATGTGACGAGTGGGTTCAATATTGGCTGGCATATCTCCACCAAGCCAGAGTTCAATCAGATGTTGGGCTTCTCTATGGAGGAAGTACGCAAGATGTTTGCTTATTACAAGGAAGTGGGAGGTATTCCTGCAGCAAGCGATATCGAGGCGATGATAGACGAGATGAAACCTTGGTATGATAACTATTGTTTTTCTGAGGATGCTCTGCATACTCTGAGTAAGGTGTTCAATAGTGATATGGTCATCTATTATCTCCGAAATTATATAGATAGGGGAGAAACTCCAAAGCAGATGATAGACCCAAACACAAAGACTGACTACAACAAGATGAAGAAACTTCTTCAGTTGGATAAGTTGGATGGCGACCGCAAAGGTGTTATCCGCACGATAGCCGAGACGGGGCAGATTGTGCTCCTTTGACAGAAACCTTTTCTGCCTATAGGTTGACCGACCCTCAGATATTTACGAGTCTGCTGTTTTATTATGGTATGTTGACCATCAAGGGAACTCGTGGCGATAAGATGATATTGGGTATTCCAAACAATAATGTCCGTAAGCAGTACTATGGCTATTTGATGGACTTGTATGAGGAAAGGTCATACGTAGATACCAATCAACTTACTGATTATTATTATGATATGGCGTACGAGGGTAAGTGGCGTGAAGGATTACAGTTTATGGCAGATGCCTATTCCAAGGTATCGTCAGTTCGTGACGGCATAGAGTCGGAGCGTAATCTTCAAGGTTTCTTCATGGCATATCTGAATTTGAACAATTACTATTATACCGCACCGGAGCTAGAGTTGAACCATGGCTATTGTGATTTTTTCCTTTTGCCAAATCTTACTCATTATGCTACGAAGCATAGTTATATCCTGGAGCTGAAGGTGTTGTCGAAGAAAGATTACGAGTCAAAGCCAGAGGTAGGCAAACTTTCTAAGGCAGAAGCACAATGGCAAGAGGCTGAGGAACAAATCAAGCGATATGCCGCAGCTCCAAGGGTCGAGGCGCTGCGCCAGGGTACAATGCTCCATAAAATCATCATGCAGTTTGTAGCAGGTAAGTTGGTGAGGATGGAGGAAGTGGTATGTTGAGAGACATAGAATTATTTTAGTATTCAAAGAGCACGGAGTTTAATATTCCGTGCTTTTTTGTGCATCAGGAAAAGTCAAGAGGGTGAATCATAAACTTATGACACACCCTCACTTTACCAAAAGAGCAAGTCTGGGTTCGGTAAGTCCAGTGGAAGGGTAGTGACTCAAGTAGTTCAGTAAGACAATTCAAGTATTTCAGTAAGCGAGTTCAGACGTCTCAGTTAGCTAATGCAGACGTCTCGATAAGCTTACAGATACGTCTCCGTTAGCTTACGCAGTAATATCTGTAACCCGATGCAGTCATATCCGTAACCCGATGCAGCCATATTCGTAACCCGATGCAGCCATATTCGTAACCCGATGCAGTAATATCTGTAACCCGATGCAGTCATATCCGTAACCCAGCGCAGCCACATTCGTAACCCAGCGCAGCCTTCATATGAACTCATTTTATGTAATCATCTATCATCCATCACGATTTGCATGTATCATACATCTTAATATGTTAATATACAGATACTTGAATAGCGTGATAGATACTTCAAAAACGGAAATATCCCTCACGCTATCCATCACGATTTGGGATTATCCCTCACGATTTTCTCACTACACTCTACCAGATACTGTTTCTTTGCAGCCGTGTTGCTAAAATAAAATTAATCTGCATTTTATTAGGATAAAGATGCTTTAGTTTCAAAAATAATCCGTATCTTTGCAGTCGTATTCTTCCCGATAGTAGTTCTTGAATGTTTAATCTGGTAGAATGAAATTTAGAAAGAGCGGACATTTGGGATGCTCATAATTTAATAATGGAGGATTGGATATGAATAAATTAACAAGAGAAGAGGCGCTTAGACGTTGGAAATCTGCCAAGCCACAAAGAAAGCCATGGTTGACAAGATGCAGAAGATGCTTTATGAAGACTACAAATTACGTACAGGCGAGGAGCCTGCGAGATTTAATGTCTTGTAATGAAAGAATTAGCGACATCTTTATAATCCATTTCATGTTGCTTTTATATTACCATCAACAATTGCAGCAAAGCCTTAAAGCCGCCCTTGTTCTTTTCTTCTTTGGAAACATAGAGAACTTTATCGATGAGTTCGCAATAGTATTTAAAGGCCTCATCATAATTGCAGAATCTGAGATATGTAGTCATAATCTATGGGTTTAACGTCTTTTCTACAAAAATGATCTAAGATTAGCGCACGTATTTCAGAAATAATTATTATTTTTACAATTGCATTCTACCGCAGAATGCCAATGGCAAGAGGCTGAGGAACAAATCAATCAATATGCCGCAGCTCCAAGGGTCGAGGCGCTGCGTCAAGGTACAACGCTCCATAAAATCATCATGCAGTTTGTCGCTGGCAAGTTGGTGAGGATGGAGGAGGTGGTATTTTAGAAGAAGTAACCATCAAAAGTAACTATCAAGGAGATAAAGTAACCATCAAAAGTAACTATCAAGAAGAAAAAGTCATTTTATGGCTTCCTTTGATATAAATTTCTATATCTTTCTCCTCTACAAGGTTTGGGCCTTTGATGTTTGGGAAAATGAAAGGGTAGCAGTCCTTTTGGATGCCCATCCCATATCAAGTATGGTTGTTACTGATATCTATATAAAAACAAAATCCCCCAATCCACTAGAGTAAGTAGGTTGGGGGATTTTTTTCTGCCACAGCCTTCGTTCCTATCCTGATTTATTCAGGTTTCTCTGATTTCTTCAGTAAAGGGGCGAGGAACTTGTAGGTATATCCCTTTTGCTGCTTCACCATTTCTTCTGGTGTACCGGCAAAGAGGAGCTGACCGCCGCCTCGTCCACCTTCCGGACCCATGTCGATGAGCCAGTCGGCGAGTTTGATGACATCCAGATTGTGCTCGATGATGATGACCGTATTGCCACGGTCTACCAGTTTCTGGAGTACATCCATCAGGATGCGGATGTCTTCGAAATGCAGACCGGTTGTCGGTTCATCGAGAATATAGAGCGTCTTGCCCGTATCACGCTTCGAGAGTTCGGTAGCCAGTTTTACGCGCTGACTTTCACCGCCAGAAAGGGTAGTGGAACTCTGTCCTAACCTGATGTATCCGAGACCTACATTCTGTAATGCCTTGATCTTCTGCAGTATCTGAGGAACATTCTCGAAGAAATCTACCGCCTGGTTGATGGTCATGTCGAGAACATCGGCTATGCTCTTTCCCTTGTATCTTACCTCTAGCGTCTCGCGGTTGTAGCGTTTGCCGTGGCATACCTCACAAGGTACGTAGACATCCGGCAGGAAGTTCATCTCGATGGTCTTATATCCGTTACCCTTACATTCCTCGCATCTTCCACCTTTCACATTGAAGGAGAATCTGCCCGGCTTGTAACCGCGGATCTTTGCTTCGGGAAGTCCTACGAAGAGCGAGCGGATATCGCTGAACACGCCTGTGTAGGTAGCTGGATTGCTGCGAGGCGTTCTGCCAATCGGACTCTGGTCTACATTCACTACCTTGTCGATATTCTCGATACCCTCGATGCTCTCGTATGGCATCGGTTTCTTGAGCGAACGGTAGAAATGCTGCGAGAGGATAGGCTGGAGAGTCTCGTTGATGAGAGTAGATTTGCCTGAGCCGCTGACACCTGTTACGACAATGAGTTTGCCGAGTGGAAAATCAACATCCACCCCCTTGAGGTTGTTGCCCGTAGCTCCGTGAATGGTGATATGCTTGCCGTTGCCTTCTCTGCGGAGAGCAGGCACCTCAATAGCCATCTTGCCGTTGAGATACTGGGCGGTGATGGTATCGGTCTTGAGCATCTCCTGGGGAGTGCCCTGGAAGACGACTTCACCTCCCTTGCGTCCCGCCTTCGGACCGATATCTACAATCCAGTCGGCAGCACGCATCATATCTTCATCGTGCTCCACCACAATAACGGTATTGCCCAGGTCGCGAAGTTCCTTCAAACTGTTGAGCAGACGTTCGTTGTCGCGCTGGTGCAGACCGATGCTCGGCTCATCGAGGATATAGAGCACGTTGACCAGCTGGCTACCAATCTGAGTAGCCAGACGGATGCGCTGGCTCTCGCCACCCGAGAGAGAAGCCGACTGGCGGTTGAGCGAGAGATAATTGAGTCCCACATCGAGGAGGAAGGTAACGCGTGAGCGCAACTCCTTGATGATTTCATGGGCCACCTTCGCTTTCATCGAAGGCAGATGCTGTTCCACTTCTTCGAGCCAATCGCGCAGTTCATCGATGTCGAGACTGGCTACTTCGGATATATTCTTATCCCAGATCTTGAAAGAGAGCGATTCTTTTTTGAGTCGCAAACCATGGCATTCAGGACATTCGATGGTAGAGATAAACTGGTCGGCCCATTTCTTGCCCGCCGCACTCTCGTCATCCTCCATCACCTTCTGCAGGTAGTCGATGATGCCATCGTATGCGCAGAAGTAGTCTGTAGAGGTATGTACTTTTTCCTTCTCGATCTTCACGTTTTCGAGCGAGCCATAGAGGATTTCCTGCATGGCATCGCCCGGAATCTCGCAGATAGGCGTCTTCAGGTTGAGGTCATACTTGCTGAGCAATGATTCTATCTGCCAGAAAATCATCTGGTTTTTGTATTTGCCAAGTGGAGCGATGCCGCCCTCATGGATGCTGAGTTTATCATCGGGAATTACCTTCTTGATATCAATCTGGTTCACCTTTCCCAGACCCTTGCAATGCGGACAGGCACCTTCGGGAGAGTTGAAGGAGAACATGTTAGGAGCTGGATCCTGGTAGGCGATACCCGTTACAGGGTCCATGAGACGCTTGGAGTATGTCTTGGCCTTCTTGGCACCTTTCTCAAGAACCATTACCATGCCGTCGCCCTGTTTCATAGCCGTCGCCACACTCTTGCGGATGCGTTCCTCATCCTCTTCCTTCACCACCAGTTTATCGACCACAGCTTCTATATTGTGGTTCTTGTAGCGGTCGGTTTTCATATTGGGAACGATTTCGAGGATGTTGCCGTCGAGTCGCACGTAGAGATACCCCTTTCTGCGCATGCTTTCGAAGAGTTCGCGGTAATGACCTTGCGCTGGCGTACGAGGGGAGCGAGCAGGAAGATAGCCTTGCCCTTATAATCGCTGAGAATCATGTCGATGACCTGTTCCTCGGTATATTTCATCATCTCCTCGCCACTCTGATAGCTGTATGCAGTACCGGCGCGGGCATAGAGCAGACGGAGATAATCGTAAATCTCGGTGGTAGTGCCCACGGTAGAGCGGGGATTCTTGTTGGTGGTTTTCTGTTCTATGCTGATGACCGGACTCAATCCCGTAATCTTATCAACATCCGGGCGTTCCATATTACCCAGAAAGTTGCGGGCATAGGCAGAGAAAGTTTCGATATATCTGCGCTGACCTTCGGCAAAGATGGTGTCGAAGGCCAGTGAACTCTTGCCCGAACCCGAGAGCCCGGTAATCACGGTGAGGGAATCACGCGGAATCTCCACATCTATGTTCTTGAGGTTGTGGACCCGTGCGCCCCATACATTTATCTTTTCTTCTGAATTCATATTCCAATTCTGCTAATTGCTGTTTGCCTAATAGTTACTGTTCTGCTCTTCGGTATAACCTCTGAGCAGGTTGACATCACGTTTGATGTTATACACAACGCCATCTGCCCCCTTCGCCTTGACGAGACAGAAGTAGACACCCTCCTTGACCGGTTTTCCGCGGTAGGTGCCATCCCATCCCGTGGCAGGGTCGGTCCATTCATAGAGTTTCTGTCCCCACCTATTATATATATAGGCGTGGAACTCTTCGATATTCCGGTAACCATCCTTGGGCTTATAGATGTCGTTGATGCCATCGCCATTTGGAGAGAAGGCATTCGGCATGAGAAGAGAACTGACCTTGGTCGTCTCTTCTGTGTTGTCCTCCTCGTCGTCGTTGACTTCCTGAGCGTGTAATTGACACGTCAAAAGTGGCAACATGATGCAAAGTAATGCTATTTTTCGTCTCATTTCTAAAATAATTTGTGCAAAGATAATAAAAAGATGAGAGATATTGCGTCAGATGCAAGATTTTTGTATTTTTGCAGATGAAAACATGAAATATTTGAAGATATCGTTAAAAAATCTTGAGATATGAGACAAAAAATGAGATATTTCCTGCTGTTCGTTGGGCTTCTGCTCAGTGTCAGCATTGGCGCGCAGACTGTAAAATGGCGCGACATTTACACGGTTAAGAAGAAAGATACCATCTTTGGTATCGCCAATAAATATGGATTGAGCCTTCCTGAACTGATGGATGCCAATCCAGAGATGAAGCGTGAGGGATACATGCTGCAGAAGGGAGCTACGCTCTTTATTCCATACACCAAAGACCAGAAGAATCCTAATCAGGTGAACGGTCAGAAGTCGGGGAATGGGGCGACGGTTCAGAAAACTGCTACAGCTCCGACCACTTCAAAGGCTGCTGTTGCCAGAAATGCGGTAAAGGTAGGCGTGATGTTACCTTTGCATAATGTTGATGGCGACGGCAAGCGAATGGTGGAGTATTACCGCGGATTGCTGCTGGCTTGCGAAACCCTGAAGCAGCAGGGCACCGATATAGATGTGCGTGCCTGGAACGTTCCTATTGATGCTGATATCCGGAATACACTCTTGCAGGAAGGCGCTAACCAATGCGATATCATCTTTGGTCCACTTTATACCAAGCAGGTGGCTCCGCTGACCAACTTCTGCAAGACCTACGGCATCAAAATGGTGATTCCGTTCTCTATCAGCGGAGATGATGTAGAAAGAAACAAAGAGATTTTCCAGGTTTATCAGAGCGATGATGCGCTGAATGATGCGACCATCAAGCATTCCTGAGCCGTTTTATCAATGTGCATCCTATCTTTATAGACTGCAATGATTCTACTTCGAGAAAGGGCAACTTTACGTTCGGTCTGCGCAAGGAACTGGAACGCAGGAAAATCAATTATAGCATCACCAATGTGAATTCAAGTATCGAGCAGTTTGCCAAGCTTTCATGCCTTCCAAGCAGAATGTGATAATCCTGAATACGGGACGTTCGCCACAGTTAACCCAGGTGTTGAACAAGCTCGACGAATTTGATGCGAAGTATCCGGGTGCAGCCATCTCTCTCTTCGGCTATACCGAATGGCTGATGTATGCCAAGTATAATCTGGAAAGATTCTATAAGTATGATACTTATATCCCTTCCACCTTCTATTATAACCCGAACTCAGCACAGACCAAGGCGCTTGAGAGCCGTTATGAGCGCTGGTTCCATCAGCCTATGATGGTGGCACAGCAAGATTCGCCATTACCGGTTTCGATCACGGAATGTATCTGATTCAGGGCGTCAAGAGATATGGCAAGAACTTTACAGGTGAGCGCCAGCAGATGACTTACCAGCCTGTGCAGACTCCACTCCGTTTCGAGAAGACCAGTAGAGGAGGATACAAGAACAAGAGTTTCCAGTTGATTCACTATACCTTTAATCATCAGATAGAGGCGGTGAAGTACTAGTTTATAGTTTACAATTTATAGTTTACAATTTATAGTTGATAATGAATAGAAATATTGGGCTGCTGATTCTGATGCTCATCTTCGGAATTCCAGTTTCGGCACAGATAGGAGAGCATCGTAGTGATTTCGCCATTGGTTTTAATGGGGGCTATATGATGAGTAGCGTAGGATTCACACCCGAGGTACAGCAGAAGCAGCACGGCGGACTGACGGGCGGTTTCTCGATGAGATATACCTGCGAGAAATATTTCAAGACCATCTGTTCTATCTATGCCGAGGTAAACTATTCGCAGGCAGGATGGGAAGAGGATATCCTGGATATGGAGAATAATCCGGTGATTATCACCGAAACCAAAGAGGCGATGGCTTACAAGCGTACCATCAACTATATTCAGGTGCCAATCTTTGCGCATCTGGCATGGGGTAGGGAGACAAGAGGACTGAATATCTTCGTGAATGCTGGTCCGCAGTTTGGACTTTATCTGAGTGATTCGCAGAAGACCAACTTCTCGGTAGAGCACATGCCGGCAACCGACAATAACCGTGTAAGTCCGGTGGTGGCTCAGGATACGATGGTAGTCAAAAACAAGCTCGATTATGGTATCGCCCTGGGTCTGGGTGCTGAATACAGTATTCCGAAGGTGGGGCATTTCCTTGCCGAAGCCCGATACTACTATGGTCTGGGAAATATCTACGGTGCTTCTAAGCGTGATTATTTCGGAAAGAGTAACTACGGACAGATTGTTCTGAAACTCTCTTATCTCTTTGATATCACCAGAACGAAGAACGTGAAACGGAAATAGATGATAATTAATAATAGATAATTAATAATGATAACGGGTTTATCATTTATGTTTTGAAAAAAAATGAGTACAACAGAAAAAATGCAGATGAAATTGAGCGACTCTAAGTCAGCTCGCTGGACCGCCCTCCTCATCGTGAGTATCACGATGATGTTCGGTTACTTTTTTACAGATGTGATGTCTCCACTGGAGCCTCTCTTGACAGCAGCCAAGGGAGCAGAGAATGGTCTCGGACTCGGATGGAATTCGGATGAATACGGCTTCTTCTCTGGAGCTTACGGATACTTCAATGTATTCCTCCTGCTCCTCTTCTTCGGTGGTCTTATCCTCGATAAGTTTGGCATCCGTTTCACTGGTATCCTCTCTACCGTCCTGATGTTTGGTGGAGCCTTGTTGAAGTGGTATGCTTTAGGTCATGAGTTTGACGGAATGGTTGCTGTGCCATTCTTCGGTACTTATAGTACACAGGTAGTGATAGCTGCTCTTGGCTTTGCCATCTATGGTGTAGGATGCGAGATATGCGGTATCACAGTGAGCAAGGTTATCGTGAAGTGGTTTACGGGCCATGAGTTAGCTCTGGCAATGGGTGTACAGGTTGCTACGGCTCGTTTGGGAACTGCTGCAGCCCTGAGTGCTTCTCTTCCTTTTGCCAAGGCAATGGTGGAGTATCTGCTTCTGTTGCTTTGGGTGCAGCTTTGCTTTGTGCTGGTGTACTTGTTTTTCTTGTATATTGTGTGATGGACAAGAAGGAGGATGCTTCTGCGGCAGCTGTAGCTACAGAACCGGAAGAAGGTTTCAAGTTTTCAGACTTGGGCGGTTTGTTCAAGACAACAGGTTTCTGGTATGTGGCATTCCTTTGCCTGATGTTCTATGCCGGTGTATTCCCATTCCTGAAGTTTGCCACCAAACTGATGATTTTCAAGTATGGTGTGGATGCTAATTTGGCAGGTCTGATTCCTGCGATGTTGCCATTTGGTACCATCTTCCTCACACCGCTCTTCGGTAGTATATACGATAAGTATGGCAAGGGTGCTACGCTGATGATTATCGGCAGTTGCCTCCTGACCTTTGTGCACGTCATGTTTGCTCTGCCAATCAACTCATGGGTGCTTGCCATCGTGCTGATGCTCATCCTGGGCATCGCATTTGGACTGGTACCATCAGCCATGTGGCCATCTGTGCCAAAGATTATCCCAATGAAACTCTTAGGAACTGCATATGCCCTTATCTTCTATATCCAGAACATCGGACTGGCTCTCATTCCGGTATGGATTGGTAAGGTGAACCAGGCTAACACGGGTGCTGATGGTGTTATCGACTATACCCAAACGATGACCATCTTTGCAGCCTTCGGTGTGATTGCTATTATCATCTCTTTCCTCCTCTTGTTTGAAGATAAGAGAAAGGGATATGGATTGCAGAAGCCTAATGTGAAATAAGTGAAGAGCGAAGAACAAAGAGCAAATTGAGTGAAGTGTAATAAACGAAGAGTGTAGAATTCGTTTGCTCTTTGTTCTTCTAAATCTTTGAAAGTGTAATTTTTAAAAGAAAGGAAATAACCATGAATGCGACACCTGAATCATTGATTAAGGACTATGCTGACCCGATAGAGCAGCAGGAGATTGACAAGTTTGTATGTTCAGAGATGGGCAGACAGATACACCGGTATATCAAGGGTATGTCGGGTACCAAGCAAGCTATGTTGAAATTTGAGGAAAGGCTAGCCAGCCTCTCTGTACCAGAGAAGGAGAAGGCGATAGCAAGTATATTGATCTGAACAGAAAAGCATTGGATGGTCTTGACTTGAAGATGATTCTGGTCCGTTCGGTAGCCAACTATTGTGATACCTTCCAGTATATGCTGGATTTTGTCAACGATAAGCGCAAGATGGTTTTCTATTACCAGCGCATCAAGGCGAAATACATTCAATATCATGAAGTATTTGAGCAGGATGGAAAGTTCGGTATGAAAGATCATCAAGGCAACGTATTGCTGGCGCCTGTGTATGACTTCCTCCGTACGTGCTACATCTACAATGATGACTTGAGCATCATGCCGGTGATAGCTGAGAAGAATGGCAAGATGGGACTGGTAATGCCTGACGGCAAGGACACCATCGTGGCAGATTTCCTTTATGATGAGATTTGCCTCAGAGATGAGTATCCTTATTTCGAGGCATCGAGAGATGGTATCAGTGGCTTGATTGATAAATTTGGAAACTTCGTGAATTAAGTGAAGAACGAAGAGTGAAGAATTCAATTGTTGATTCTTTATATATAATATTCAAAGAGAAAGGGCAATCAGATTGGGATGAACCAACTGATTGCCCTTTTTTACTTTCGTTGCTATGAGCAACTTAGTTTTTATCTAATTTTCTCTCGTCTTCAATCCGAATGAATTAATCACTAATCACTACTAATTATCCCAAATACTTCATCAAGATTTTGATCTTACCGCTATCACGGAGCTTGATGATACTCTTTTCGCGAATCTGGCGAACACGCTCACGGGTAAGGTTGAACTCGCTGCCGATTTCCTCCAAACCCTTCTCGTGGCAACCGATACCATAGCAGTAGCACAGAATCTTGCGCTCACGGTCTTTCAATACAGAGTTGAGAACGCGGTCAAGCTCGCTCGCCATAGACTCGAAGTCAACACCCTTGTCGGTACGGCTGTCATCACCCGAAGCCATCACGTCGACCATCGCATTGTCATCATCATCGCTACCGAATGGAGCATCGATACTCATGTGGTGATTATCTGCCTTGATAGTCTGGTCAATCTTGCTTTCTTCCATCTTTGTAATTTGAGCGAGCTCAGCAACAGAAGGTTTGCGCTGGTTCTCCTGCTCAAACTTGCTGATTTCTGCACTGATCTTACTCAATGCACCTACCTGGTTCAAAGGCAGACGAACGATACGGCTCTGCTCAGCAATAGCCTGCAGGATGCTCTGACGAATCCACCATACGGCGTATGAGATAAACTTAAAGCCGCGGGTCTCGTCAAACTTTTCAGCAGCCTTTACCAAACCGATGTTACCCTCGTCGATGAGGTCGGTAAGAGAAAGACCTTGGTGCTGATATTGCTTAGCAACAGATACAACGAAACGAAGGTTTGCTTTTACCAATTTCTCTTTGGCACGTTCTCCCTCACGACCGCCTTTGCGAATCTTCTGGGCAAGTTCGATTTCTTCATCGATAGAGACCATAGGCTCTCTACCAATCTCCACCAAGTACTTGTCGAGTGCTTCACTGGAACGGTTGGTTATACTCTTACTAATCTTAAGTTGTCTCATAAATATCCTTTTACCTTTCTATTTAGAATTTTTTGAAGTATTTTTGTGTATCCCGAAACCTCCTCATGGTTTCGGGGTGCAAAGGTACGAAAAAAAATGCAATTACGTTGTAATATAAACGGATTTTTTTTATCTGATTTGTCTGTTTTTTAGAATTTTAGCCAGTTTCTAGTAGAAAAATGCTATGTGAAGTGCGCTTTTTGGTGCAATAAGTTTGAAATATGGAATAATTTATGTATCTTTGCACAAAAATTGCGAGAAAAGAATAACTAAATAATAAAATAACAACAAAACAAAAAATTATGTTTGAGAATCAACCAAAAGGTCTGTGGGCCTTAGCTTTGGCAAACACGGGTGAGCGTTTCGGCTATTACACCATGCTTGCTGTGTTCTTGCTTTATTTGCAGGCCAACTTCGGTTTTGAAACCGGATTGGCAAGTACTATTTACTCTACATTCCTGATGATGGTTTATTTCCTTCCTATCATCGGTGGTATCGCAGCCGACAAGTTTGGCTTTGGACGTATGGTTACCACAGGTATCTTCATCATGTTCATTGGCTATCTTGTTCTCTCACTTCCTCTTGGCAAGGAAACTGTTGCCGTTGCTGCTATGGGTATTTCACTTATTCTCATCGCTTTGGGAACCGGTCTGTTCAAGGGTAATCTGCAGGTGATGGTAGGCCGTCTCTATGATGAGCCACAGTATGCCAGCAAACGTGATTCCGGTTTCTCACTCTTCTATATGGCTATCAACATCGGTGCTATGTTTGCTCCTACTGCTGCCATCAAGATTATGAAGTGGGCGCAGGAGAGCCTGAGCGTGTCGGTGGAAGATTCATACCACTTCGCTTTCGCCGTGGCTTGTGCTTCACTGATTTTCAGTATCGCTATCTACTATGCCTTCAGCTTTACATACAAGCATGTTCTTGCTTCTGAGACCAAGAGTAAGGATGATAAGACTTCTGCTAAGGAGACAAACGAACTTTCTAAGGCTGAGACCAAGGAGCGCATCATCTGCCTCTGTCTCGTATTCGCTGTGGTTATCTTCTTCTGGATGGCTTTCCATCAGAACGGTAATACATTGACACTCTTTGCCCGCGATTATACACAGAAGACTTCAGAGGGTCTGCAGTCAATGGCGTTCGATGTTACCAACCTCGTAGCCTGCATTTTTGTGGTCTACGGTTGTTTCGGTCTGGCACAGAGCAAGACTGGCAAGGGTAAGGGCATCTCTCTTGGCGTCATCGTTGCTGCCATTGCTTTCCTCTTCTACAAGTACAGCAACCTTGAAGGTGCCGTAGATGTTGAGGCTCCTATCTTCCAGCAGTTCAACCCATGCTATGTAGTGGCATTGACACCAGTGAGCGTTGCTTTGTTCTCATGGCTCCACAAGATTGGCAAGGAGCTACATCGCCAGAGAAGATTGGTTTGGGTATGCTCGTTGCTGCTCTCGGTTTTGTATGGATGGCTGTAGGTTCTATGGGTTTGGAACTTCCTTTGACACAGGGCGATCCTGCTACAGAGGGTACACGTGTAAGTGCTAACCTCCTCATCTCTACATACCTCATCCTTACATTCGCAGAGCTTCTGCTTTCTCCAATCGGTATTTCATTTGTATCGAAGGTAGCTCCTCCAAAGTATGCTGGTTTGATGATGGGTCTCTGGTTTGGTGCAACAGCCATCGGTAACCAGTTGGTTATGATTCCTGGCATCATGTGGGGTCAGAACTTCAACCTCATTGCCATCTGGGGCGTTCTCGCAGGTATCTGTCTGGTTTCAGCTCTCTTCATCTTCTCTATCATCAAGAAGTTGAATCGCGTAAGCTAAATCAAAAATATCATATATATAAAAAAATCGAGGTAACAGGTTACGTCTGTTACCTCGATTTTTGTTTTTTAATGTTTTACTTCTTCAACCACTTGTCTAACCAGCCGAAGAAGGTGCGCTGCCAGAGCACGCCGTTCTGTGGCTTCAATACCCAGTGGTTTTCATCAGGATAGATGAGGAGTTCGGCTGGAATGCCACGCATGCGGGCTGCATTGAAGGCACCCATGCCCTGGTTGGCATTGATACGGTAATCCTTTTCGCCGTGGATGCAGAGGATTGGAGTATCCCACTTGTCTACAAACTTATGAGGACTGTTATCGTAAGTCTTCTTGGCGTTGGCACTCTGGTCCTTGTTCCAGTAAGCATCCTCGTATTCCCAGTTAGAGAACCAAGCCTCCTCTGTATCGGTGTACATGCTCTCCAGGTTGAAAGCACCATCGTGAGCGAGGAATGCCTTGAAACGCTTGTTGTGATGACCGGCGAGATAGTATACTGAGAAACCACCGAAGCTGGCACCTACACAACCCAAACGATCCTTGTCTACGTAAGGAAGATTGTTGGCAGCATCATCAATAGCTGAAAGATAATCGTTCATGCACTGGCCTGTCCAGTCGCCAGAAATCTCTTCGTTCCATGCGCTTCCGAAACCAGGGAGACCGCGGCGGTTAGGCAATACGACTACATAACCATTGGCTGCCATGATCTGGATGTTCCATCGGTAGCTCCAGAACTGGCTTACCGGACTCTGAGGACCACCCTCGCAGAAGAGAAGGGTAGGGTACTTCTTGTTGGCATCGAAATTAGATGGTAACATGATCCATACCAGCATCTGCTTGCCGTAGGTAGTCTTTACCCAGCGCTGCTCACACTTACCCATATTCAACTGGTTCAGAATATGGTCGTTCTCGCGGGTAATCTGCTCTACCTTGGTACTCTTGGCATCCTTGCCTGGAGTTACGATGTAGATATCAGTAGGATGACTCATGCTAGCCTTGGTAGCGAGAAGCTTGTTGCCGTTGTTGGCAAGCGAGATGCTTCCGTAGTCAGCCCACTCGTTGGTAATCTGCTTTACTTCGCCCTTGAAGTTAGCCTGATAGAGGTTCAGGGTTCCGTGCCATACGCCGATGAAGCTGAGGCTCTTGCTGTCCTTGTTCCATACGAAGCCCTCTACGTTAGAGTCGAACTTCTCTGATACATAATTCTTCTTGCCGGTAGCGAGTTCGTAAACACAGAGGCGGTTGCGGTCGCTCTCGTAGCCATCGCGAGCCATGCTCTGCCAAGCGATGTACTTGCCGTCAGCAGAGAACTGAGGGTTCACGTCGTAACCCGGATTGTTCTTCAGATTCTCAGGAGCGTTGACAGCCTGGTTCTTCATGCTCTTGGTAGCATCAATCTTAGGCTCAACATAGCCAGCCTCCTTGCAGAGGTTCTTTGTCTCGCGCGTACCTATATTATATAGATAGATATCAGAGTCGGTAGAGATGGCATACTGAACGCCCTCCTTCTTACGGCAGGTATAGGCGATGGTCTTGGAATCCGGACTCCATGCCAGCTGCTCGATGCCACCGAATGGAGCCATAGGGCACTCGAATGGTTCATCCTTCAGAATGTCTTCGCCGGCGTTGATGGTACCGTCTTCAGCCACATCAGCCACGAAAGGATGGAGAAGGCTCTCTACGTAGTGGTCCCAGTGGCGATAGTTCATATCAGTTACGAGACGGCCGGTAGCCAATGGGAGATCAGAAGGATTCTCCTTGATGGTTCCGTGGTAAGGGAGTTCCTTGATGAGGATTACCTTCTTGCCGTCAGGAGAGAAGCGGAAGCCCTGGATGCCCAACTTGTCGTTGGTGAGCTGCTTTCTGCCTGTACCGTCAGTTCATGCTCCAGAGCTGTCCGTCGCGGATGAAGGCAATCTTCTGTCCGCCCTGAATCCAGGCAGCATCTGTTTCGCTCTTTGCATCGGTGGTCAATGCCTTCTGGTTCTTGCCGTTGGCATCCATGATGAAGAGCATCTGATGACCCTTGTTCTCCTTTACACTGTAGTAACCCACCTGGTACACCACCTGCTTGCCGTTAGGCGAAGCTTCGGCGCCACCGATACGTCCCATTGCCCAGAGAGCCTCAGGAGTCATCAGGTGGTTTTCTACCTTGATGTCATTTTTCTGAATCATAGTCTGTGCATCAGCAGCTGTGCCCATCGTGAGAGCCGCAGCAGCTAAAATCATAGCTTTAATCATGTTTCTAATTTTACTGTTATAATGTTGCTTTGTTGTTATGTATCCTATTTGTCTTAAATCTGATCCAAAGCCTGCTTGATATCATCGAGGATGTCTTCTACATCTTCGATACCTACAGAGAGGCGAATCAGATCTGGCGCAACACCTGCTTCCTTCAGCTGCTCTTCGCTGAGCTGGCGATGGGTGTGACTGGCTGGATGGAGCACACAGGTGCGGGCATCGGCTACATGGGTTACGATGTTGATCATGTCGAGAGAATCCATAAACTTGATGGCTGTCTCGCGATCTCCCTTCAATCCGAAGGCAATAACACCGCAGGTGCCGTTTGGCATATACTTCTGGGCAAGCGCATGATACTCATCGCCCTCCAGACCGCTATAATGAACCCAAGCCACGCGCTCATCGTTCTGCAGGAACTCTGCCACCTTCTGTGCATTTGCACAATGCTGGCGCATACGGAGGTGGAGACTCTGAAGACCGAGGTTGAGGATGAACGAATTCATTGGGGCAGGGATGCTGCCGAGATCGCGCATCAGCTGAGCTACGAGTTTGGTGGTGTAACCCATCTTGCCGAAAGCCTTCACATAGGTCAGACCATGGTAGCTGTCATCCGGTGTGCAGAGACCTGGGAACTTATCAGCATGAGCCATCCAGTCGAAGTTGCCGCTGTCTACTACAATGCCACCTACCTGTGAAGCGGTACCATCCATATACTTGGTGGTACTGTGGGTAACGATGTCGGCACCCCATTCGAATGGGCGGCAGTTGATAGGCGTAGCGAAGGTGTTGTCAACGATGAGAGGCACCCCATTCTTGTGAGCAATGCGTGCAAACTTCTCGATGTCGAGTACTGCGCAGCCCGGGTTGCTGATGGTTTCGCCGAAAACAACCTTGGTGTTAGGGCGGAAAGCCTTCTGGATTTCTTCTTCGCTATCGTTCGGATTCACGAAAGTACACTCAATGCCGAGTTTCTTCAGGGTTACGCCGAAGAGATTGAAGGTACCACCATAAATCTCATTAGATGTAACGATATGGTCGCCTGCTTCGCAGATGTTGAACACAGCATAGAAGTTGGCAGCCTGACCGCTGCTGGTTAATACGGCTCCCACGCCACCTTCGAGTTCGGCAATCTTCTTAGCCACAACATCGTTGGTAGGGTTCTGGAGACGGGTATAGAAGTAGCCTTCCTTCTTCAGGTCGAAGAGCATAGCCATCTCCTCAGAGTTGTCATACTTGAAAGTAGTGCTTTGATAAATTGGCACTTCAATCGGTTCGCCGTTCTTTGGCTCATAGCTCCCTGCACGCAGATAGAGGCGGTACGTAAATTCTTTTTCATTTGTCGGTTATGTTTTCTTTTAAACTTCATGTTTTTGCGATATGACATGTTATGCTGCCCATTGCAAGATGCAAAGATACGGCAAATCCTTGAGAATTAAGAATAATTTGCGTAAAACATTGTTCTATAGCCAGTTTTTTTTGTACTTTTGCAGTCAAATTTGCAAAATAATAGCGATATAGTTTTATTTAAAGTAGTATGAAGATAGGTTTCGATAACGAGAAGTATCTGAAGATTCAGTCAGAACACATCAAGGAGAGAATCTCACAGTTTGACGGAAAGCTTTACCTCGAATTGGGCGGTAAACTTTTTGACGATCATCATGCCAGCAGAGTTTTGCCGGGTTTCCAGCCTGACAGCAAACTGCGCATGTTCCAGAAAATCAGCGATAGCATCGAGATTGTTATCGTGATTAGTGCAGCCGATATTGAGAAAAACAAGAAGCGTGCCGACTTGGGCATTACTTACGATGAGGACGTGTTGCGCCTTCGTGGTGAGTTCCAAAACCGTGGTTTCATGGTGGGTTCTGTTGTCATCACTCATTATAATGGCCAGCCTGCCGCCATCGCCTTCAAACAGCGTCTGGAGCGCGAGGGCATCAAGACTTACTGCCATTATCTCATCGAGGGCTATCCTCATAACGTGAGTCTGATTGCCTCTGACGAGGGCTTCGGTCAGAACGATTATGTTGAAACAGAGCGTCCGCTGGTTATTGTTACTGCGCCGGGTCCTGGCAGCGGTAAGATGGCGGTTTGCCTGAGTCAGCTTTATAATGAGAACAAGCGTGGTGTGCGTGCCGGTTATGCCAAGTTTGAGACATTCCCTGTGTGGAATCTCCCATTGAAGCATCCTGTGAACATCGCATACGAGGCTGCTACTGCCGATCTGAACGATGTGAATATGATTGACCCGTTCCATCTGGAGGCTTACAACAAGATAGCCATCAACTATAACCGTGATGTAGAGATTTATCCTGTGCTCAATGCGCTGTTCGAGGGTATCTATGGTAGCAATCCATACAAGTCGCCTACGGATATGGGTGTAAACATGGTAGGTTTCTGTATCTCTGATGATGAGGCTTGCTGCGAGGCATCCAAGAATGAGATTGTCCGCCGTTACTATGCGGCTACCAATAAGATGGCGGCTGGTGCTTGCAATGAAGATGAGATCAATAAGATTCAGATGCTCTTCAATCAGGCTAAGATTACTACTGATTACCGCAAGGTGACGGTAGCTGCCAAGAATCATAAGAAGGAGACGGGTCATACCTCTTCTGCCATTGAGTTGGAGGATGGTACCATTATCTGCGGTCATAGCAGCGAGTTGCTGGGCTGTAGTGCCGCCTTGCTCCTGAATGTTACCAAGCAGTTGGCAGGCATCGACCATGAATTGAAGCTGATTCCTCAGTCGATGATTGAGCCTATCCAGCATACCAAGGTGAATTATCTCGGTGGTCACAATCCTCGTCTTCATACTGATGAGGTTCTTGTAGCCCTCTCTGTTCTTTCGGAGAATGATGAGAACTGCAAGAAGGCATTGGAGCAGTTGCCTAAGCTTCGCGGCTGTCAGGCTCATTGCACCGTGATGCTGAGTGATGTAGACCAGAAAATCTTCAAGAAGCTCGGTGTGGATATCACCTGCGAGCCGGTATTGAAGAAGTAAATTTGGGTTGGATACTATTGAAGAAGCAAATTTGCTTTAAACAATATACCCCCGAAAAGTTATAGTTAATCTCGTAGATTGATTAATTATACCTTTTGGGGGTGTTTGTTTTTATTTTATACAGAAACATTATCTTAATGCCATAACTCTGCTGAGAATCAGTTTCTTGTATTCCTTCTTCATGCTGTCTGGTAGGAAGGAGGCTTCTATCAGGTCGAGCCATTTCACGATAGATCGGCGGAACTTTTTGGCGATGTTATTGATTACCTTCTCGCTGAGGCCCGAGGCGGTCATAACCTTGACGAAATCAGATTTCTGAATCTTTCTCTTTCTTCCGTTGAGCGTCAGGGCGAGTTCCTCGGTATCTTCTGGCATAACTATCTTCGTGCAGAGGAGGTCGTAGGCTGGAGTTAAGCCATAACCCAACTTGCGGTTGTTGTAGAGCGAGAAGTTCTTGAGGTGCATGTCAGCGTTGCCCGTAATCCATGAGAAGATGACCACTTCCCAATAGTTCACGAGGTCGAGCTGCGAGAAGGCGGAATACTTCTTGATGAGTCTGGCTATCTGCTCGTAGGAACCTTTATATTTGTATTCGGTAAGGCGCTCTGACAGTTGGCACATATCTTCCATCGGTACCTTTTGTCCATCATCCAGTCGGTCTATTCTCCGGGTGATATAACAGAGTTCACCATCGGCAAAGCGAATCAGTCCGTGGGGAACCACAGCTATCTTGGCGGCTTCGGCGAGATGCATCGTGAGGTCTTCTATTTCCGGTAGACAGCGGTAGCGGTCGGTTTGTGGCTTGAGGATATATTTTCCCCAAAGACCTACGATGGTGAAGCGGGATGGTTCGTTCTTTCCGCCCGGATTTACATCGAGCGAGAGCTTCGCCTGCACACCGGTGAGGGTGGTCTGGGCACGCACTACCTGTTTTGCCAGGTCGCCAATTTCCTTTCTAACGTAGGGTAGGACAGGGGCTTCCTTGGTGCCGAAGAGCTTGCGTGCGCAGGCGGGATGGTAATCTACCTGACCAGGCTTGAGCGGTTTATAACAATATAGACATTTCTCCATATCTTATTCTCCTTTCTGTTTATGGGGTGAACCATTCATTTCTTCTGCTGAGATTCGTTTGTAGGAATCACGCTTACTGCTCCGATGCAATCCTTGCAGCAGGCAAGGAGGAGCGACATTCTGTCGCGCTGGTTGATTTTCCAACTGCTTTCTGCGATGTTCAGCAGCCATCCTTCGGGGATTAATCCATCGAAGAATGGGAACAGTACGGTATCGTGGTAGGGCTCATCGGATAAGGGGAGCGTCAGACTTACGGCTTCCGCACCATCCGATGCCAGATAATCTGAATCATAGGCGAAGGTAAAGCCTGTCTCGTCTTCTGTCAGCAGACCTACGTATTGGTCGTAGAGATATATTTTTCCTTGTTTCATGATATTTTATTTTTATTCTTTTTTGATAGGAACGGGGCCTATTTCCTGACCGAACAGGAGGAGGACCTGGTTTACCTTGTCGAGTCGTAGTGTTTCCTTTCCCTGTTCCAGTTCTCTTACGAATCTGAGACCTACGCCCGATTTCGCTGCCAGATCTACTTGCGTCAATCCGAATTGCTTGCGCATTTCCTTGACGTATGATGACAATGTATTGCTCATATTCTTGTTGTTTTATACCCTATCGGGTAATATTATATATGGAATAATATTATATTATACCCTTTCGGGGGCAAATATACGAATAAAAAATGAAAATACCCCCGAAAAGGTATAATTTATAATATCATTTAACAAATTATACCTTTTCGGGGACAAAAAAAGCGTAATGAACCCCTTTTTCAGGTAGTCCATTACGCTTTCATTTTTATCTGGTAATCTTTATTTTCCGAGATTATTCTTTTTCTCGTTCAGTTCTGCCTGCTTGCGCATCATCTCTTCCTGCTGCTTGCGCTGCATCTCCTGGAGAGCCTGCATTCTTGCCATCAGGCCGCTTGCCTTCTTAGGGTTGTTCTTGTTCTCCTGATAGCGCTTCTCAAGGATGGCGAGGAGTTTCTCGTCGTCGGTAGTCTTGCGCAGGGTCCACATGATAGCGGCGCTGAAGAACAATGAGATGAAGTAGTAGAAGTTCAGACCGGCTGAGTAGTCATTGAACATGAAGAAGAACATCAATGGCATGAGATACATCATCCACTGCATCATCTTCATCTGCTCTGCCTGCTGACCTACCATCTGGTCGCGCTGCTGACGCATGGTCATCCAAGAGTACAACAGGTTGGCTACACAGAACAGGATACAGGTCAAACTCAAGTGGTCGCCAATCAGCCAGATGTTGGTGTTCCATTCGAAGATTGGGTCGAAGGTACTCAAGTCGTTCATCCACAGGAACTTCTCACCACGAAGCTGGATGGCATTAGGCACGAAGTTGAACATCGCAACCCAAACCGGCATCTGAATCAGCATAGGCAAGCAACCGGATAATGGGCTTACACCATACTTGGCATATTCCGCCATCATTGCCTGCTGCTTCTGCATCTGGTCCTCAGGCTTGTTATACTGAGCTGTAGCAGCTTCGAGTTTTGGTTTCAGTACGCGCATCTTGGCTGAACTCATGTAGCTCTTCTTTACCATAGGGTAGGTGATGAGCTTGAGGAGCAAGGTGATGAGAATCAATACGATACCCATTGGGAACACGTTGCTCAACCAGTCGAATACGTAGAGTGTGAAGAAACGGTTGATCCAGCGGATGATAGGCCATCCCAGATATACGAGCTTCTGGAATTCCAAGTCCTTGCCAAAGGTACTTTCCTTCTCGGTATTCTTCAGAATCTGGAAGTCGTTAGGACCGAAGTAGAACTCAAACTCAGATGCCTTCTTACCGGTTGGGTCGAAAGCTGTCTTCATCTTAGCCTGGAACTGCTTCAGATAGCCCGAACCCTTCTCCTGAGGGATAGAGGTCATGAAGGCATCCTTCTCGAAGTTATCCTTTGCTACGATGATGGCAGAGAAGAATTGGTTCTTGAAAGATACCCAGTCGATGGTTTCTTCTATTTTCTCGTCAATCTTCTCGCTACCCTCGTTGAGGTGGTCGGTACCGCCTTCTGCATTATGGTAGGTGAGGGTAGTGTAACGGTTTTCGAACATGAAACCACGTTCCTGCTGGCGTGCCTTGTCGCTCCAGTCAACATCCATCTTATTATAATTAGGTGAGAACAGACCCGCCATGCCATTTGCCTGAAGGCTCATGTGCAGCATGTAGTCATTGCCCAATGTATAAGTCAGGGTGAGTGTCTTGCCTTCACCAGCCACAGCGGTCATGGTGACAGACTTGTCGGTCACGTTGGATGGAGTGAAGTAGAGATCGCTGGTGATGATGTTGGCTTCTTTAGCTCGAGCATGAACTTGAGGCTCTGGTCGTTACCGTCGAAGAGGGTTACGTCCTTGGCATCAGCCGAACCGTCTTTCACCTGCAGGTTGTGTCCCACATAGCCCTTGATGACAGCCTTCTCTACAGTAGCACCCTTGGTGTTGAGTGTTAATTCTACCTTCTCGTTTTTCAATACAATCTTCTTAGCCTGGCCTTTGAGTGCCGAATAGAAGAGGGCGGTTGAGTCTGCCTCAACCTTTGCTTTGGCATTAGTCTGGCGCTTAGCAGCGGCAGCCTTGCTGGCCTTTTCCATCTCGGCATGTTTAGCCTTGGCGATGGAGTCCTGAACGAATGCCGTTCTCTGTTCTTCGGCAGATGGCTGGTTATACCAGCTAAAGCCAATCAGCACTACGGCAATCAGGAGGAAACCGATAATGTTGTTCTTGTTCATTTTTTAAATTTGAAATTAAAGGAGTAAAGGGGATCACTCCTTTAACTCCTAATATTTACTTTTTGTTTTCTATTGCTGTCTTTACGAAATCCATGAAAAGTGGATGTGGTTTCAGCACCGTACTCTGGTATTCAGGATGATACTGTGTACCTACGTACCACTTCATGCCTGGGATTTCTACGATTTCTACCAGGTCGCTCTCAGGGTTTCTGCCTACGCACATCATGCCGTTCTTCTCAAATTCATGCTGGAACTCGTTGTTGAACTCATAGCGGTGGCGGTGGCGTTCTTGAATATGCTCCTTCTTATAGATATTGAACACGCGTGAACCCTGTTTCAGCACACACTCGTAAGCGCCGAGACGCATGGTTCCACCCATGTTTGATATGTTCTTCTGCTCCTCCATGATGTCGATGACATTGTGTGGAGTCTTCTCGTCCATCTCGCGTGAGTTGGCATCCTTGTAGCCCAATACGTTGCGGGCAAACTCGATGACCATCATCTGCATACCCAGCAGATGCCGAAGGTAGGGATGTCGTGGGTGCGGGTATAGTGGCGGCGATAATCTTGCCCTCGATGCCTCGCTGGCCGAATCCTGGCAGATGACGATACCATCCTGTCCCTTCAGCTGTTCTGCCACGTTCTCTTCTGTGAGATATTCTGAGTTGATGAAGGTAATCTTCACCTTGTGGTCATTGTAGGTACCGGCATGCGAGAGACTCTCGCGGATACTCTTGTATGCATCCTGCAGGTCGTACTTGCCTACGAGACCGATGTTTACCACCTCTGTAGCCTTGTTTCTGCGGTCGAGGAATGTTCTCCAAGGACCCAGCGCAGGTGTTTCGCCGATAGGCTCGCCCATCTTGCGGAGGATGGCGGTGTCGAGGCCCTGGTTCTGCATGTTTACAGGCACCTCGTAGATGCTAGGAAGGTCTTCGCTCTGAATCACGCAGTCTAGGTCTACGTTACAGAAGCTGGCTACCTTCTTCATGATTCCCTCTTCGAGATGTTTCTCGGTGCGGAGAATCAGGATATCTGGCTGAATACCTACGCTCTGCAGTTCCTTCACAGAGTGCTGTGTAGGCTTTGTCTTCAACTCGCCTGCTGCCTTCAGATAAGGCACATAGGTAAGGTGAACGTTGATGGCGTTCTTGCCCAGCTCCCATTTCAGCTGTCGGATAGCCTCCATGTAAGGGGCGCTCTCTATGTCGCCGATGGTTCCGCCAATCTCGGTAATCACGAAGTCATAGTGATACTTCTTGCCGAGCAGCTTCACGTTGCGCTTAATCTCGTCGGTGATGTGAGGCACCACCTGGATGGTTTTGCCGAGATAATCGCCACGACGCTCCTTGTCGATGACTGCCTTGTAGATACGACCAGTGGTGAGAGAATTCGCTTTTGTAGTTTGAATGCCGGTGAATCGCTCGTAGTGTCCGAGGTCGAGGTCGGTCTCCATACCATCTACCGTTACGTAGCACTCACCATGCTCATACGGGTTCAGTGTACCCGGGTCGATGTTGATGTATGGGTCAAACTTTTGGATAGTAATGTTGTAACCTCTTGCTTGAAGAAGTTTACCGATGGATGAAGATATGATTCCTTTACCCAAAGAAGAAACCACACCACCAGTTACGAAGATGTACTTTGTTTCAGCCACGATATTTATAATTTAAATTAGAATTATTTGGGTGCAAAGTTACGACATTTTTGTGAAATGAGCAAAAATATTCCTAATAAAGGGCATAGATTTATGAATTATTTATTACCTTTGTGCCCAAATTTATAAAATTAAGGTATGAAAATAAAATTTGGATTACTCGTTCTTGCGTTCCTTTCGGCTCTGACGCCTGTTTCTGCCCAGCGCAAATTGAAGAAGGTAGAGCGTGGAGAGGCTTCGAAGAACAGGTTGGCTGAAATCTATGCTGACTCGCTCTTGATGTGCCGTCAGCGCATCGATTCCATGAAGATGGATTCCGGGGACAGCAGATATGCCCAGCTCTTTACGCCGCTCACCTTCTATCATGGGCCGGCAGCCCGCATGTTGCGACTCAAGCCTCAGGATGGGGTGAAGGATTCGCTCGGAACGATGCTCGACCAGACGCTGATGGAGGTATATCTCAAGCGTCCCGACCTGGTGCGCAATACTGAGTCTCATCTCAAGGAGGTGGGGGCACCGCTGGCTGCGCAGAGCAAACCGAAGAAGAATCATCCTGATATCGTAGAGCAGGTGGCTCCGAAGGCGATTGAGGTGGATGCGGCGCCGATGGACATCGTCATCACCCGTCCTAACTTCTGGACTATAGGTGGCGATTATTATCTGCAGTTCCTGCAAAACTATGTTTCTGACAACTGGTATAAGGGTGGTGAGAGCAATTATTCGGTGCTCGGAAGAGTGACGATGTTTGCCAACTACAATAACAAGCAGAAGATAAAATGGGATAATAAGGTGGAGATGCGCCTGGGTTATCAGACTTCGAAGGGTGATACGGTTCATACGCTGAAAACGAGCGACGATATGATCCGATACACCGGAAAACTCGGTCTGCAGGCTTCCAGGAAGTGGTATTATACCATCCAGCTGATTGGCCAGACTCAGTTTACGCATGGTTACAAGAGTAATGACAAGACGGTTTATTCCGATTTCTTCTCGCCATTCAATCTGAATCTCTCTGTCGGTATGGATTATAATGTAGACTGGTTCAATCACCGCCTGAAGGGTAGTGCCATCTGGCTCCTCTGGCTTTCAACTGGAAGTATGTGGGCAGAGCGTCGCTGGCTACGCGCTACGGACTGGATGAGGGGAAGCATGGCATGACCGATTACGGTTCTGAGTGTACCTTCGACCTGTCGTGGCAGATAGCGGATAATATCAAGTGGAAGACCCGTCTCTGGGGATACACCACTTACAAGCGTGCAGAAATAGAGTGGGAAAACACCATTACCTTCCAGTTTAACCGCTATATTTCTACCAACATCTTCCTATATCCGCGTTTCGACGATGGTGTGAAGCGCAAGGATGATGATAGCTATTGGCAGTTTAAGGAATTCATGTCAGTAGGTTTCTCTTATTCATTCTAGGATAAGGTGTTGGCAGTAAATACAATAAAGGCTCGTTCCTGTTGAGGAGCGAGCCTTTGTTGTATCTGTTAGAATCGGAAGCAAACCTCGGCATCTGCATGGAGTAATTATGCTTCGCGAGTGTCTTGTCGTTGATGAGCGCATACTCGGTAAGGATAGAGATTCGCTTGCCGATGTGGAAGTTCAAACCTGCCTCATACTGGGTTCTCTGCATGTTGCTCTTGCCGTTAGGCTGATACATGTCGTAACGTGCCTTCACGTCAATACGGCTGTTCTTTGGCAGCTGAGCCAATGGAGCGATAACTAATCCATATACACCCTGTGCCTTGTCACCGATTTTTGCATTCAGATTGCAGTCCTTGGCGTTGGCATCGTTGAAGTTGGTGATGCTCTTGTCAAAAGCCTTGCCGGTAGAGTGGATATACTCAGAACGTACGGTCCAACCATCTTTCTTGTATTCGAATGAGAAGGCATAGCGGTTTTGGCTGAGCTTGCGAACGCCAGAGCGTTCCTGAATGTCGGCAGTATAGGAGGCATCATGCTCGTCGGTCCAGGTTCCCTTTCTTGCATAAGAACCGGTCCATCCGAAGGCACCGATGCGCATGCCGCTTACAGGCATTACCCATACACCACCAATCACATTCTTCTGCTGGTCAACGTCCTTGGTATTGGTTCCCTGTCCGTTGAATACGCCAATCTGATAGTGCAGCAGGTTTCTGCCATTGGCATTCTTGAGGAAATCGCCTTGGAACTGAAGACCGATGTCACGGCCGTTGGATGCATGTTCTCCGGCACGGTCGCTGAAACCGGCCAGCTTGCTCACGTTCTGTGAATATCCCATGAAGCCCTGGTCGATAGGGTGCATCGGATTCTCAAAGGTGAACGGGTTCTTGAACTGACCGATCTTCACCTTGAAGTATTCATATTTCTGCCATTCAGCAAACAGATCCACCATTCTCGGACTGGAACCGAGGGTAGAGGTGTTGCCGTTGAACTGAATCTGAGTTTTCCAGTAGAAGTCGCCTGCTATGCGACCTTCGAGAGAGATACGCGCCATACGGATGTTGAATGAGTTGGATTCAGCATCTTTCTGTCCGCTGTACTGATACTGGGTCATTCCATACCCCGACAATTTCACGTTGCTCAACCATGATGGTATTTCGATGGTCTGCTTCTGCTGGGCGCTGGCTGAGACCGAAGCTGCAGCCATGAGCGCCATGATGATGGTTTTCTTCATCTTGTTTCTATTTTGATTTCTAGGTTTATCTCTTTTCGAGCAATACCACGTTCTCTACGTGAGGGGTATGAGGGAACATATCCACCGGCTGTACGGCAGCTACCTTATACTCCGCATCCATCAGCTGCAGGTCGCGAGCCTGGGTTGCCGGGTTGCAGCTTACGTATACGATGCGCTTTGGTGCTGCATTCAGAATGACGTTTATTACGTCTGGGTGCATTCCGGCACGTGGTGGGTCGGTGATGATGACGTCAGGTCGACCGTGCTGTGCGATGAAATCGTTGGTCAGGATATCCTTCATGTCGCCTGCATAGAAGAGGGTGTTCTCGATGTTGTTCACCTGAGAATTCACCTTGGCATCCTCTATGGCCTCTGGCACGTACTCGATACCGATTACCTTTTTTGCCTTGTGAGCCACGAAGTTGGCGATGGTTCCGGTGCCGGTATAGAGGTCGTAAACCAGCTCATCTCCGGTAAGGTTGGCAAACTCGCGTGCCACGCAGTAGAGGTGGTAAGCCTGCTCGGTATTGGTCTGGTAGAAACTCTTCGGACCCACCTTGAACTTCAGGTCTTCCATCAGTTCGTAGATATGGTCGTTGCCCTTGAAGAGGCTGAGTTCCAGGTCGTTGATGGTATCGTTTCCCTTCTGGTTGTCTACATACATGAGCGATGTAATCTGAGGGAACTTGTCAGCCACCTGCTGCATCAGCTCCAATGCTCTCTGCTCATCGCCCTCCTCATCGTAGTGGAACTGGAAGACGAGCATCCACTCACCGGTGTTCGAATTACGGATCATCATGTTGCGGAGCAAACCGTGCTGCTCACGCAGGTCGTAGAAGGTATAGTCGTGAGAATCAGCATATTCGAATACGAAGTTGCGGATTTCGTTGCAGAGGTCATCCATCAGCCAGCACTTCTTAATAGGATAAATCTTGTCGAAGGTCCGGTGATATGGAAACCGATGGCGTTCTGGGCGTGGCGCTCCTTGAGCGATGTTACGGTATCATCCTCTTTCTGAGGGAGCTGAGCCAGTTCCTCGGCGGTGAACCATCGCTTGTTGCTGCATCCGAACTCAATCTTGTTGCGGTACTCCTGAGTCTTCACGCTGCATGATAGGGCGGAACTCAGGTAGTTCAATCTTTCCGATGCGGGTGAGCTGGTCTTCCACCTGCTTCTGCTTCGCCTTGATCTGCTCCTCGTAAGGCAGGTTCTGCCATTTGCATCCGCCGCAGATGCCGAAGTGCTCGCACATAGGCTCCTGTCGCACCTCGCTCTTCTTGATGAAGCGAACCACCTTGGCTTCGCAATACTTATGTTTCTTCTTTACTACCTGCAAGTCGACAACATCTCCTGGCACACAGAAAGGTACGAAGATGACCTGTTCATCTACGCGTGTGATGCACTTACCCTCGGCTGCTACTGCTCGATGGTGATGTTCTCTAACAGAGGTAATGGTTTACGTTTTCTTGCCATAATAATGTTTTGTATTTTTTTATGGGTGCAAAGATACTGCAATTTTATGAGAAATGCAAGAGTTGTCCCAAATTATTTGCGAGTAAAGGTAAAAAGGCTTTTAAAGGTAAAAAAGTAAAAAGGCTTTTAAAGGTAAAAAAGTAAAAAGGTAAAAAAGTAAAAAGATTATCAGGCGATAACAAAAGTAACAAGAGTAACAGGTAATATTCGGTGGTTGTAAAGGGATGAAATGTGAATGTGAATGTGAATTTGAAATGTAAGTGAAGAAAACGGACTGTCATGTGTATCCTTTTGTCAAGGCTGTTTATTGATGATTTTTGATAGTATATATTCTAATTGTACGTACGCGCGTACCTTATTATATTAGAATTAAATGATATTAATATCATTACATGCATTCTTTTTTCTTCACTTACATTTCAAATTCACATTCACATTCACATTTTTACATCAGAGGTCACCTGTTACTTTTGTTACTTTTGTTACTTTTGTTATCGCCTCACAATCTTTTTACTTTTTTACCTTTTTACTTTTTTACCTTTAAACGCCCTTTTACTCTTAAATTGCGTCCCGATGCAGCCGTTTCTACGTCGCGACGTGTCTGGCGCTGCGTCGGACGTAGCCATCGCTACGTCGTGACGCAGTTTCGGGCGCATCGGCAGGGAGGTAAAAAACATCAGAATGCAGGCTGCAATCCCGAGAGACGCACTTTCAGATTCGTCAAATATCTTTCTATCGTATACGGGATTGTTAATTTTCTGCCCGTGTGTGCGTCAACAGTATAAAATGTAATCTCGGGATAGCAAAAAAGCGTATAAAAGTTTGGTAGTATCAAATAAAAATCGTATCTTTGCATTACAAATAATAATTAGCAACGTAAAACGAAATAAAATATATACCTATAACAATTATGAACGAAAAAAGAGTTTATACATTCGGAAACGGAAAAGCAGAAGCAATGCCCAAATGCGAGAAGTACTTGGTGGTAAAGGCGCAAACCTTGCCGAAATGAACCTGATTGGTGTAACCTGTTCCTCCAGGTTTCACCATTACAACAGACACTTGTAATGAATATTATGAAGTGGGTGAGGAAAAAATCAAAGAACTTCTTCAGGACGAAGTGATGGCTGCTGTGGCTCATACTGAGGCATTGATGAACAGCAAGTTCGGTTCTGTAGAGAATCCACTCCTCGTATCAGTACGCTCAGGTGCTCGTGCATCTATGCCTGGTATGATGGATACCATCCTCAACCTCGGTTTGAATGACGAAGTAGCTGAGGGATTGGTCAAGAAAACCGGTAACCCTCATTTCGTATACGATTCATATCGCCGTTTCGTACAGATGTACGGTGACGTCGTTATGGGACTGAAGCCTGTAAACAAGGAAGATATCGACCCATTTGAGGCTATCATCGAAAAGGTGAAGGAAGAGCAGGGCGTTACTCTTGACAAGGACCTCTCTGTAGAGTCGCTCAAGAAGCTCGTTGAACTCTTCAAGGCTGCCATCAAGGAGCAGACCGGTCAGGATTTCCCTACCAACCCAATCGATCAGCTCTGGGGCGCTATCTGCGCTGTGTTCCGTTCTTGGATGAACGAGCGTGCTATCCTCTACCGCAAGATGGAAGGTATTCCTGATGAGTGGGGTACTGCCGTATCTGTCATGGCGATGGTATTCGGTAACATGGGCGATACATCTGCTACAGGTGTTTGCTTCTCACGTGACGCTGGTAATGGTGAGAATCTCTTCAATGGTGAGTATCTTATCAATGCACAGGGTGAGGACGTGGTAGCCGGTATCCGTACTCCACAGCAGATTACGAAAATCGGTTCTCAGCGCTGGGCTGAGCGTGCCGGTATCTCTGAAGAGGAGCGTGCTGCCAAGTATCCTTCTATGGAAGAGGCTATGCCTGAACTCTATAAGGAACTCGATGCGCTGCAGGATAAGCTGGAGCACCACTATCACGATATGCAGGATATGGAGTTCACCGTACAGGAAGGCAAGCTCTGGTTCCTCCAGACTCGTAATGGTAAGCGTACAGGTACAGCTATGGTGAAGATTGCCATGGATCTCCTCCACGAGGGTATGATTGATGAGAAGACTGCTATCCTGCGCTGTGAGCCTCAGAAGCTCGATGAACTTTTGCATCCGGTATTCGATAAGCTGGCTCTCTCTAAGGCTAAGGTCATCACACAGGGTCTCCCTGCATCTCCAGGTGCTGCCTGCGGTCAGATTGTATTCCACGCTGACGATGCTCAGGAGTGGCATGAGGACGGCAAGAAGGTAATCATGGTTCGTATCGAAACATCTCCAGAAGACCTCGCTGGTATGTCAGCTGCTGAGGGTATCCTTACCGCTCGTGGTGGTATGACTTCTCACGCTGCCGTTGTAGCCCGTGGTATGGGTAAGTGCTGTGTATCAGGTGCTGGCTCTATCAATGTTGACTACAAGACTAAGACTGTTGAGATTGATGGTGTAGTTTACAAGGAGGGTGATTACATCTCTCTGAATGGTACTACAGGTCAGGTTTACGCAGGACAGATTGAGACAAAGGCTGCAGAACTTTCAGGCGACTTCAAGGAGCTGATGGATCTCTGCGATAAATATACAAAGATGGAAATCCGTACCAATGCGGATACTCCACACGATGCTGAGGTAGCCCGTGCATTCGGTGCCAAGGGTATCGGTCTGACACGTACAGAGCACATGTTCTTCGATGATCAGAAGATTGTAGCTATGCGTGAGATGATTTTGGCAGACTCAGTAGAGGGTCGCGAGAAGGCACTTGCCAAGCTCCTCCCATATCAGAAGGCAGACTTCTACGGCATTCTCAAGGCAATGGATGGCTGCCACGTGAACATCCGCTTGCTCGACCCACCTCTCCACGAGTTCGTACCTCACGATTTGGCTGGTCAGCAGACCATGGCTAAGGAGATGGGCGTAAGCGTAGAGGAAATCAAGAAGCGTGTAAACTCTCTGGCAGAGAACAACCCTATGCTCGGTCATCGCGGTTGCCGTCTCGGTATCACATTCCCAGAGATTACAGCCATGCAGACCCGTGCCATCCTCGGTGCAGCTTGCGAGTTGAAGAAGGAGGGTTACAACCCATGTCCTGAAATCATGGTTCCGCTCATCGGTACCGTTCAGGAGCTCAAGCAGCAGAAGTCTATCATCCTCGCTACTTCTAAGGAAGTATTCGCTGAGTACGGCGTAGAGGTAGAATTTGAGATTGGTACCATGATTGAGATTCCACGTGCTGCCCTTACAGCAGGTCAGATTGCAGAGGAGGCTCAGTACTTCTCATTCGGTACTAACGACTTGACACAGATGACCTTCGGTTATTCTCGTGATGATATCGCTTCCTTCCTCCCTGCCTACATGGAGAAGAAGATCTTGAAGGTTGACCCATTCCAGGTTCTCGACCAGGAGGGTGTTGGTCAGCTTATCAAGATGGCAGTAGAGAATGGTCGTGCTACCCGTCCTAACCTCCGCACAGGTATCTGCGGTGAGCATGGTGGTGAGCCTTCATCAGTTAAGTTCTGTGCTAAGGTCGGTATGAACTACGCTTCATGCTCTCCATTCCGCGTGCCAATCGCCAGACTTGCTGCGGCGCAGGCTGCTGTTGAGGAGTAAATCTCTTCTGAAAGAAGATTGTACGATTAATGATTAGATAATTAGAGGAAAGTGTTTCGTAATGAAGCGCTTTCCTCTTTTTCGTCTTTTTTAGGTTAAATTTCGAAAGAAAATGAGCAAATCATTTGCAAGTTACATTTATTTTCCGTAATTTTGTCGGAAAATAGAGAAATATGACTGCAAGAGAAGATAGAGAAAAGGAAAAATTTACCAAAGAAACTGTAGTAAAGTATTTCTTTGATATGAGTAAATCCACCTATACTATTATGGTTTTAGGTGGGTTGGCTGCATTATTTGGTATAGTTGAGACTAATGAAAGCGGTACCATAAGTGCCATTTTGTTGGGCGTAGTGTTGTCTGCAGTCTTATCAATTATTGGTTATGTAATTTCTAAACGTTAAGAGTATGAATACATTGGCTTTAACTTTTGCAATATGCTTAGTTCCGGCTACGGCATTTTTGATTTGGCTCTTCACTCCTTGGGGAAAGAAATGGTCAAAGGAATTGTAAAGATGAAGTAACAATTCACCGCAGTATTCTTTGCTGGTAGATGGTTTGTTAATTTCTAAAAGGTAGATATATGAATACATTAGCTTTAACTTTTGCCGTTTGTTCAATAGTAGCATTGGCCTTTCTTGCATGGCTCTTTACTCCTTGGGGAAAGAAGTGGTCGAAGGAATTGTAGTGATGAAGAAGATAAAATATATATTATGTGCTTGCCTGATGATGGCAAGCTTGGGCATGGAAGCCAAGTCGATGAAGGACTTGCTGGTTTCGATGCCCGATTCTGTTGTGCCTTATCTCAACCACAACCTGCGGTTGGAATTTACTGAGCTGCAGGAGATGGGAGTGAAGGCAGAAGTGAAGAATCTGTTAGGCGAAATGAGTGTGATGGATACGCTGACTGCTGATTTCGCCCAGTTGAGAACGAGTAAGAGCGCTACTTTGCAGATGAAGAAACTGCCATCGGCTAACGGCGATTCGCTGCTTTGCGTGGTGAAGACTTTTGCCGGAGTAGAGAAGGAGAGCGAACTCTATCTCTTTAATCAGGATTGGCAGGAGCAGGATGCCAGCAGGATTTTCGATGGGAAATCTTTGCAGCAACTGGCTTCCGGACTTGTTGCCAAACCCGATACGATGAGCGAAGCTAAGTTTGATGAACTCAAGGGGAAAATTGAACTTAAAATCGTGAGTGCTCTGCTCTTGCAACACGAAAACAGCCTCGTAGTGCGCTTGGCTTTACCTTTCGTGTCTGCTGACGATAAGAAGGCTGTAAATGCAATAAAAGTGCAAAGAAAATTTAACTGGAATGGTAAAACTTTTAAGGAGAGTTAAATTCTTGAAGTTTTTAGGTATAAACTATTGCAGGTTACAAGATTATTTGTACCTTTGCATCGTGTTTTTCATGGTATTAGATTATTAAGGTTAATAAAAGATTGGTTGTCGTGAGACAATCAATTTTTTTTTGTCCCTATCTGAAGGCATCAGCCCTTGTCTTTCCCATCGGCTGGAGGCCGTTGGTTCAGACCACAGGGCGATATTTAAAAGATAACCATTCCGATGATACCGCAGATGAAAAGCAGCAGGATAGGGTTGGTCTTTCTGAATTTTGTGAAGTAGAAAGCAGCCAGAAACAGCACGATGCTTGCTCCGAAGACAAACGGATTGTCGGTTGGTGATCCGAAGTTCTCTTTATTCATCAGGAGAACGGCGGCAGCAGCTATCAGTCCGATGATGGCAGGGCGGAGTCCCGCAAAGGTATCCTTTACGATTTTAGAATCTTTGTGCGTAATCAGATAGCGGCTGATGAGAATCATGATGATGAAAGGCAGCCACATGATGGAGAGCGAAGCCAATACCGAACCCAGACAGGCTGCCCAGGTAGGATAGCCGTCGTGAAGGCAGGCGGTATAACCTACGTAGGTGGCACAGTTGATGCCGATAGGTCCCGGTGTAGACTGGCTGATAGCCACAATATCCGTAAACTCAGCATTGGTAAGCCAATGGTTCTTCACTACCGTCTCGTTATGGATGAGCGAAAGCATCGCATATCCGCCACCAAAATTAAATGTACCAATCTTGGTAAATATCAGAAATAATTTCAGAAATAGCATAATCTCTATATTTTTACTTTTTTACCTTTTTACTTTTTTACCTTTCCATAGAGCCAGCCCAGCACACCGGCTGCGATGATGATGTAGATAGGGGAGATACCGAAAGCTGCAATCAGCAGACAGCAGACAACGGGAATCCAGATGTTGTAGCGGTTGATGTTTGCCGTCTTTGCCATCTTGAAGCAAGGCGCAGCAATGAGCGCTACCACGGCAGGGCGCACACCCATGAAGAACTTACCCACCCAATAATTGTCCTTGAAATGCTGGAAGAACATGGCGATGATGAGAATGGCGATGATAGAAGGCAGGGCTATGCCTATGGCACCCACAATGCCTCCCCAGACTCCCTTCAGCTTATAGCCGATATGACTCGCCATGTCGATGGCGAATATGCCCGGAGTGGTCTGAGCCACTACCATGATATCCATGAACTCCTGTTTGTCCATCCACTTGTTCTTGTCTACAAATTCCTGTTCCATGATTGGTATCATGGCGTAGCCTCCACCTAGCGTGAAAGCCCCGATTTTATTGCACGTGAGGAAAAATTTTACTAACATATCTGTTGCTTCTATATTATTTTTCTCTTATATCTGTTGAAATCGACTGCAAAAATACACATAATTTGTTAAATATGCTAGCTTTCATGCGGATAATCTTCAAAATCGTGTGCTTTTTACCCGAAAATTTGTATCTTTGCAGCTAATATTTTATAATAAAAAGACATTAAACTATGAATCTGAAAGTACGCCTAGCAGTGATGAACTTCCTGGAGTTTGCAGTTTGGGGAGCTTATCTCACGTCTATGGGCAACTATCTCGGCAAGGCTGGGATGGGTGCTGAGATTTCCTGGTTCTATACCATACAGGGAATCGTATCTATTTTTATGCCTACATTGATGGGCATTGTGGCAGATAAGTATATCCAGCCGCAACGTCTTTTGGGCTATTGTCACCTTTTGGCAGGAGCAGCATGATTGGTTTGTTCGGTATGGGTCAGGCTAGTCAGACTCCTAATGAGGCAATGTTTATTGCCGTTTACACCTTCAGCGTGGCTTTCTATATGCCAACATTGGCATTGTCAAATACTTCGGCATTCAGTATATTGAAGAGCAACGGGCTCGACACCGTGAAGGCTTTTCCGCCAATCCGTGTGTTCGGAACCGTGGGCTTCATCCTCACGATGTGGATTGTGAACTGTGCTACTTGGGACAACGGTTCATTCTCGTTCCTGTTGAGCGAGAACGCCCATAAGTTCCAGTATACCCATTATCAGTTCCTGGTATCGGGTGTGCTCAGCATTCTTCTCTTCCTCTATTGCTTCTCATTGCCAGCCTGTCCTATCGTGAAGAAAGAGACAAAGAGCTGGGTAGAGACGTGGGGTTTCGATGCCTTCAAACTCTTCAAGAGCCGTGAGATGGCGATGTTCTTCATCTTCTCTTGCATGCTCGGTATGAGTCTGCAGGTAACCAATGGCTATGCCACTCCGTTCATTACCAGTTTCAAGGGCGATCCTGCGATGCTCGATACTTTTGCAGCTAACAATGCTACGCTCCTGGTATCCATCTCTCAGGTGGCCGAGGCGCTCTGCATCCTTCTCATTCCGTTCTTCCTGAAGCGTTATGGCATCAAGGTTGTGATGCTCATCGCCATGATGGCATGGGTTTTGCGATTCGGTTTCTTCGGATTGGGCAATCCTGCATTCCCGGGTGTTACCTTCTTCATCCTCTCATGCATCGTTTACGGTGTAGCCTTCGACTTCTTCAATGTGTCGGGTGGTCTGTTTGTAGACCAGAAATGTGATGTGAAGGTAAGAGCATCGGCTCAAGGTCTGTTCATGCTGATGACCAACGGTCTGGGAGCATCTATCGGAACCATTCTCGCAGGTATGGTCATCAACCATTACTGCCACTGGACAGATGATGGCTACCTGATGGGTGACTGGAAAACCTGCTGGTTCATCTTTGCCGGTTATGCGCTCGTGGTAGCAGTAGCCTTTGCTGTCCTCTTCCGTCCGAAGAAAGAACAGAAATAAGGAAGAAAAAGTGTCATACTCAACGCGAGAGTAAAAACAGAATGTTACGTAAGAATATAAATAAATTTAAATAAAGAAAGGGTACATAATGATGTTGTACAAACTTAAACTCGCTGCCTGCTTTGGCATTCCGGAAGCTTCCGGGACATGTATTATTAGTTTGGTAGACGAATCCGAAAAAAGAGCTTTGTCTATTATGACTAATGATTATGTAGCAGAGCAGCTGAAGGCATGTAATTCGAAAACTTCTGATTTTAAAAATGATGTGATCTCTGTACTTTGGACACTATTTGACAGGCAAAATGTAGACGATTTCTATCTCGAATTCGATGCTACGCCAGAGAGGGGAGTATATGCTACTCTTGTGAATAAAATCACAAATGAACGTATGAGCATCAAGACTGACCAGGCTGTGTTGTTGTCTGTGGCTGCGGATATAGAAATGTATACAACAGAGCTGGTTATAAAGGAAATTTCTACTCCTTTTAATAAAAATGATATGAGTTCGGCTTCTTGTGCGGTACCAATTTCGGCTTTGCCAGACCAGATGCTCGAAAAAGCATTGGATTGTGCCATTAATGAAGAAGATTACGAAACAGCCTCAGCCATTCGTGATGAGATAGAGCGCCGCAAAGGCAAAAAAAGTGAATAATTAAAGGCTATTCTTACGGAATAACAGAAAATTAAGAAGAAAAAGTAACAATAAGAGGAAATGAAAGAAGTTAGATTTTTCTATGTGCCAGATGCGGCTACACAGACAGAACTGCCTCAGGAAGAGGCTACTCATGCACTCAGGGTTTTGCGTATCCAGGCGGGGGACGAATTGTTCCTGATGGATGGCAAGGGGGTGTTCTACCGTGCAGAAGTTTCGCTGGCTACCAACAAACGGTGCATCTATGAGGTGAAGGAGGTTATGCCGCAGCAGCCTGCTTGGCGCGGACACATTCACCTGGCCATCGCCCCAACAAAGATGATGGACCGCATTGAATGGATGGCAGAGAAGGCTACGGAAATCGGCTTCGATGAAATCTCTTTCCTCAACTGCAAGTTCTCTGAACGCAAGGTCATCCGCATAGACCGCATAGACAAGATTGTGGTTTCTGCTGTCAAGCAGAGCCACAAGGCTTGGAAGCCTGTGGTCAACGAACTGCAGAACTTTAAAGATTTTATTACGGCTCCCCGCAATGGCAGAAAGTTTATCTGCCATTGTTATGAGGAGATAGAAAAGAAAGACTTTTTTGCCGAGATTTCCAAGTCATGTCCAGCCGATGATTCTGCCGGAGCAGCCCAGGAGGGTGCCGATGACATCACCGTGCTGGTAGGACCTGAGGGCGATTTCTCTATCGATGAGGTGAGACTGGCCCTGGAAAACGGATATGAGAGTGTTTCGCTTGGCACCAGTCGCCTCCGTACGGAAACAGCAGGATTGGTGGCTGTCAACATGTGCCATCTGGCAAGAGCTTTATAATATTTACTAGTGTGATGAAAAGATTGTATAAGAGTTTGATGTTCATGTGCTTGGCTGTCGTATTGGGATTGCTGAGTTCATGCTCGGGCACTGACTATCTCAATGCCATTCCAAAGAAAAGTACTGCGCTCATCTCTGTTGACATGCAGCAGATGGCATCCGGCAAAAGCGATGAAGACAAGGTGGGAATGCTCAAGTCTCTGCTGCACGTTGAGGATGCATCGAAGTGTGGCATCGACATCTCAGAGAAGATTTTTCTCTTTGAGAGTGCTGATGGCAACCTCGGACTTTGTGCCAAGGTGAGCGATGAGGGCGATGTGGAAGACTGGCTTGCTTCGCTTGCCAAACAGCATATCGCTACAGAGGTGAAGGAGCGCAAAGGCTTTCATTTCTCTGTATTGAAAAATTCGTGGCTGGTCGGCTTTTCTGATCAGGCACTCCTCGTTATGGGACCGGTTGTAGCCGATGCGCAGGCCCAGCTCCAGCAGCAGATGGTGAAATATCTGAAGGCTGATGAGGACGAAGGTATTACCGCATCGCCTATGTTTGAACGACTGGAAAACATCACTTCGCCTATGGCTATGGTGGCTCAGGCTCAGGCGCTGCCGGAGAAGTTCGTAGCTCCATTTACCCTTGGTACTCCTAAAGATACCGACCCTTCGCAGGTAGTGATTGCTGCTGAGATGGACGTGAAAGACGGTATCCTGCAGGTGAAGGGAGAAACCTTCTCCTTTAATAAAGAAATAGATGAGGCCCTGAAGAAGGCGGCTCAAACCTATCGTCCGATTAAAGGCAGCTACGTCAAGTCGATGCCTGCTGATGCCCTGGCGGGTATCTTCATGAACGTAAAGGGCGAGCAGTTCCTGCCGATGATGCAGAGCAACCGCAGCCTTCAGACCCTCCTGATGGGTATCAACCAGGCCATCGACATGGATAATATCATCCGTAGTGTGGATGGGGATATGGCTATCGTGATGCCTTCGCTTACAGATAACAATATGCAGATGACGATGCTGCTAAACTGTCGCATGCCAAGTGGTTGGGCGATGTTGATTATTGGAAAACTTCATGTCCGGCTGGTGCGAAGATAGCCAATTGGGGCAAGAATGCTTACTTCTATACCGACGGCAAAACCTCGTTCTATTTCGGTGTGACGGATGACAAGCAGTTCTTTAGCGGAAGCGACCAGCTGATGGCGCAATATGCCGTGAAACCAAGTAATCATCCGATAGATGCAAAGATTCAGAAGCTCATCGTCGGTCAGAAACTGGCAATGGTCATCAATCTCGCCAAGAGTTCTGATAGTGACGGCTCGGGCAAGGATGATGCCATCTCTACCGTAACCGGTCTGCTCACCCCAGTCTTCGGAAATCTTACTTCGGTGGTCTATACTTTAAAGGTAAAAAGGTAAAAGGGTAAAAAGGTAAAAAGAACCTTCCCCCCCTCCTTTGCGCCCCCGTTCCTAGCGATTCTATCGCTAGTCCCCCCAAGTCCTAATTTAAAAGGTAAAAGATTAAACATTAAACATAAAAAAAGTGGAAAAGATTCAGCTTCATTCCGTTCTCCCACAAGTTTTCGCCCAGCGCAACGACCTGGATTCGGAGATATGGAAGCAGGATGTTACCTTTGAGAAAGGTCATCTTTATCTTATCGAGGCAGAGAGTGGCAGCGGAAAGAGTACTTTCTGCAGCTATGTGCTCGGCTATCGTCACGACTACAGCGGAAGCGTGATGTTCGACAATGATGTTACCGCCAACTATAAGGTGAAAGACTGGGTAGAGATGCGCAAGCGTCACATCAGCCATCTCTTTCAGGAACTCCGTCTCTTCCCTGAGCTTACTGCCCTGGAGAATGTAGAAATTAAGAACAAAATAACCGGATTCAAGACGCGTGAGCAGATTCTTAAATGGTTTGATATGCTCGGTATTGCTGATAAGGTAGATGCCAAAATCGGCAGAATGTCGTTCGGACAGCAGCAGCGTGTGGCAATGATGCGTGCGCTCTGTCAGCCTTTTGACTTCATTCTGGCTGATGAGCCTATCAGTCACCTCGACGACAACAATTCGCGCATCATGGCAGATATCATGATGACCGAAGCGAAGGAGCAGGGGGCTGGCGTCATCGTAACCAGTATCGGTAAGCATATGGACTTAAACTATGAACATATATTTAGATTATGAATTTGGTTTGGAAATTATTGCGTCAGCATATCAGCATACCTCAGTTTGCGGGCTTTGCCTTCGCCAATCTCTTCGGTATGCTCATCGTTCTTTTCGGCTTTCAGTTTTATAAAGACGTGCTGCCTGTCTTCACTCAGCAAGACAGTTTCATGAAAGCCGACTACCTCATCATGAGCAAGAAGATAGGTATGGGAAATACCATCAGCGGCCGTTCCAATACCTTCTCGGGTTCTGAAATCGATGAAATCGGAGACCAGAAGTTTGTAAAGAAGATAGGAAAATTCACCTCTACTGAATATAAGGTAGATGCCAGATGGGTGTAAACGGCGTGAACGTTCTGAACAGCGAACTCTTCTTCGAGAGTGTGCCTGACGGTTTTGTTGATGTGCCGCTCAAGGACTGGAAATATACGCCGGGAACTCAGGAGGTGCCAATCATCCTCCCGCGTACCTATATTAATATGTATAACTTCGGTTTCGCCCAGAGTCATTCGCTTCCTAAAATCAGCGATGGATTGATGGGCATGATTGATTTCAATATACAGATTCAGGCTGGCGGCAAGAAAGAGCAGTTCAAGGGAAAGGTAATCGGTTTCTCTTCGCGACTCAACACCATCCTCGTTCCTCAGGCATTCATGGACTGGAGTAACCAGGAATTCGCTCCAAACCAGAAGAGCGATCCTAACCGCCTCATCGTAGAGGTAGGAAACCCGGGAGACGAGAACATCACCAAATACCTGGATGATAATGGTTATGAGGTAGAGACAGACAAGCTGGATGCAGAGAAGACTACCTATTTCCTCCGCATGATGGTATCGATGGTGATGATTATCGGTTTGGTTATCTCCGTTTTGAGCTTCTACATTCTGATGCTCAGCATCTATCTGCTGGTACAGAAGAACTCTTCTAAGTTAGAGAATCTTCTTCTGATAGGTTACAGTCCGAACAATGTAGCAAAGCCATATCAGGTGCTCACCATCGCGCTGAATATCGTGGTACTCATCATCGCGTGGATTATCCTCTTCTTCCTTCGCGATTACTACATGGGCTTCATCGAAACCCTCTTCCCTGATATCGACGAGGGCACCATGCTTCCAGCCATCGCCCTAGGTCTGCTCCTGTTCCTGATAGTTTCTATCCTGAACATCGTAGCCATCCGTCGCAAGGTGATGAGCATCTGGCAGCGAAAGGAGTAAGAGCGCCTAGCCTCCGCTCCAGGCGATTCCATCGCCTGTCATAAAAGCTCAGTCCCCCGCTTTTAACCCCCGAAAAAACTATAAGCAAACCCCCGTTATAAATAACAAATTAAAGGAAATCTGCGTTATTTGCTTAACGCAGATTTTTTTTATGTTATAAAACACATTTTTTCATGCTTTTGTAACAAATAAAAGCAATTTTTTTTATTACTTTTGCAACCGATAACAATATAAGAGGGGGTTATATCCCCAAGTTTTAATAATTTTATATAATAAAAGGTATGCAGAAAAGATTGCATTTATTAGTGGCTTTGCTGGCCTTTATGGTATCCACAGCAATGGCGCAGATAACTACATCTAGCGTTAGTGGTAAAATTACAGCTAATGGCGAAGATGTCATTGGCGCAACAATCAAGCTGTTCACCAACCTTCTGGTACAGTCTATCGTGCAGTGACCAACATGGATGGTCGTTATTCTATTCAGGGTATGCGCCGGGTGGACCTTATGTTCTGGAAGTAACCTACGTGGGTTACAAGAACAAGCAGGTAAAGGGCATTTCTCTTTCTCTTGGTCAGAATACAGTCTTGAACGAGACTTTGGCTGAGGATGCAGCTCAGTTGGAAGACGTGGTAGTTGTAGCCAATCGTAACAACAACATGCGCACCGACCGTGCTGGTGCAACAACAAGTATTGATGCAACACACATTGAGGCAATTCCTACCGTTTCACGTAGCATGAACGACCTCTTGAAGTTGACCCCACAGGCTTCTACCGTAGGTGGTTTCTCTGTTGGTGGTGGTAACTTCCGTCAGAGCTATGTAACTGTAGATGGTGCAGCATTCAACAATGCTTTTGGTATCGGTTCTACCTTCCTGGTAATGGCTCACCAATCTCACTTGATGCATTGGATCAGATATCTGTATCTTCATCTCCTTTTGATGTCCGTATGAGTGGTTTCACTGGTGGTGCTATTAATGCAGTTACCAAGAGCGGTACCAATCAGTATAAGGGTTCTGCTTATATGTATACTACCAATTCTCATCTTAAAGGTAACAAGGTGGATGATTACGAGTTGACCCGTCTTCAGTCTCATACTACTACTTGGGGTGCAACTGTTGGTGGTCCTATCATCAAGGATAAGTTGTTCTTCTTCGTAAATGGTGAATATGAAGTTCAGATGGCTGCTGGCCCTTCGGCTGTGGCTCGTGCTTCAGAAAACGATGCATGGAACTTCTCTTCTGGTACAGTACATCGCCCTACAGTAGGTGATATCAGTACATTGACAAATTTCCTTTCTAGCAAGTATGGATATAACCCAGGCCGTTATCAGGGCTATTCATTGGATACTCCTGCCTACAAGATTTTGGCACGTTTAGATTGGAATATCAATGAGACAAACAAGTTGAATTTCCGTTTCTCTCGTTCACATTCAAAGGATTCTAATGCTCCTTCTTCTTCAACCAGGCCATTCTCAACCAGCGCACTCTATAAGGGAGGTGAAGGAATTTCTGCAGGTAAGGGTAATCGTACTTCTAATTCAGCGATGTATTTTGAAAGTGCGCGTTATTGCAAAGACCGCAACTTTACCTCTTTTGCTGCAGAATGGAACTCAAAGTGGGGCATTGTGAACAATGCTTTACGTTTGACATACTCTTTTCAGGATGAGCCTCGTTCTTACACAGGTGGTGTGTTCCCTACAGTAGATATTTTGCAGGACGGCTCAGATTATCTCTCATTCGGTCCTGATGTCTTTACTGCCGGAAACTTAGCTCAGGTGAAGACTTTCGTTGCCACCGATGAGGCTTCTTTCATGATTGGAAAGCATAATTTCCTGGCTGGTGTTCAGTATGAAACCAATGAGGCTCTGAATGGATTCGGTGCTGCCATGAATGGTTACTATGTTTATAATTCATTAGATGAATTCATGGCTGGAGGTCAGCCTTTTGCCTATGGTATTACCTATCCGTTCAATGGTACAGAACCTTTCCATGCTAAAATGAAGTATAATCAGTTCTCTGCGTATGTACAGGATCAGATTAACTTCTCTGACAGATTCCGCATGACTGCCGGTATCCGTATGGAGGCTCCTATCTATCCTGAGTTGAAGAACAATTATAATGCTAAGTTTGCTGACCTGAAGTTCAAGATGGCTGATGGTTCTGAAGTAAGCTATACAACAGATCAGTTGCCTGATGCTCCTGTCACAGTTTCTCCTCGAGTAGGTTTCAACTGGGATGTTCTCGGCAATCAGAAGGTCGTACTCCGTGGTGGTACCGGATACTTTATCGGTCGTTTGCCTTTCGTATGGCTCGTTTCTGCTGTGTCTAATTCGGGTTGTGGTCAGTATCAGTACTCCTATATTCAGGGTGATGCTAAATCACTTCCTACTTTTGGTGAGATTTCTAAGTTCTATCCTACAGTTGCAGAGCAATTGTCTGACAGCGGCTTATCTCTGCCTAAGGAGCCAAATGCTGCACCTCAGACTCCAACCATCATCGATAAGGATTTGAAGATGAATGCAACATGGAAGTCATCTCTGGCTGTTGACGTGAAGTTGCCATACGATATCAATTTCTCTGTTGAGGGAATCTATAGCCGTGATTTCAACCCATCTGTTGTTACCACTCAGAACTATTACTGGGATGGAAAGAAGACCATTACTTTGAGTCCAGAGGATACTCGTCATTATCTTACATGTTCAAATAAATCGGTGACACCATATTTGATTACAAATGCTGGTCACAAGGCACATTATGAATCTTTGACATTCTCTTTGGCAAAGAAGTTTGACTTTGGTCTCGACATCTCGGCTTCTTATACCATGGCACAGGCGAAATCATATGGTGACGGTATTGGCGACCAGGTAACTTCTGCCTATACGAACAACCGTTATTCTGTGAATGCCAATAATGATAAGGAAATCGGTTTTGCAAACTATGTTGCTCCTAACCGTTTATTGATTACAGCTAGCTATTCTAAGGATTATGCTAAGCATTTCGGTACAATGGTTGGTTTGGTATATGAGGGAACTAATTTTGGCTATGATCCATATGCTGCAACAAGATTCTCCTATACATTTGCTGGTAATGTAGTCAACGATTATAAGGGCTCTAACAACTTGCTTTATGTTCCAGCAAGTCGTGAGGCGCTTGATGAATGGAACTTCTCTGACTATACTTATACTGATGCTAAAAAGCAGAAGCAGACTTATACTGCAGAACAGCAGAAGGATGATTTCTGGAACTATATCAATCAGGATTCTTACCTGAAGGGACGCAAGGGTAAGTATGCAGAGCGTGGTGGAGCCAAGATGCTTGGCATCATCAGCTGGACTTCAAGTTTGCACAGAACTTCTACATGAATGTAGCTGGTCAGCGCAATACATTGCAGTTTGGAGTTGATATCAAGAACCTGGCAAACTTGCTTAATAGCAGCTGGGGTCTTTACAAGAAGGTTGTTAACAGTTCTTTGTTGAAGTATGACTCTAAGAAAGAGTCTTTCCAGTTCCAGCGTAATGGTTCTGAGGCTTTGACCAAGACATTCACCAACTACACAAGCTTCAACTCTACCTATTCTATCCAGTTCTCTATCCGTTACATTTTCAACTAATGGGTGAGTTCTGGGAATCAGAATCTGTGTAGACTATCGTACTATACATTAGTATAATATCATTCCGATGCACTTCTCTTTTTCGAGGGAAGTGCATCTTTTTTTTCGTTTATTTGCATCTTTTTGGTATATTCTATCATTTTTCTCTGTTTTTTGCTTGTTGTTTCAAAAATAATGTTTATATTTGCAACATATTTGTTTATAAGAGTGAATGCGCACGGTACGAGGTGCGCGGTTCTCTCTTTATTTATTCACAAAAGAATCTAAACAACATGCAGAAAAGATTGCAACTACTTCTGGCTTTGCTCGCCTTCGTGGTGACTTCAGCAATGGCTCAGATTACCACTTCGGGCATTAGTGGTAAGATTTCTTCCAATGGCGAAACCGTTATTGGGGCTACAGTTACTGCTACACACCAGCCATCTGGTACTGTGTATCGTGCTGTAACAAATGTAGATGGTCGCTATACTATTCAGGGTATGCGTCCAGGTGGTCCTTACAAGGTAAGTATCTCTTATATCGGATATAAGGACAAGGTTTTCAACAATGTCAGTCTGAACTTGGGTGAAAGCCAAAATCTCTCTTGCTCTCTTCAGGAAGATGCCAAGCAGCTTCAGGAGGTTGTTGTTTCGGGTAAGGCTGGTCTGAATGGTACGAAGACCGGTGCGGCCATGAGTATCAATGCTCAGCAGATAGCTGATATGCCTTCTATCTCGCACAGTATTGCGGACGTGGCTCGCCTGAATCCACAGCTTACTACAAACGGACAGTCTGGTTCTATGTCATTTGCCGGTATGAACAACCGTTATAATTCATTCCAGATTGATGGTGTGATGAATAACGACGTGTTCGGTCTTACTGCTAATGGCAGTAATGGCGGTCAGGCAGGATCTCAGCCTGTTTCTATGGAGACTATTGACCAGATTCAGGTAAATATCGCTCCTTTCGATGTTCGTCAGGGTGGCTTTACCGGTGGTGCCATCAACGCGGTAACCAAGAGCGGTACCAATGACTTCCATGGAAGTGGCTATTTCTATGGGAACAACCAGGATTTGGTAGGTCGTCATTATAAGAATATGGATGGTACCTATGCTCAGCCTTATGATGATGAGAAGGAAACTTTGTTCGGATTTACGCTCGGTGGTCCAATCATCAAGAACAAACTCTTCTTCTTCGCAAACTATGAGAATTCAGAAAAGTCGTACCCAACTCAGTATACCATCGATTCTCCAGATGTTAAGTTTAATCCGGATTTAGCTAAGGACTTGATGTCTAAGATTTATGACTTGGCTAACCGTCAGGGTTATGATTATGCAACTTCATGGGCAGATAAAGATAAGAACGTGAAGAGCCAAAAAGCTGGTTTGAAGTTGGATTGGAACATCAACGAGTTCAATAAGTTCTCTGTTCGTTGGAGCTATGTAGATGCCAAGCAGACGCTTGGTCTGGGTGGTATTGCTACATTGAATACTACCGACCACTTGTATGATTTCAAATCTAAAACTCATTCTTTCTCAGCAGAGTTGCAGAGCCGCATCTCTCCAAACCTGAGCAATGAGGCACGTGTATCTTACGTTCGTGTTCGTGATGAGCGTACTTCTGGTCAGCCAGCACCATCTATCACTATCTATAAGGTAGGAAATGGTACCATGAATATCGGTAATGAATATTCCTCAATGGCTAATGGATTGAATCAGGACATTTATACCCTCGAAGATAACTTTACATGGTACAAGGGTAATCATACACTGACATTCGGTACACATAACGAGCTTTATAAGTTCTCTAACCTCTTCCTTCAGAATCTCTATGGATGCTATTATTTTGATACTCCAGACGATTTCCTGAATTATTATACTGGTTGTGGAGCTGATGGCTTGGGAGGTGATGGTAAGTATATCAAGAACTTCTACTTTACACAGGCTAATGTTGAGGTTACCGGTAATCCTCGTTGGGCACCAGAGTTTAGTGCAGCTCAGTTGGGCTTCTATGTACAGGACAAGTGGGATGTGACAGACAGCTTCCAGCTCACCTATGGCCTCCGTATGGATATGCCTCTGTTCTTTGATACTCCTACCGAGAATGCTAAATTCAATGAGTGGGCAGCAGGTAAGGGATATGGTTTCAAGACCAATCAGAAACTTGCCAGTACACCAATGTGGAGCCCTCGTGTAGGTTTCCGTTGGGATATTGAGAAGAACCGCAAATATATCCTTCGTGGAGGTATCGGTGTATTCACTGGTCGTATTCCTTTCGTCTGGTTGAGCAACAACTTTACGAATACTGGTGTGCAGACATCTTCTTACTCTGCAAAAAATAATTCTGCTGTGCAGCTCATCATGGATCCTAACAAGCAGACTCTGAATGCAGATAATCTGAAGGCTACCGGTAGCCAGCTGATCAATGTGTTTGACAAGGATTTCAAGTTCACTCAGACTATGCGTGTTAACCTTGGTTTCGATTTCAATCTCCTGGGTATCGAATGGACTGCTGAGGGTATCTTCAGCAAGAGTCTGAATGATGTTTATTACAAGAACTTGGCTTATGAGGAGTCTGGTAAGACCTTGTCTCAGACCTCTTACATGAACTGGGATAACCGTCCTGTTTATACAAAGGTGGCAGATGCTAAGTCGTTTACCAACATCTATGCAATGTATAATACAAGCAAGGGCTACAGCTACAGCCTGTCTTTGTCAGCAGCTAAGCACTTTGCGTTCGGTCTTGATCTGAATGCATCTTATACATTCACTCACTCAGAGTCTGTAAGCAGTATGACCTCATCTGTTGCTCAGAGCAACTGGCGTAATACTCATACTTATCGCTTCTCAAACAACCCAGAGTTGGCTAATAGTGGTTATAATGTGCCTCATACAGTGAAGGCTTCTGCTTTCTATCACTTCAACTGGGGAACCAACAAGTTGTTTACCACTACAGTAGGTCTTATCTACCAGGGTCAGAGCGGTTCTCCTTACTCTCTCGTTTATAGTGGAGATATCAACGGAGATAATGGTACAAGTAATGACTTGATTTTCATCCCTACAGATGCGCAGGTAGACCAAATGCAGTTCTTGGTACTGATGCTTATACTGCTGAGCAGCAGCGTGCTAATTTGAAGCAGTGGCTTGCTACTACTCGTTATGTGAAGGATCATCGTGGTGAGTACTTCGAGCGTTATGGTGATAACTTGCCATTCGAGAGTCATTTCGATTTCCACTTCGGTCAGAAGTTTGGCATCCGTACAGGTAAGTATGTACATGCTTTGGAACTTACTTTGGATATCATGAACGTGGCTAACCTCTTGAACAAGGATTGGGGCCGTACGTTCAGTAGTGGTTATAACAGCGAGATTATTTCTCCTATCACGTACAAGGGTGATGGTGTATTCCAGTTCGCTAACCCATCAGATATGCCTCTCAAGTATCCTAGCTCATACTACAGCCGCTGGCGTGGTCAGGTTGGTTTGAAGTATACATTCTAAGGTATAATTATCTTTTCAGACAACATATCATTAATATAAAAAGAGGGTGAATCATTTACTTATGATTCACCCTCTTTCTGGTTTTATAAGAACAAGTCTTTCTTTGGCATATTCGCCATATATTTCTTTCTCAGTTTCTCGAAGAAAGCCATAGTATCGTTAGAGAAGCCGTGGCCCTTCCAGGTGGATGTATTCGTAATGAGAATCCAGCATTGGTTATCCGGATATTTCAGGACGATGGCTGATGTGCCAGCCAGCGAACCTGTACGAATCCATGGCTTGTTGCTCTTTGGTGTATAGTTCCAGCCGATAGAGTATTGGTGGTCAGCCTGCTCGCGCGTCATAAACTCGATGCTCTTCTTGCTGAGGATATCCTTGACATGTGGCAAACCATCGATGCTGGCAATAAAGCGGCTCAACTCTGCAGTCGAACCACACCAGGCACCTGCACCTGAAAGGCGAGGGAGGTCGGTATCTCCATAGCATTTCTCTACTAGTCGTCCACTGTTGTTGTATTCATACACAGGAATGCTCCCCTGGTGCATGTAGTACTTCGTCTCGTTAGGGCGGCGGTCCTTTAAGTAAGTGCCCGCAATATGCATGTCGTAGCAGCCGGCTGGGTGGAGCACATACTTCTGCATGAAGTTTTCATATTTCATTCCGCTCTTCTTCTCGATAATCATGGAGAGAATCATGTAGCCCAGATTACTGTAGCATTTGCCTTCGCCAGGAGTATAACCCAAGTGGCGCTTCAAGAGAATCTTGAGCAGGGTAGGGTGATCAGGTGGCGTTTTGAGATGGTTCTGCATCATGATGTAGCGGGTGGAAGATACAGGGTCACCGGCATAATTGTTGAAACCTGCCTGATGGCGCAGCAACTGTTCTACGGTGATGTCGTAATATCGCTTGTCCTTGATACTGTTGCTGTAAACGGTATCGCGCAGGATTCCCTTTTCGCCAAACACCTTCTCGTTCAGCTTGAGTTTCTTCATCTCCTGCAATTTCATGATACCTACGGCTGTAATCAGTTTCGATACCGAGGCGAAGCGCATCAGCATGTTAGGCTCCATTCTGATGCCTCGCTCCTTATCCGCCATTCCGAATCCGCTGGCATAGAGTAGCGAGTCGTTGCGGGTGATGACGAGTTGGGCTCCATTGATTTCCCATCTCTTGAGATACCTTTCTATTACCGAGTCCATCTCATGATATTCCTTCCCCTCTGTCAGGGCATTTGAGATGAATCGTTGATATGAACCTTAGGGAGCGAATCTGCCGCCTTGTTCTTGTCTGATGCTGATGTACAGCGAGATACACAGCTGTGTGTAGTCCATCCTACGATTGCTGTAAAGGTAAGCAATATGATTGCTATGCGTTTTTTTCTTAGTCGTCGTGCCATTTTATTTAATTTTTCTTTTGCAAAGATTTTGCAATCGAGTGCAATGAAAGTTTACTTTCAGATTGCCGAGTGCAGCAAATCTTATGCAAAGATAATGCAATCTTCTCAAATAACAAAACATTGAAAATATATTTAAATTTATTTTGTATTGTCTATGAATTATCGTACCTTTGTACCCAGTTATAAAGAAAAACAATGAAGAAGGTATTAAAAAAGGTATTAAGATCCATATTCTATATAGTAGTCATGTCGGTTATGGCATTCCTGCCCGATTCTGGCTTTGGCATATCGGGTGAGTGAGTGGCCTTTGCTGCTAGCCATCTTATGGTGGGTTCCCTCGTTGTTACTTGTTCTGGCTGAGGTGGGCTTGCAGATGGGGTTCTTCCATAAGTTGTCAGTCCGTGTACTCTTTACCACGATACTTTTCTCGGCATTCCCTAAGGTTGTCTTCATCCTGTTCGATGCATTTCTTCCTTGGTTCTTTGCTCTGATTCCTGCTTTGGGTGTAATGGGATGGTTTGCCTTCGGCTTTATAGAGGGTTGGAAGCGGTTAGAACTGAAACATATTACCTTTACCTCGCCCGATTTGCCACCTTATTTTGATGGTTACCGTCTGGTACAGATTACCGACTTTCATCTCGGTTCGTTTCCTCCCAGCAATGATTTCGTGCAGAAGGTGGTGGATGCGACCAACAATGAAGAACCCGATATGATTCTCTTTACGGGCGATCTGGTCAATAACCAAGCCAGCGAAGTGGAGCCTTATCTGGATACGCTGGGGCAGCTTCATGCGTCAGATGGCATCTATTCTATCTGGGGAAATCATGATTATTGTGAATATGGCAACAATCATTCTATTGGCGCTTTGAAGAGAAACCGCCGTATGCTCTATGGATATCAGGAAAGTCTGGGGTGGCATCAGCTGATGAACGAACATCATGTGGTGAGTCATGGTATGGCATCTATCGCTGTAATAGGCGTAGAGAATCCCGGTCAGCCTCCTTTCACCAATCGCAGTAATCTGAAGAAAGCGATGAAGGGGTTGAATCCAGATATGTTTAAAATCCTCTTGAGTCATGATCCTCACCATTGGCGCAGAGAAGTAGTTGGTAAGAAGATACAACTTACTCTGGCGGGACATACGCATGCCGGACAATTGAAAATAGGTAAATGGACGCCTGCCCGCATGGCTTTCAAAGAGTGGGGCGGAGCTTACCGGATTGGTGAGCAGATGCTCTATGTATCATCGGGTATTGGTGGTTCTTTCCCTTTCCGCCTAGCGCATGGCCTGAACTGACAGTTATCACGCTGAAACGTGATTTATAGTTCTTAAAGATAACAAAACTGGTGTTTAAGTGTTAAAATACAGTTAAATGTTTGCCGCTTGAACCATTGTGATGAAAAAAACGTGTTAAAAATTTGGTGGTTCGAATAAATGTTGTACCTTTGCACTAGTTTTCGCATATATTTGGGCAAATGGGGGGTGTCGTGAGATTGTACTCCATTTGTTTTTTGAAGCAAGGCGAAAATACTTCACATCAGAAGTAGCTGTTCACATTTAAATTTTACATTTAACATTGAAAACAATGAAGATTCCTGTAGAAGAACAATATAAATACGTAAAACTTACTCTCCCGGATGGAAGCAAGGCTGAAGGTCAGGCTGTCTTGTTGCATGCCTGTTGTGCACCTTGTTCGGCGGCTATCGTAGAATGTATGCTTCGTAATGGTATGAAGCCTACTGTATATTTCAGTAACAGCAATATCTATCCTCAGCAGGAGTATGATGTACGCAAACATGAACTGAAACGATTTCTGGAAGCCCAGAATGTACCTTATGTAGAGGATGAGTATGATCATCAGGAGTGGCTTTCTGTTATTAAGGGCTTAGAGGATGAGCCCGAGCGTGGCGGCCGTTGTTCTGTCTGCTTTCAGTTCCGCCTCTCTCATGCAGCCAAGTATGCGCAGGAGCATGGATTTCACCTTCTTACTACCACGTTGGCATCTTCGCGCTGGAAGAATATCAGACAGATAGATACTGCCGGTCATCTTGCCGTTGAGGCTTATCCTGATGTAGAATGGTGGGATATGAATTGGCGGAAGGGCGGTTTACAGAATCGCCGAGGTGAACTCTTGAGAATCAATGAATTCTATAATCAGTTATATTGTGGTTGCGAATTCAGTATGAGATAAATGAAAAAGCCCAAGACATCACGCCCTGGGCTTTTTTTATATGAATCTGTGAAATCTGTAGTGCTTAAGAAAGACCAGTAATCTCACCGTTTACTACATCAATGCGCTCAGCCTGTGGGCTCTTTGGTAAGCCCGGCATACGCATGATAGGACCAGCGATGACTACAATCATCTCGGCACCCATATTTACGGTGATGTCGCGAACGTGGAGTTCGAAACCATCTGTAGGACCGTATGCCTTGGCATCGGTAGAGAAACTGTACTGAGTCTTGGCAATGCAGATAGAGAACTTTTCAGCACCCAGTTTCTTGATCTCTTCAATCATCGCCTTGGCAGAATCGCTCAATGTCACGCTGCCTGCTCCGTAAAGATTGAATGCAACCTTTTCTATCTTCTCCTCAACGCTATCGTTATCATCGTAAGCAAAATAGAGAGGGGCTGATGGACGCTCATCAATGGTCTTCACTACGAGGTTGGCAAGTTCAATGGCACCGTTTCCGCCTTCGGCAAAGGCGCTGTTTACGGCGAAACCGCAACCCATCTCCTCGCAATGCTTGCGCAATACTTCAATTTCTTCATCTGTATCGGTTGCAAACTTGTTGAATGCAATCACTACAGTCTGACCAAAGCTCTGCAGGTTCTTTACGTGCTTGTCGAGGTTCCAGTAACCGGCTTCCATTCCTGCGATGTTTGGCTTCTTGATATCTTCCTGAGCTACACCACCATGCATCTTCAACGCCTGGAGGGTAACAACGAGAACAGTGAGGTCTGGTTGCAAACCTGTCTTGCGGCATTTGATGTCATAGAACTTCTCTGCACCGAGATCAGCACCGAATCCTGCCTCTGTAATAGCATAGTCGCCATACTCAAGAGCAGCAGCTGTAGCCATGACGGAATTGCAGCCATGAGCAATGTTGGCAAAAGGACCGCAATGAACAAATGCTGGTGTACCCTCTGTTGTCTGAACCAGATTTGGCTTCAAAGCATCGAGAAGGAGAGCTACGATACTGCCACCTACACCCATATCCTTTACGGTAAATGGCTTGTCGTCCTCGGTGATGCCCAGAAGGATATTATCGATACGGCGACGAAGATCATCAATGCTTGTTGCGAAACACATGATAGCCATAATCTCAGAAGCTGGCGTAATATCGAAACCAGACTCTGTCTCGATGCCGTTCTTATCTCCTATACCGGTGATGATGCGGCGGAGACCACGGTCGTTTACGTCCATCACGCGGCGCCAGAGAATCTTCTTCAACTTGAATCCCTCTGCCTCGTGCTGGAAACGGTAATTGTCCAAAAGGGCAGAAATCATGTTGTTAGCCTCTGTGATGGCATGGAAATCGCCAGTGAAATGGAGATTAATCTTATCCATAGGCAAAACCTGGGCATAACCGCCACCTGCAGCACCACCCTTCATGCCGAAGCAAGGACCCAGAGATGGTTCGCGAAGAGCTACTACAGCCTTCTTGCCAATCTTCTGCATACCCAGGGCGAGACCCACGGATACCGTAGTCTTACCATTACCAGCCTTGGTAGGACTGATAGCGGTAACGAGGATGAGATGATGGTTCTTAAACTTGTTTCTGTCAATTTTGTCCGTAGTAATCTTAGCGATGTAACGGCCGTAGTTTTCCACTTGGTCTTCATGGATTCCAAGTTCTGCTGCCACTTCATTGATAGGGCGCATTTTTACTGATTTAGCTATTTCAATATCTGTCAACATAAAAAGTAATGTTTTGTATTTTGAGTGCAAAGGTACGGAAAAGTATTCATATATTAAAATAAGAAAGTATAAAAAAACAAAATAAAAAAAAGGAAGACTTTCCCCATTTCCAAATGACGAAGTTTAAAAAAGGTAAATTGTAGGATTTTGTCGTGTGAATGTAGTACCTTTGCAAGCGAATTTATATTTTATAGTACGTATGAACAAGTCTTTAGCATTAGCTCATTTTCAGACGAGCTTTCAGTTTATCACGCATCAGAACGAGCGCTTCTCTTATCTCGAAGGAGCCTATCTGGCACTTATCGGAGGATGTGATTGGGTTCAGCTTCGCATGAAAGGTGCTACCGATGAAGAGGTAGAGCCTATAGCCCGTAAGTTAAAGTTGGCTTGCGAGGGTGCCGGTGCAACCTTTATTCTCGACGACCGTGTAGAACTGGTGAAGAAGTTACAGATAGATGGTGTACATCTTGGCAAGAACGATATGCCGGTTGATGAGGCCCGTAAGTTCCTGGGTGATGAATTCATAATCGGAGGAACAGCCAATACATTTGATGATATTCGCCGTTTGCATGAACAGGGGGCAGACTATATCGGTTGTGGTCCGTTCCGCTATACTACTACCAAGGAGAAACTCTCTCCGGTGTTGGGTATAGAAGGTTATCGCCAGATTATTGAGCAGATGAGGGAGAATAAAATCTCTCTGCCTATGGTAGCCATCGGAGGTTTGACTCCAGACGATATAGATCCGCTTGCTGAATTGGGCATCGGTGTGGCAATGAGCGGTACCATCCTGAATGCGGAGAACCCTGTTACCATGACACGTCAGATTCATGACAAGTGTTTCGGATTATTCATGGAAAATCTCAATCATTTCTTTGAGAATCAGTAGAATGATACTCATAAATGATGATTTTGCATAGAAAAGAGAAGAAAGTTCAGGTTTTCTTCTCTTTTCTCATTTTATTGTTGTAATTTTGCACCCGCATTGCAAAACTGTTGCAAGGCTATTACAAATAATAGAATTTAAAAGACATGAAATTAATAGTGGGAATAAACTTAGGAAATATAGGAAAAACAGATGCTGTCGGAAAGAACGAGAACATCATGATATACGCACCTTCAGATAAAGGTGCTTAAAAACCCGGGCACAAACGTGTTCGGGCTTTTTTATTTTACTATATATAATAGGTGTAAAACCAACTCAAAATAGATAGTGTGTGCAAAATATATAATTATTAACTTTATAAAAAAGAAGTATTAAAATGATGAAAACAGAATGGAGAGGTTTCAAAGGAAACATGTGGCAGAGTGAAGTGAATCTTCGTGATTTCATTCAGAACAACTACACTTGTTATGACGGCGATGAGTCGTTCCTTGCAGAACCAACTCAGGCAACTAACACCCTTTGGGGTATGTTGAAGGAACTCCAGAAGGAGGAGCGCGCCAAGGGTGGTGTGCTTGATATGGAAACAGAAATCGTTTCAGGATTGACAGCTTATGGTGCTGCTTATATCGGTGAAGGTACAAAGGATTTGGAGAAAGTGGTAGGTCTTCAGACTGATAAACCTCTGAAGCGTGCTTCATGCCATACGGTGGTATCAAGATGGCGGAGCAGGCTTGTACAACATATGGCTATCAGCCATCAGAGAAGCTCCACGAAATCTTCCACAAGTATTGCAAAACTCATAATGATGGCGTATTCGATGCTTATACTCCAGAGATGAAGCTCGTTCGCCATAACCACATTCTTACCGGTCTTCCTGATACTTACGGTCGTGGCCGTATCGTGGGTGACTACCGTCGTGTGGCTCTCTATGGTATCGACTTCCTCATCGAGGAGAAGAAGAACGACCTCGCTAACATGGGCGACCGTGAGATGATCGACGACGTTATCCGTCTTCGTGAAGAGGTTGCTATGCAGATTAAGGCGCTCAAGGGCTTGAAGGAGATGGCTCAGTTGTATGGCTACGATATCAGCCAGCCTGCTAAGAACGCTCGCGAGGCTGTTCAGTGGTTGTACTTTGGTTACCTCGGAGCTGTGAAGACTCAGAATGGTGCTGCGATGTCTGTAGGTCGTATCTCTACATTCCTCGATATCTATATCCAGCGCGACTTGAACGAGGGTACTCTTACCGAGGATGAGGCTCAGGAGCTCATCGACCACTTGGTCATGAAGTTCCGTATGGTTAAGTTCGCCCGTATCCCTTCTTACAACGAGCTCTTCACCGGCGACCCAGTTTGGGCTACTCTCGAGGTAGGTGGTATGGGTCAGGATGGCCGCTCAATGGTTACCAAGAACGACTTCCGTTTCCTCCACACATTGGAGAACATGGGTCCTTCACCAGAGCCAAACCTCACTGTACTCTATAGCTCTCGCTTGCCAAAGTCATTCAAGCACTACGCTTCTTTGATTTCTGTAAAGACAAGTTCTATCCAGTATGAGAACGATGACGTAATGCGCCCAGTTTGGGGTGACGACTATAGCATCTGCTGCTGTGTATCTGCTACACAGACAGGTAAGGAGATGCAGTTCTTCGGTGCACGTGCCAACTTGGCTAAGTGCTTGACCTACGCTGTATCTGGCGGTGTTGATTCAAAGACACGCGAGCAGTGCGGTCCTAAGTATCGCGCCGTAGAGGGTGATGTATTGACATACGAGGAGTTCATGCCACGTTTCATGGATATGATGGACTGGTTGGCTGGCGTTTATGTGAAGACATTGAACCTCATCCACTACATGCACGATAAGTACTTCTACGAGGCAGCAGAGTTGGCGCTCATCGATACAGATGTTCGTCGTACCTTCGCTACAGGTATCGCTGGTTTCAGCCACGTAGTTGACTCTATCTCAGCTATCAAGTATGCCAAGGTAAACATCGTCCGTGATGAGACCGGTTTCCCTCTCAGCTTCAAGACCGAGGGTGATTTCCCACGTTACGGTAACGATGATGAGCGTGCTGATGAGATTGCAGTATGGTTGCTCAAGACCTTCATGAACATGATCAAGAAGCATCATACATACCGCAATTCTGAGCCTACTACATCTATCCTGACTATCACATCAAATGTAGTATACGGTAAGTACACCAGCAACATGCCTGATGGTCGTCCAGCCGGTGCTCCATTGGCTCCAGGTGCTAACCCATCTTACGGTGCAGAGAAGAACGGTCTTTTGGCTTCATTGAACTCTGTAGCTAAGTTGCCATACGAGTATGCTCTCGATGGTATCTCTAATACTCAGACCATCAGTCCAGGTGCTCTCGGTCACAACGATGAGGAGCGTGCCCAGACATTGGTAGGTGTATTGGATGGTTACTTCAACCAGGGTTCTCACCACCTGAACGTGAACGTATTCGGTATCGACAAGCTCAAGGATGCGATGGAGCACCCAGAGAAGGAAGAGTACCAGAACTTCACAATCCGTGTGAGTGGTTACGCTGTTAAGTTTATCGACTTGACACGTGAGCAGCAGCTCGACGTAATCGCTCGTCAGGCTCACGAGAGACTCTAATCAATTAGAAGAATAAATATTGCCCGCTAGATTTTCTTTCCGAGGATATTTAGCGGGCATTTTTAGCTTAATTGTTATGCATAAAGGATTTGTACACAGCATAGAGAGCTTTGGTTCTGTAGATGGACCAGGCATCAGATTTTTGATCTTTCTGCAAGGTTGTCCCATGCGCTGCCAGTTCTGCCACAACCCGGATTCCTGGAAGACGGGAGTAGGTGAGGAATGGAGTGCAGATGACCTGCTGGATAAGGCAGAGCGATTCAAGAGTTATTGGGGTGACAAGGGCGGTATTACTGTAAGTGGTGGAGAAGCTGATGCAGATAGACTTTCTCATCGAACTTTTCGAGAAAGCCCATCAGCGTGGCATCAACACTTGTCTTGATACATCAGCGCAACCCTTCCGAAAAGAGGGTGCTTTCTTCGATAAATTCGAGCGTCTGATGGCCGTTACCGATACTGTTCTTCTTGATATCAAGCATATCAACGATGAAGAGCATCGTAAACTCACCCGCCATTCTAATGTAAACATACTGGATTGTGCACGATATTTAAGCGAGATACACAAACCAGTATGGATTCGTCACGTCCTGATTCCAGGTATTACCGACAAGGATGAATACCTCTATCAGCTGCGCGATTTTCTCTCAACACTCTCAAACATTGAGCAAATAGATGTCTTACCTTATCATACGATGGGTATCTACAAGTATGAGAAACTAGGTATTGTCTACCCGCTTGAAGGCATAGATCCTCCTACTAGTGATCGCATTGCTCATGCAGAAGCAATCTTGCAAGAGGCACTTTAGCTTCTTGCAAGACTGCTTAGATGAGCATCTAGCGAGCTGGTGAGACGGGCTTTGATGATAGGCTTTGTGATGTAGTCGTTTACTCCAAGCTCGTAGCATTCATCCACATTATCCTTGTTGCTTAACAGGGAAACCACGATGATGACCATTTCACTTTTCGAGTATTTAGAGCGTACATGGTCTATTACGTCCCACCCATTTACATGTGGCATCATCAAGTCGAGCAGTATCACGTCCGGCTTGAATGAGTCAATCAGTTCAATGGCTTCTTTTCCGCCATTGGCAGTTTTCACGTCGATGTCAAAGTCCTTTATCATTTCAGAAATAGTTTTAATATTTTCTGAAATATCATCGACGATTAGCACTTTGTTCTTTTCCATTTTTCACTGGTTTATTATAAAGGTTCTATCCGGTCTTGAAGCTCTAGCTTCTTGCTTGTGAATGCCGTAGATGTCGCACATGAATCCTTTATCAGTGATTAGATTGTTCATGTTGATACTGTCGAACATCTTGTGATGAGTACCGATTACCACAATCTGATACTCTTTTTCCAGAACTTTAGGATCATCTGTCACCTTGATGTTATATTCTTCTTTTACTTCCTTTACATCTACCAATGGATCGTAGAGTGTGGTTTTGTAACCTGCTCCTACCAGGTTGATATAGAGATCGGCTACTTTTGTGTTTCTGATATCATCGCTGTCTGGCTTGAACGAGAAGCCGAGAATCAGCACGTTAGTCTCCGGAGCCTTGAACTTTCTGCTTTCAGATGCATTCTTTATCTTTCCTGCCATCCATATCGCCATCTGCTCGTTAACCTCGCGGGCTGTAGAGAGCAGCGATGGTACCACGTCAACCTCCTGTGCCTTGTTAATCAGGTAGTATGGGTCTACCGCAATGCAGTGACCGCCAACGAGTCCTGGAGTAGCTGGCACGAAGTTCCATTTAGTGCTTGCTGCCGCCGTTACGTCTTCGATGTTGATGTTCATCTTGTCGAAAATCTTTTCCATCTCGTTGAAGAAGGCTATCTGCACGTCTCTCTGGCAGTTCTCCATCAGTTACATGCCTCTGCTATTTTGATACTCTTCGCCTTGTAGGTGCCATGGGTAAGTACTGAAGCATAGAGACTGTCGATGATAGCTGCTGCTTCGGGTGTAGAACCGCTGGTAACCTTCACTATGTTCTCGATGGTATGAACAGTATCGCCCGGGTTGATGCGCTCTGGCGAGAAGCCTACAAAGAAACTCTGGTTCAACTTCAATCCTGATGTAGATGCCAGTAATGGAGCGCAGACCTCTTCTGTCAGACCTGGGTAAACGGTACTCTCGTAGACTACGATATCACCTTCTTTCAGAATCCTGCCAACCTCAGCTGTAGCATTGCGCACGCAACTGATGTCTGGCTTGTTCGATTTGTTCACCGGTGTCGGTACAGCGATGATATACACATTACACTTCTTCAGGTCATCAATATTGCTGGTCAGTTTCAGTCCCTGTTCCAAAGCTTTGATACAGGTCTGTTGTCTTCCATCGCGCTTTTGGCTAACTTGGCTACCTTCTCAGCTTTGATGTCATAACCCCATGTATCGTATTTCTTTGAGAATAAGCATGCCAGTGGAGTACCAACATATCCCAATCCTATTACTCCAATCTTAAACTCAAAAGACTTGTTTATCATATACTATATTCTGTTTATGTTTTATATAATGTTATTTCTTTTATTGGGAGCTCCCTGCTGTAAGTATGTTACAGCAAGTAACTTGGTTCTTTTAGATTCCTTCAAGCTGAGCATAGCGCGAAGTCTTCTCCGGATTCCAGGCGTCCTTGTAAGAACGTCGGAAGAAGATCTCTTGCAGATGAGCCGACAGACGGGCGATACGCAGGAAATAACCTGTATAAGGCGACATCAGTGGCAGGTATCTGTAGAGGAACCACACGTCTTTCTTTCTTTCTGAAACCATCAGCACCAGGATGAAGGCAAGCTGCGAGAAGCATACTCTGATGAAGTAGCCCAGTGCCAGCACTTCAACGATGTGCGTGTTAAACGTGATGGCGAGCTTGATGATATACCACAACCACAGAAAATTGAGGAAGCAGTCGAAAACTACACTCTCCATATTAGATAACCAGTTAAGGATACTCCAGTTCTTTGTAGGCAACAGAATGTCGGCATGCTTGCGTAGACGGAATCTCACGAGCGAGCGCGACCATCTGATGCGCTGATGATACAGCTTGTACCATTTGGTAGGCACATTGGTCATGCAGATGGCATCTTCGGCAAATTTCACTTTATATCCGGCTTTGCGGAGCTTCTGTGTCAGGTCACCGTCCAGTCCCGGTCCGATATCCCAGTAGCCTATTTCTTTCAGCGTCTTTCTTTCGAAGGCTCCGAATGCTCCCGAGATGATGTGGTAGATACCCAGTTCGCTGGTTACGATGCGTCCCACCTGTATTCGCTTCAGATATTCGAAAGCCTGCAGCGATGAGCAGATGGTTTCCTTGTAGTTGCGCACTTTCACACATCCTCCTACGCCCTTTACCATTCCGTCGATGTAGAAGGGGAGTAGAATCTTCTCCAGTGCATCACGGTCTAGAGAAGAGTCGGCATCCAGACATACGATGTATTTGCCTCTTGCCATCTGGGTCCATAGTTGCTGGCGGCAGCTTTACCGCCTCTTGTATCCAACCTCAGGTAGTGGGTGATATACCCGGCTCGGTAGAGGTCGTTACAAATCAGTTTGGTGTCATCATCACTTCCGTCGTCTACCACTATGATTTCGTAGTTCCGGTAGGTTTGCTCAGCCAGCGAGTTCACCATTTTGAATATATGTTTGCCTTCATTCTTTCCCGGTACGAGGATGCTTACGAGTGGATTCTCGCGGTACAGGAAGAACTTGGCATATTCTTTCTCTTTATCTATCCGGTTTCTCTTCATCAGTCGGTTTCCGATTACGAGATATTCCAGGATATAATATCTTGGCATCTCGATGAAGAAGAGGAACCAGTAGGTATTCACGATACTGCTAAACGATAGCGTGCTGATCCAGTCGAAGAAATCGTTCAGATGTTCTGCTATGCTAAACATACGCTTTTCCCTTTCTTCTTGATGCTTATCTCAGCACGGTGAGCGCCAAGAGGGCCATGATTATGAGTATACCTGCGATGGTGACAAGGATGGCAACGAGTTTCTTGTAGAGCACGATGCGCTTCTGTATCTTGTCGTTTTCATCTTCCTTCGGCTCCGTATCAAGCAGCTCTTCCTGCGGCTTCACCTCTTTCTCTTCTTCCTTCATCAGAGGTTCCTCTGAGTAGCGGCAGTAGTCGTCTGGAGTCATGTCCACATATTGCAGTTTGTTGAAGAACTCGTCATAGTTGTTGGCGATGGTCTTCGTCTTGGTTTCCAGCATGCTGCAGATAATCTCGTCCGGTTCAATCGAGTCGGCCACCTTTCTGATGGCTACCGACATCTCCTTGCTCAATTTCTGCTGAGCCTCTTCCACCGTTTCTCCCTGCTCATAGAGGGTTGAGGATACGTAGAAGATATTGTTGTTGTAAGACACCTTGTGATTGGAGAAGATTCTACAGAGCTTGCCCTGTATGCTTTCCTTTATCTTTACGGTATCCTTGTTATCATCTATAATCCATATCTTGCCTACCATGACCGAGAGTTCATCCTTGCGGTAGGTTTCCATCAGCTGGCGTCGCAGTCGGTTTATCAGCAGGTAATATTCCATGAAGTTATCATAGATGTTCGCCATGTTGTTGAACATGATATTGCCACTTGTCAGTGCTCTGATTCCTTCTTCCGTTATCTCGTAGTCCACAACGTCTCGTGGCACCAGGGCGTTTACCGGATAGGTGCTCTGGCAGTAGCAGCAGGTTGACTTGGTGATAGGCGAGGTAAATGAGTTCTCGCAGTCGTTGCAGGTATATACCACGCTGGTCTGTCATAGTCAACACCGATGTGGCGCAGTTTCTTGTGACACTTCGGACAGATGAGCATACCGCCCACATTGTAGCTGCTCTCTGGCGATACGTTGGCGCAGCTGAAGTGGTGGATGATGTTCTGAATCTTCAGGTTCGAACTTCCGCACTTCGGACAGCACTCTGTATAGAGCAGGTGAGAGTGGTTGCACTTAGGGCATAGATGCTCCTTGAGCAGGAAACGGTGAATGCGCAGTGAACCAAACTCCACCATAGAGTCGATGAACATGAACGTCTCGTTGAGATGGAAGAGACCCATACTGTGATAGTGCTCGAAGATTGGGTTGATATATCCCAAAGACGATTTCTCCAGCAGTCGGTGTCCCATGATTCGCTGGTCTCTTGAGAGCAGGTATCTCAGAATATTGGCAAAGAGCTGGTTAGGCTGTGTAGGACGGCTTGTTTCGCTTTTTACACCAAACTTCTGTCTTGCCATCTTGATTCTGTCAATAATCTCGTATACCTTTTCATTGTTCATGTCGCTCACATAGGCATCGATGATATAGTCGATGATCTGTTCCTTTCCCGATAACGCCGTATTGACGAATATCGGTTTGTAGCTACATTTCCACGATAAGATTGGACTGGCTCCATACAGTATAGCATGGAACGCACGCTCACTCTTCGTATTGATGTAAATACAATCGAAGTAGTCGGGCTGGATGTCCGGTGTCGAGTCGATATCTATATAGCTATCGATGGTGAGCACCATATCTCCACGTTTGTTTCTTCTAAGTCCAATCATTCTTTATTTCGTTTTATCTTGATGATTATTGGTGTCGCTCGAAATCATGTTGCTTCGCTTCACGTTTTCGTTCTTGCCTACTGGGATGGTATACATCGGCAGCGGCTTCGGATCGAGCATGGCACCTATCTTGTTCACTCTTACTCTTACCGGCAGTCTGTTGCTCATTACCCATGCCGGAACTCTCTGGTTAGGGTTCAGGGTGAAGACGGCAACCACTGCGTTGGCATCATGCGAGAAGTTACTCTGCAGATGCTTTGGTATTTCCTCTACTCTCAGACCTACCATCTGCAACTTAGCCTGCAGTTCCAGGTCTTTGTTGATGATGATGTCTGCATCGTCAGGCTTTCCATATACTTTACCATGTCATTTGGTACGTATGCGATTACGCCCAGATGGCAGTCTGCATAGTCGGTATGCTGGATAACCATCACCTCCTCGCTTTTGAACACCAGGGTTTTGTCGCTCACATTGATTTTTGAGATGTAAGCATCGGCTGGTGCACAGCAGTAGTGTATAAGTCCCGGGTTGTAGATGCTAGTGTTGGAGTAAGGCATGGAAGCATTTGCTCTGCCGGCTCCTCTGCGGCTCATGAAGTTATAGGTGGTGTTCTTAGCCTGTGCGTAGATTTCCACCTTGTTAGCCTGCTTTCTCAATTCCTCTTCTACCTCGGCTATCTCAGCATCCAGTGCGTTTCGCTTGGTGTTGTCGGTAAGACCGTAGTAGATGTCCGAACTTTCAGAGGCTTTCTGTTTTCTCAGTTCTGCAAGTCGGGTGCGCAATACAGGAATCTCCTGCTGGGCGAGTTTAGCCTGTACCTCCATGTCATGAGTCTCCTTTACGGCAGAAGGCAGGATGTTCGGGTCGTATTGGTTCACAATATTACCTAGCAGTACATAAGAGTAGAGCGTATCTCCCTTATGTACCACTTCACCCATTTCTTTGTTCACCTTAAGGATATAGATGTCGTCAACGGCACTGATACGGTTTTCATCGAGGGTTATATAACGTCGAAGGTTGCCCATATCATACGAGTGACAATATAGTAGGCGGCAAGCACGATAACCAGCAGGAAGATCAGGGCAAAGATGATCTGCTGTCTGGCAAGGCGGTGACCCTGCGACTTCAGCAAGTCTGCCATCGCCTGTTCTTGTGGCGTGCCATTATATTGGAATTCATTCATATTCTGGTTTCCTTACATTCAAAGTTCTATTTCTTTGAAGATGTTGTTGTTGTCATAGATGCTCACGGCTTTCTCTATATTGATGATAGCGAGGGCGCGGTTCTGCATCAGTTTGTACATACGCTCCATACTTTCCAGGAGTCCCGTATATTCGTCCATACGCATCAGATAGTTGTATCCCTGTTTCTGGTTCTGGTAGGCAAACCGCCGCATTTCGATATATTTGCCGGTCTGGTCTATATGGAAAGCCTCTGTGGCTATAGCCTTGTTCAGGTTGTCTATCTTCTTGAGCAGGATGCCTACCGACTGTTTTATTTCCTTCACATCGGTACCGCGGCTGCTGCGTATGATTTCCTTCTGGGTCTCCAGTGCCTGTCGTTTGCGTGGCGTTTCGTTCCAGATAGGAATGGTGAATCTCACGCCCACGTCGGCATTGTTCGAAATCTTGTTGTTGCTCTGCCAGTAGCTCGACCATCTTGCGAATGGTGTGAGTCGGGTAGTGCTTAAATAGTTGGTCAGCTTGCTGTCGTTGTCAGCAATCTGTTCTTTCACCATCATGATGCGTGCATCCAGACTTTCCTGGTTCAGATGGTTCCAGAGGGCTGTTGTGTCTACCACGATCTTGGTTGGTTTGATGCGGTAGATAGGCTTGTTGGTGATATCTCTGTCTGTGCAGAGCACGGAGATGTCATATTCTGCCTCCAGCTTTTCGTTCATCACTTTCAGCATCTTGTCGTTGCTGATTCGGTCTTTTTCCAGCATAAACTGGTACGCTTCATTCATGATGTCGAGGTTGTCCAGTCTGTGTGCTATGACAGTACCGATATAGAAATTATATTGTTCGGTCAGCTCATCGGCTGCCTTTTCATAGATGTCTGCAGTTTGCCGCTTTTTTATTTGCAAGCGGTCGAGTTCATTGGCAAGAGCAATTTTTGTTCTTTTCTCCTTGCTTGGTAGAACTTCGAGTTGATGATGTTCCAACCCAGTTCGGCTTGAACCTTCATCTTATATTTTGATACCTCTTTTGCGTCGTCTTCATCAGAATCGAAGTACGCGTCAGGTCGGGCATAAACCTGTCCGGTCACTTCCAGACCGTTGTGTCTGTTGAGCGCTAGGTGCTCATGTGCAGTTTTCGACCAGAACAGAGAGTCGGTCTTGTTGATATCAGCGTGATGCTGTTTATTGAGTCCCAGTTCTATGACTGGTGCTTTCACCCATATAGGGTTTTTGATGAGAGTGTCGAGTTGTGCGAAGCGCTGTTTAAAGTGTCTCAGTACATTATCGTTCTTCAGATTCTCATATACGAGCATCTTAGGGCTGAAACTTTTCGGCTTTTTGCCTTTCGTCTGAGCCATAGTGCTTTGTGCTGCCATGAGAAGTAGCAGAACTGTTGTTGAGTATAGTATTATTTTTCGCTTCATAATGAGTTATTAAACACGATGAATGCAGCTGCGAGCTGTTGCAGCTGCATTCATCTCGTGTTTCTTATATTTGATAAATCACTTACTTTGTGCCATAATTGGTATTATTTCCAGATGCGGCACCATCAATGAGCTTCATGACACGGAGTCGGCTCTTACCATATGCCACATAGATATAACCTCCATCCAGTGTGACATAGTTGGCAGACATGCCGGCTTCTGCTCTCTTCTTGACAACCTTTACAGGTTTGCCGTTTTCCATTTGGTTCTTGTCAAGACTACCAGTCCATAACTTCCGCAAGCCAGGTAGATGTAATTGGCATCGTATGTTACACCATTTGCATATCCCTGTGGAACCTTGGTGTTGGCAGTGAGCGGAGCTCCCCAGTTCCATACTTCCTTACCTGTGGTAAGGTCGTAGCAGGATAAACCCTTGGCACTTCGGCAAACGTAGATATGATTGCCGTCGATGGCTATTGTATTCTTACCGTCGTTAGGAGCTATGCTGCTTACGTTGATGGTTCTTGCTGGTGTTGCTGTAAGAATGTCGGCACCTAATGGGAAGACCTGTAGTGTACCACTTACAGCCTCATCGTCACTTTCTACTTCGTTGTTGTAGTGGAGTGTAACAATATACTGGTTGTTCAGTGCGATGTGCTTGGCCTTGCCTGGCGTTTCTTTCTTGCCGATTAAATCCAGCGTGTTTGCATCATATACTCCGTATCCTCTGGTAGATGCCACCATCAGTTTGTTCCCGTCTCTTACGATGCAGTTCTCGTCAGATTTTTCCAAACCTTTATGTTCCCAATCTACGATGGTGAGAGGGTTTAACGTAGTAGTCTCGTCGATGTCCTTTACTTCTGTGTTGAGAAGTCCGTTGCTATCTAATGCAATTCTACCCATCATACCGCCATTGGTTGAGTGACCGACTATATATACGTACTTTGTAGCATCTTTGCCGTCCACCATAAGGTGGTTGAAGTCGTAGAGTTCCTTCTTGTCTTGCAGATACTGCAACATGGTTGTCTGGTTGTTTTCTGTTTTAAACACTTCGATACAACCTCCAGTCTTCTTGCTTGGATCTGCCTGGTTCTCTTCATTGGTGTGGTACGACATGTATAATTTGCCATTATATGGCTGAATACATGTTGCAGAGATGTCGTGAGTATGATTTGTATAATCGATAACAGTAATCACATCTATCTTCTTGCCCGGTTCTGGTGGAGTAGGAGTTGGATCTGGTGTTGTGCCGTCACATGATGTTGGAACAACAGGATTATTATACATTTCATATCTCTTTGTACAGTCAGAAAGACCTGGAGCGTATGTATAAGTTGCCGATTTACTATTGTTGGTAAACTTGTCGCAGTCCATATAGATAACGCCTCCGCTTCCGCTAGTTCTGAAGATATAGCAGGTTGAGAAATATGCGTAGGTTCCCGGAGCAATAAGAATATTGCCGGCATCATTGTTACCATTGTATTTCACCTCAGCTGCTCTGAAGATGGCATTAGCATTGTCTCCTTGAAGAATGATTCTACTGTCTGCGTCGTGATGATACTGATTGTTGCCATTATTATCATTCTTGTATGTTCCCTTACAATCGATGACGCTGTTATTTACCAGATAGATGGTACTTCCCGCACACTGTCGATAGCTCCCGTCTTCAGATTGTTGACGTGTAACTCTGCTCCATTTGAATTGAGGACTGTCTTGTCTGTAACTTCAAAGGAGCAAGCATAAAGCTTAGGAGCTGAACCTTGAATGGTCAGCTTGTTGGCTTTTGCCTTTCCGTTGATGTTCATGATGCAGCCGTCTATCTGTATATCCTGGTTTTCTGTACCAAGCAAATCGCCTTGAATATTGATTTTGGCATCAGACTCAGTTGCCAGTTTACCTACGTTGGCATCGCCGCCCACATAAAGCAATCCTTGAACTTTCAGTTCATTTTTTACTTCAATGTTTCCGGTAGTAAAGTAGGCATCACCTTTTTCCAGATACATGTTGGTGCTCTCTTTTTTCAGAGTTCCCCCATAATTGTAGCAATAAATTCCTGCATTCTGGAAGAGTGCAGTGTTATTGTTGTCTATATGTAATGTTCCTCCTTTGAGGATGTAGATTTTTCCTTTTTTTGTGGCATTGTAACATTCCCATATATTTTTTGTGGTCAGTTCGCCTTCGATAAACAGGGTAGCTCCTTTCAGGTTGAGCCCGCTGCTTATTTTTGTGCCTTTCTTGATGATGTAGGTCTTGGAACCATCCAGTCCCACACATCCATCGTTATTCTTGATTTCGATAGCTCCGTCATGGCTAGGCAGGCTAGGCATTTTATAAACGTCGCTTAGGTTGGCTGTAGTTGCGCCTGCAGCTCTTGTTGCAGCTTTCGCCTTGTAATTGATAACGCTACCAGCCAACTCCTGAGGGTCGGTGATGGATGTCACTTCTTCACCTAATATGTTTTTTGTGACTTCACCAGGGTTTGGAACTAAAGGGTTGTCAATAGAATCGCTACAAGATGCCAGGAGCATTGCTGCGAAAGAGAAAGTAACAAGTTTTGTAAAATGATGTTTCATGTTAATCTTTCTTTTGTCGTTTTTGTGTATAAATTAGCTTTCACCTTTTTGCTATTGTTCTAGCCTTTAAAGGTTTGTTCTCCCACACCTGTTGGTTAAGGTGCGGGAGAACAGAATTATTTAGTTGATTACTTTGTATTTACCAACTTGAAGATCTGAACGCGGCTGCGGCCATAAGCTACACAGATGTAATCCTTATACAAGGTTACGTAGTTAGCAGAGTTGTAGCTCTCCTTGCCATCATAGAAGGCACGGCGACGGGCAACAACATTCTCACCCTTAGCCTTGGTCTTGTCCAATACTACGAGACCGTAACCGCCACATGCAACATAGATGTATTTTGAATCTACTGCAACACCGTTTACGCGACCGATAATCTTGTTGCTTTCGCCTACAGGAGCATCGAATAATACTGTACCATGGCCATTTGCATCGTAGCGAACAAGTCCGCCGTCACCCTGGCATACGTAAAGGTTTGTACCGTCTACAGCGATGGTGTTCTTGCCATCAACAACACCCACTTTACCTTCTGTAGTATAGCTCTGAGGATTTTCCAAATTAATGTTGTCGAAGATGTTGACAGTACCTGTTGTTGTACCGTTTGCCTCCAAGCCATAGAGCTTGTCATTGCCAACAGCAACGAACTTCACGTCATTTGTTGTGAGGTGTGGAGTACGCAGGGTGAATGTTGAGTTGTAAACCTGATAACCCTTGTTTGTTGCCAAAACGAAGTTGTCTTTATACTTGACTACACTATTGGCATCAATGCCATTGTTTGGATTTGTCTTATCAATAGGGTAGGTAACGAGTTTGCTCTTACCCATCAATCCATTTGCCAGTTCCACATAGCCCAAGAATGCACCTTCTTTGTAGGTTGTTGCAGCAACATAGAAGCGGCTGCCGTCAATCATACCATAGTTTACATCCAATCCTCCCTGAGCTGTTACTGCTTCGTCGAGAATAAGTGATTTGCCGTCGATATGAGCTACTTCCAATCCGCCACCCATATGGTTTTTGTCATTGCCCTGGGTGTGGTATGTAACATACAACTTGTCGTTAGCAGCCTGGATAGATGTTGCAGAGAGGGTATTCTCTGTAACTCCAGCTGCAGAGAACAAATCCAGTTTTGGCTTGATGCTCAAACTTTCTGTTGTTGCTGTTAACTCATAACCGTAATGCTCGTTATCGGCATCCTTCAGCTTAACCAAATCACCAGTGGTAGCCTTGTCGTAATCGAGGTATGATGCTGCGATGTCAAGATCCTCTGCTGTAGGAAGCTGGTTCTTGCCATTAAAGCATTTTGTGAACTGGAACAGGAAGGTAGCACCTTCTGCAGGAGTATCGAATGCCTGGATGTTTTCTGCACCATCGTTGTGGAACTCGTCTGCCTTAACAATAGCTAAACCGCCAGCTTTTTCCAGGCTGATTTGGCCTTTTGCATCGTTATAAGAGATAAGCTTGTTAACATTGATAACGCCCTTGTCCGCAATATTGATCTTGCAGGCACCCTTCAGAATGAGCTGTGCTTCACCTACCTTAGTTACCTTCTTGTGGGTATCCTTTTCGTTCAAGGTAACATTGATGTAGTCGGCATCAATCTGTGAACCGGCATTCATGGTCAATATATTGGTAACCTTGATTGCGCTGTTGTCGCCAGCCTTCAGATAACCATTTGTGTTGAGGTTCAGATCAGCTGTCTTCAGGAAACCGCCGATTTGCAGGTTACCATTGATGTTAACAGTAGTAGCATTCCAAACGTGAGCTGATGCGTATATATTGGCACCTTCTTCAACGTTTACTTCTGTACCACGGATAGAACCGATGATACATGCCTTTGAACCAGCCTTGAAGGTGATTTTCTGTGTAGGACTTGTCTTGTCTGCTGTAAGCTGTCCTAAACCGGACTTGAGTTCCTTCTTTTCAACAGCGTTGCCATTTTCATCAAGGCCGCTGGTAATACCTCGCCAAGATGAATACAGATTACCTTCGATGACGATGTCTGCTGCAGGGTCTTCAGTCTTGACATAACCAAGTTCGTTATAGACAGTAACTCCCTGCTTGATCATTGAACCAGTGCCCTTGAAAATCAGGGAACCGCCCTGCTTTACAACGATTTTTGCATTTTCGAAAGTGTTTGCAGAATATATCAATTTTGCACCTCCATTTACGAAGATAGTTGCATTCTTGATAGTGTTCTTGGTAAAGTCACAATTGCCAGCAGATTTCTTTAAGTAGAAAATGCCGTTTTCCAGGTTGTCGTTACCTAAAGCCTGAGTAGCTGTAGCAGGCTGCACAGGTATAGTGCTCTCTTCGTCCTTGTTGAGGTCTGTTACGAAATTTGCGTCACTGGCAGCTCTTGTGCCGAAGAACTTGCGAGCGTTAGCTGTCGTGTTCTTGTAATTGATGACGCTAGATAACAGAGACTCCCCGCTGTTAGTGAGGTCGAGGGTTGTGGCATCTACCTTAGCTGGAGATGAATCGCCTGTAGAATCACTTGTGTTGTCGCTACATGATGCGAATACGAATGCTGCCAAACCGATAGCAGCAAGTGTAGAATTGAATACTTTCATATCTATTTAAGTTTAAATTGTACTTTCAGTTTTTGTTTGATTCCATTTACTTATATTTTTGTCCTCAAGCTCGTTGCTTTTTTAGGGTGGTTTGACTATCATCATCTCGCATACACTCACAAGTGGCTCTTAGACGCTGCAAATTTAATGAAATTATTTAATAAGTAGTATTTTTCTAAGGTTAAATAACTTAATTCGCTACTTTTTGTTCTGAAACTCATTAGGTTGGTTTGGTGTGGGCGGTAACGAATTGGCTCTTCCGCTTGTCAAACGATAACTATTTCTGAACTCATTAATCCGAAAATTACTCCGAAAGATAGCAGAATATCTCCGAAGAATACGAAAATATCTCCGATAGATAGCAGAATATCTCCGAAGAATAAACCAGGAAAACAAATGTTGGGAATATGATGATGGATATGTGTTGTGGTGTCGAGGTGAAGGGTGAAGGGTATATTTTAAATCTTATATTATATTCTTTTTTTTAGGATTTTTGGAAAAACCGGAAAGTCAGAAAAATGAAAAAACGGATTTTTTCCCTTGCCGCGCGTATATATAAAAAAGAGTTTTCAAACCTTCACCCTTCACCTTTTTATTTAACGTTTTATGTGTCAAATAGTTACGGGTGAAGGGTGGTAAAGGGTGTTTTTTGCTTTTTATAAACATATTTTAAGAATTTGGCCCGTTTTTACATATTTTAAGCGTTTATTTTTGGTTCCGAAAGAGGTGCCATTTTTTTAGGGTCCCATTTTTTCTCTTTTCTTACCGCTGAAATCTTTGAAAAGCGAGTGGGGTAGGGTATCCCGTCTTATGTTGTGTTAAACAATTATCAGATAAAAGAAGTTAACGATACCGAAAAAGGACTGATTTTTAAACAAATATTAACGCAGAAAACTTGAAGTTTCGCATATTAGATTGAACTTTCGTATCTGGGGAAGTTAAGGGAAGTTAAAGAAAATTATCACTCTCTACGGTCGTTCAGTAAACCAGGAAAACAAATGTTGGGAATATGATGATGGATATGTGTTGTGGTGACGAGGTGAAGGTAGTTCTTTTTCTGAAATCATAATTCTAATCTTTTAAAGCCTGCTGCAAATTTTCCGTTACTGAATTTTCGCCAGTTGCTCCACTCGCCCTGAAAGGCAGAAGCTCCTAGCCCAGGGAGGGCACTGAAAAAGGTACCCAATTTTAAGTTGCATAGCTTGTTTTTGAACTTTAATTCTTGTCCAAGAATGCATTTCATCTTTAAAAGTGAAATACT
>ENA-OQDW01000002-OQDW01000002.1-human-gut-metagenome-genome-assembly--contig:-NODE-2-length-104956-cov-4.168970_pt1 | contig 104956 bp, 127 predicted proteins | sample MGYA00242784_ERZ504613 | MGnify/ENA primary metagenome ERZ504613 (study PRJEB26092, sample SAMD00036330) | human gut metagenome | host: Homo sapiens | study: EMG produced TPA metagenomics assembly of...
GGATTCCAGAGTCTGCTGTGCTTCCATTTCCTGATACAGTTCTGCCATCTCTTTATCAAATGGTTCCGGCAGAGTTTTCACCCATTCACCCAGCACATCGGCTTCTTTTTCTGAATCTTTTACTGTTTTTTCAAAAGCTGGGATATCCCCGGTAAAAGCTTCTCCCATATCATGGATCAGACACATTTTCATGATCTTCAGAAGATCTGCCTCCGGAAACTCGTCGCTGACAAAATATGCCATCAGAGAAATTCTCCAGGAATGCTCCGCAACACTCTCCCGCCTGCCTCCGGATGTATAGCAATGACGCACTGCATCTTTTAATCGTTCTGCAACAGAAAGTACTTCAATCAGTTTTTCTGGTTTCATATTCGTTCTCTCTCCTCCGTCTTTTCATAATATTTTCACTGACACCAATTCTGTTCATTACTATACCATATCTCCGGTCATGGAAAACAGATGAAAAACAGAAGATTCCATTCTGAAAAAATTTGTCTCAACTAATTTATAAAAAAAATATAAACTTTATTGCATTTTTCTCCATAATCGTCATAATGAAATTATAAACAAAAGAAAGAAGGTGATTGCCGATGGATATCACGGTGTCGGATGAGGTCTCACAGGAATATCATGCGCTTGTGAAGAACATCCTCTGTAACAGAGAGTTCCTGAAGCTGAGCCTGTACACCCACCACCAGTGGACCACACGGCTCATGCACAGTATCAATGTTTCTTACCTCTCCTGGTTCATTGCCAGGAAGCTGGGATGTGACGAGAAAGCCGCCGCAAGGGCAGGACTTCTCCACGATTTCTGTCCCTATGACTTCAGGGCGGAGACACCGACCGGTGAGCATCAGGCGTTTTATCACCCGAAGGCTGCCGCAGACAACAGTGCCGCACACTTTGATGTCACAGACAAAGAGCTGGATGCGATACTCTCACATATGTTCCCTCTGGGACCTCTTCCACGCAACAGGGAAGCCTGGATCATCAGCTTTGCCGATAAAGCCTGCGCCATCGCGGAAGGCTGCCATATCGCCATTGCACTGGCCAGGCGGAACCGGATCGTCATCAATCCGGCATAATTTTCACACAAAAAACAGGGCCGTCGCCACTTCCGACGAGCCCTGTTTTTGTGTGGAAATTTATTTTATGGTAATACTTTGCAGATTACTTTATATATCTTTAGTTCTCTTTCACAACAACCTTATCCAGATGCCAGATATCATCTACATACTCCTGGATAGTTCTGTCGGATGTGAACTTACCGCTGCATGCTGTATTGAGAAGTGCCATCTTAGCCCAGCGTTTCTCATCCTTATATGCTTCCTCAACACGCTTCTGTGCCTCTGCATAGGAACGGAAGTCGCCAAGGATGAAATACTGGTCAGGTCTCGGCATGTTGCGTTTGTCGAGAAGTGAATTGTAGATGTCACGGAACATCTCTGTATCGCTGGAGAAGGTTCCATTGATCAGCTGCATCAGTACCTGACGGATCTCAGGATCTGTATTGTAAATGAAGTCCGGATCATAACCGCCGTTATTCTCATAGTTGATGATCTGGTCGGAGCTCATACCGAAGATAAATGCATTCTCCTCGCCAACCTCCTGTACGATCTCAACGTTGGCACCATCCATAGTTCCAGTGTCGGAGCACCGTTCAGCATGAATTTCATGTTACCTGTACCGGAAGCCTCTTTACTTGCTGTGGAGATCTGCTCGGAAACATCTGCTGCCGCAAAAATGATCTCAGCGTTGGATACACGGTAGTTCTCGATGAATACAACCTTCAGCTTGCCGTTGATGGAAGCATCATTGTTTACAACATCTGCCACACAGTTGATCAGCTTGATGATCTTCTTTGCACGTGCATAAGCTGCGGAAGCCTTTGCACCAAAGATAAATGTTCTCGGATAGAAATCCATCTCCGGATGTGCCTTGATCTGGTTGTACAGATAGATCACATGCAGGATATTGAGAAGCTGACGTTTGTACTCATGAAGTCTCTTAACCTGGATATCGAAGATGGAGTGCGGGTCAACCTCAACACCATTGTGCTCCAGGATATATTTTGCAAGACGCTCTTTGTTCTTGAACTTGATGGTCATGAACTCCTGAAGAGCCTTCTCATCGTCTGCGTAAACTTTAAGCTTGGAAAGCTGGGAAAGATCTGTGATCCAGTCCGGTCCGATCTTGTCTGTTACCCAGTCAGCCAGAAGCGGGTTTCCATGAGCAAGGAAACGTCTCTGTGTGATACCGTTTGTTTTGTTGTTGAACTTCTCAGGCATCATCTCATAGAAATCCTTCAGCTCCTGATTCTTGAGGATCTCGGTATGAAGGCGTGCAACACCGTTTACAGAGTAGCCTGCAACGATCGCAAGGTGAGCCATCTTAACCTGTCCGTCATAGATGATCGCCATCTTCTTGATCTTCTCGAAGTTTCCAGGATATTTCTGCTGGATCTCAAGAATGAAACGACGGTTGATCTCCTCGATGATCTGGTATACACGCGGAAGCAGTCTGGAGAACAGCTCGATCGGCCATTTCTCAAGTGCCTCGGACATGATGGTGTGGTTGGTGTAAGCACAGCATTTTGTTGTGATATCCCATGCCTGATCCCAGCCAAGACCTTCCTGATCCATAAGAAGACGCATCAGCTCTGCAACTGCTACAGTCGGATGAGTATCGTTCATCTGGAATACAACCTTCTCATGAAGCTTTGTGATGTCATCGTGTGTTTTCTTATATTTGGCAATCGCTGCCTGAAGGCTGGCAGATACGAAGAAGTACTGCTGTTTCAGACGAAGCTCTTTACCTGCCATATGGTTATCATTCGGATAAAGTACCTCAACAATAGTACGTGCAAGGTTCTCCTGCTCTACTGCGTTGTGATAATCACCCTTGTCGAAAGAGTCAAGGTTGAAGTCTACGATCGGCTCTGCATCCCAGATACGAAGTGTGTTTACAACATCATTATTATAACCTGTGATCGGCATATCGTAAGGAACAGCCTTAACTGCCTGATATCCTTCATGGATGAATTTATTCTCGTTCTTCACCGGATCCCACTCAACGCGTACATATCCGCCGAAATGAACCTCTTTTGCATACTCCGGACGACGGAGCTCGAAAGGATAGCCGTTCTTCAGCCAGTTATCCGGTGCCTCTACCTGATAACCGTCACGGATCTCCTGCTTGAACATACCATAACGGTAACGGATTCCGCATCCGTATGCACAGTAGTTCAGAGTTGCAAGAGAATCCAGGAAGCATGCTGCCAGTCTTCCAAGTCCACCGTTTCCAAGAGCCGGATCCGGCTCCTGGTCTTCGATGCAGTTAATGTCAAGTCCAAGCTCCTCAAGAGCCTCCTTAACCTCGCCGTATGCACCAAGGTTGATCAGGTTGTTTCCAAGGGCACGGCCCATAAGGAACTCCATGGACATATAATATACGATCTTCGGATCCTGTTTTTCATACGCCTTCTGGCTCTTGAGCCAATTGTCAATGATCACGTCCTTCACAGTGTAGCTTACAGCCTGAAAGATCTGCTCCTGTGTAGCCTCTTCCAGTGTTTTTCGATAAAGGAATTTTACGTTTTCTTTTACACTTTTTTTGAATTCCTCTTTCTCAAACTGCTTGTCAATCATTAGTTTTCCTCCTGTACTTTGGATACTCCCAGTGTTACAGCCTCTTTGTTGATGTTCCACTCCTTGGTGTAACCCTCTGCTTCTCCCAGAATAATGTTTTCTGCCAGTACTTCACGTTTGATCTCATCCTGGTTTGCTTTCATGATATCCATGATCTTATCGTTATCTTTTGCATAGACAATGATCTTGTCCATGACTTCGAAACCAGCCTCTTTACGCATGGTCTGAACCTTGCTGATGATCTCGCGGACAAAGCCCTCCTGGATCAGTTCAGGTGTAAGGTTTGTATCAAGGACAACGGATGTCTCACCGTCTGTCTCTGTCACATAGCCCTCGCTCTGGGCTGTTTCGATCAATAAGTCTTCCTCTGCAAGCTCGACTCTGTTTCCGGCAATGTCAAGAACGAGAACACCATTATCTCTCAGCTCTTTCATTGCTGCGGTTCCATCGACCTCGGAGAGTGCGGTACGGATGCCGTTCAGAAGCTTGCCGTATTTCGGTCCTACTGTACGAAGCTGCGGCTTGAAGCTGTAAGAAATGAAGGACTCTACATCATCTGCGAATTTCACTTCTTTTACGTTAAGCTCATCTGCGATGATATCTGTGTAGAATTTATCCATAGCTTTCTCAGCTTTTACATACATGGTTCCGATCGGCTGACGGTTCTTGATGTTTGCGGTATTTCTGCATGCACGTCCGAGAACAACGATCTCAAGAAGCTCTTCCATGTTTGCCTCAAGATCCTTGTCGATCCATGCTTCGTTTACCTCCGGGTAATCGCAGAGATGGATACTCTCCGGAGCGTCTGCATCAATGCTTCTTACAAGGTTCTGGTAGATATCCTCAGTCATGAACGGGATCATCGGAGCTGCAGCTTTGGCAACTGTTACCAGTGCTGTGTAAAGTGTCATGTAAGCATTGATCTTATCCTGCTCCATGCCCTTTGCCCAGAAACGCTCACGGCTTCTTCTTACATACCAGTTACTCATATCGTCAACAAATTCCTGAAGCGCTCTTGCAGCCTCCGGAATCTTGTAGGAACCAAGATCCTCATCGACAGTCTTCACCATGGTATTCAGCTTGCTGAGCAGCCATTTATCCATAACCGGAAGCTTATCGTAATCTAAAGTATATTTAGTTGCGTCAAAATTGTCAATGTTCGCATACAGTACGAAGAATGCGTAGGTGTTCCACAGAGTCTCATGAACTTTCTCTGTCCCTCTACAACTGCCTTGCCGTGGAAACGGTTCGGAAGCCATGGAGCACTGTTGATGTAGAAATACCAGCGGATAGCATCTGCACCATATTTGTTCAGTGCATCAAACGGATCTACGGCATTTCCCTTGGACTTACTCATCTTCTGTCCGTTCTCATCCTGTACATGTCCCAGAACGATTACATTCTTATACGGAGCCTTGTTGAAAAGCAGTGTGGACTCAGCAAGAAGTGAGTAGAACCATCCTCTTGTCTGGTCAACAGCCTCGGAGATGAAGTCTGCCGGGAACTGCTGCTCAAACAGGTCTTTATTCTCAAATGGATAATGATGCTGTGCAAAAGGCATTGCTCCTGAATCGAACCAGCAGTCGATTACCTCCGGTACACGGTGCATGGTCTTTCCGCAGTCCGGGCACTTCATGGTGATATCATCAATGTATGGGCGGTGAAGCTCGATAGTCTTCGCACGCTCGTCACCACTCTTCTCATAGAGATCCTGGCGGCTTCCCACGGATTCCATATGTCCGCACTCACACTGCCAGATGTTCAGTGGTGTTCCCCAGTAACGGTTTCTGGAAATACCCCAGTCCTGAACGTTCTCAAGCCAGTCACCGAAACGTCCTTTACCGATGCTCTCCGGGATCCAGTTGATTGTATTGTTGTTGCGGATCAGATCATCCTTTACTGCAGTCATCTTGATGAACCAGGACTCACGTGCATAGTAGATAAGCGGTGTGTCACATCTCCAGCAGTGCGGATAATCATGCTCGAATTTCGGCGCATCAAAAAGCTTGCCCTCTTTGTCAAGGTCAGTAAGGACCATCGGGTCCGCTTTCTTTACGAATACACCAGCGTATGGTGTCTCTTTGGTCATGTTACCCTGTCCGTCTACGAACTGTACGAACGGAAGGTCATACTCACGTCCGACACGGCTGTCATCCTCACCAAATGCAGGTGCGATATGAACGATACCGGTACCATCACTCATGGTAACGTAGTTGTCACAGGTTACGAAATGAGCTTTTTTGCGCTGTTTTGCTGCTGCCTCTCCCGTACATGCAAAAAGCGGCTCATATTCCTTACGCTCAAGGTCTGTTCCTTTATATTTCTCAAGGATCTCATATGCAGGCTCATCATCCTTTGCAAGCTTGCCGAGAACCTTGTCCAGAAGTGCTTCTGCCATGTAGTAGGTATAGCCGTCTGCTGCTTTTACCTTACAGTAGATCTCATCCGGATTTACACAAAGTGCAACGTTGGATGGAAGTGTCCATGGTGTTGTTGTCCATGCCAGGAAGTATGCGTCCTCACCAACAACCTTGAAACGTACGATCGCAGAGCGCTCTTTAACAGTCTTGTATCCCTGAGAAACCTCCTGTGCGGAAAGAGGAGTTCCGCAGCGTGGGCAATAAGGAACGATCTTAAAGCCTTTATAAAGAAGACCTTTTTCCCAGATCTCTTTCAATGCCCACCACTCGGACTCGATAAAGTTATTGTCGTATGTTACATACGGATGCTCCATGTCAGCCCAGAAACCAACGGTAGATGAGAAATCCTCCCACATTCCCTTGTATTTCCATACGCTCTCCTTACACTGCTGAATGAACGGCTCCATTCCGTACTCCTCGATCTGCTCCTTGCCGTCAAGGCCAAGCTTCTTCTCAACCTCAAGCTCAACCGGAAGTCCGTGAGTATCCCATCCTGCTTTTCTCGGAACCATGTACCCCTTCATTGTACGGTATCTCGGGATCATATCCTTGATAACTCGTGTCAGAACGTGTCCGATATGTGGCTTACCATTTGCGGTAGGCGGTCCGTCATAGAATGTGTATGTCTCGCCCTCCTTACGGCTGTCCATACTCTTTTCGAAAATCTTGTTGTCTTTCCAGAATTTCTCGACTTCTTTTTCACGGTCAACAAAATTCAGATTCGTGTCAACTTTACGATACACAATATTTACCTCCTGTGTCTGATTACTGGCTGCTGCCTCATCTGTAAGGCCACAGCGGATTGTTTCTTCACAGATACCTGTTCGTGCCAATGCTTCGGGCACTTATAAAAAAAGACCCCATCCTGTAAAAGGACGAAGTCTGATTCGCTGTACCACCTGTTACATTATACGGGCCTGTGTCCAGATCCCTGCGTCTTCTGCTGTGTTCTTATGCTCTGTGTTATGGCGCGGGCTGTTGTTCCATGTCTGTTCATGGCGGACAATTCTTTGTATCTGCCGATATATGTTCCCTGTAACGGAGGAAATCCGTCAGTTCTTACTTAATGATCATCTGTATATCAGATATTCTTCCGGCTGCTGCCGGACAACTTCGGAACTGAAGCTCAGGAGTGATATTCCGCCATATTTACTCGTCCCGGGCTCCCACCATCCCCAGTTCGCTGCAAGCTTTCCATATGGCCTACTGTCTCCATCACAGCTTTTTCTATATACGCTGTCTATTATAGGTTGGGGAAAATCCATATGTCAAGTGTTTTTAAGGGATTTTCTCTTATTATATGTATGTTCATTTCATCTTAATGGAATTTTCACAGACTGCAAGTGGTTTTTCCGGGAGGAAAGTGGTATACTACTACAGAATCTTCAGGGCAAAAATACAGCTTTTCATTAATACAATGCTATAATCAATGAAATACTGAAACCCATCACAAAACGGGCAGGAATTTTTTCGGTTACTGATTCTCAAATGAACAATAACCTTCTCGCCCGGATTTATCACTGAAAGGTATCTTATTATGAAAAATATGAAAAAACGATCCCTGCGTCGGATCTTTGCAGGCATTCTCGGCATAGGGATCCTGCTCACAGGCGCTGCTCCCTGTGCTGCGGCTGCCTATGGATACGATGAATATGGTGATCCGATTGTCACTGCCACACCAGTTCCTGACAGCCAGTCCGGTCAGGTGACTCAGGCCGCACCGGCACATTCCAGTTACTATTCACAGGCGGCAGACACTGATTCCATTGACGGATGGCCTAAAGGCCCAAATGTGGAAGCCCAGGCTGCAGTTCTCATGGATGTAAATACAGAAGCGGTCCTTTATTCCAAAAACGGGGATACACAGCTTTATCCTGCCAGTATTACAAAAATCATGACAACGCTTCTGGCCTGCGAAAATCTGAACGTCAAGACAAAAATTACTGTTTCCGAGAATGCATCCACCAGTGTATCTGCCGGTGACTCCAGCATTTACGCTGCTCCAGGTGAGGTATTTACCAGAGATCAGGCGCTGATGGCAGTTATGCTCCAGTCCGCAAATGAGATGTCTGTGGCTGTTGCAGAAGAAGTTTCCGGCTCTGTAAAAAAATTCACCGAACTTATGAACTGGCGTGCCAAACTGTTTGGCTGCAAGAATACGCACTTTAACAATCCAAACGGTCTTCCGGATGAAACCCATTACACCACAGCTTCCGATATGGCCAAAATTGCAAAATCCGCCTGGCTGAATCCGCTTTTCCGCCGATACTGCACCAGAAGGTATTATGAAATCCCGGCCACCAATAAATTTGCGGAAGCAAGGCAGCTTCTCAATCACCATAAGATGATGAAAAACGGTGAATATTATTATGAGGGAGTCCTCGGTGGAAAAACTGGCTACACCGATGCATCCGGAAATACTCTGGTCACCTACTGCAAACGTGGAAACATGACACTGGTAGCCGTAATTCTGAATTCTACTTCCGCAGCAAATGCATACAGTGATACCGCTTCACTTTTTAATTATGGTTTTGAAAATTTTGAAAAAATGGATATGAAAGTTTCCATGGAACCAGTCCCGTTTAAGGTACTCCCATGTGATAAATATATTCTTAAGAATAACGGAAACACCTATCCGTTTTATTACCAGACAAATGTTTATGTGACTGTACCAAAAGGTACAAAAAGATCACAGCTTACCAAACGCCAGGCCGTTCTCCAGAATGCTGCCGGCCCGCTGCGTCTGAAAAGCAAATATTATTACCAGAAACAGATGGTTGGATGGGGAATGCAATACGAACGAAATGTCGTATCAGACCTTCTCCTCCAGACCTCTTCTTAAAAGTTTCTTACGGCGGAGAGATTCGTGCTTTTCACGGATTTCATCCGCCGCTTCTGTATCTTCTGCTCTCAGGGTTTTTACCCCGAAATATTTTCCCTCATCGGTTTTTCGAATTCTGATCTTCCTGCAACGGGTCCATGCTCGTGACAGAGGGCAAGGCTGTAATATACCTTGGAATTGTTGGTGCTGAACCAGCGGATTTTCCGCTTGGCGGGGCATCTGCAGATGGGACACACCGTGCTTACCATGGTACGGTCCTTCATCAGGCGCTCCTTTGATACAAATTCCCTGGATACAAACTTGTCATGATCTGTGTAGGAAATATAAATTTCTTTCTCTTTTGACTTTGGGTTCTGATATACATCCAGGGATGGATGGCGGATCATGCAGGCCTCGTCAATTTCCAGAAGGATTCTTGCCGTATAGCTGGCATCTGCCAGAGCCCGGTGAAAATCCCGGTTCTTCGGAAGTTTCAGATAATCAATGGCATATTCCAGAGAACGTCTGGCAATCCCGTCTTCGAATTTTATGCTGAAAAGCTTCTGCACATCGTAATAGTGTACCGGCCCCGGGATCAGCTTCAGAAGATTATAATATTTCATATTCCGCTGAAGCTCCATCACATCCTGATTTCCCCAGGTAAAAAAACGATATTCCTCTCCACACCAGTCCAAGAATCTGCGGATGGCTTTTGGAAAAGGGATTCCTTTTTCAAGCTCATGATAATCCACATGGATCACTTCATGGATGCTGTCGTGAATCCAGTGGTACACTTTGGGCTTAATCAGGCACTGAAATGTATCAATGATCTCTCTTTTTTCGTTTAATTTTACTGCCCCGATCTCTATGATCTCAAACGGGAGCCTGCTGTCCGGATGTTTTCTCCCGTCCGGATTCTGGTTCCATTCCAGGTCAAATACAATGTAGTTCATGATTTTTTCTGTCCTCTTATCTGACAGTGTGCACAGATATATTTATGGAGAGCAGGCAGTGCGTTCACGCTGCTTCATGACCTGCTCTTGGTTATTTCGTGCTTCTGCGTTCGGACACGGAATAAATTGATTCAAACAGTTCCTGCTGAAAACTTCCGGTGTCTGCATCTGTCAGGATTATATCTTTCATTTCGTCTTCTTCGTGTAACCACCAGCGGAAATCGCATAATGTGGCACCTCGTCCGGCACCATCGGAACAGTCTACATCCAGGAGCGCTTTTTCCGTCTTAAAAAGCTCCGGATGAAGAAGATACATAAATGGTACCGCATCATGAATACTTGCCACGCAACGGTATTTGGTGGGATTTCCAAGTACATAACCGGCCATATCGCCGCAGGCTTTTGCAATCGGATCACCGGACTGGCATAATTTCATGATCTGGTTTCTGGTGAGATTGCATTTCAGGGTGGCATCCAGTCCACACATCACCAGTGGAACTCCGGAAGTAAATACGATCTTCGCCGCTTCCGGGTCTGCGTAAATATTGAATTCCGCTGCCGGTGTGATGTTTCCGCCCTTTGCCGCGCCGCCCATAAATACGATCCTGCGGATCTTATCCTTCACCTCCGGAAAAATCCTCAGAAGCAGTGCAAGATTGGTCATTGGTGCTGTCTCGATCATCGTTACCTGTTCGCCTTCCGGAAGACCATTCAGAATGTCACGGATAAAAAGCACCGCATTGTCGGATGCGATTTCTGTTTTTGTCTCCGGCAGGACACAGTGGCCAAGGCCTGTCTCTCCGTGAAATTCTTCTGCATGGAGCGCTTCTCTTACAAGAGGACGTTCCTGACCTTTTGCTACAGGAACATTCAATCCGTAAAAATCTACCAGTTCCAGTGCATTCTTCGTTACTTTATCAATGGTAGCGTTTCCTGCAAATGTTGTTATTGCAAGAAGCTCCAGTTCATCCTGATGCGCCGCCGCATACGCCAGCGCAATGCCGTCATCGATTCCCGGATCACAGTCCATAATAACCTTGATTCTATCTCCCATATGTTCACCTCTGTAAAAACTCTTTCCCCAATTTTATAGTATTGCCGAATTTCCGCTGTTTACCTGTTCCAAGTATAACAGAGTGAGGAAAGAGTGTAAAGTTAATCAGAATTCGTTACTGTTCACTCCGTTCTCAGCAACACGCTTCGCGATGCACAGAATTTATGCTGATCGCATAAATTCGCGCGGTATGTCTCGGGTTTTCTGTGACCTTCGCTCACACAAAACACCTCGCGGAATATTACCAGTAAACAGTAATCAGAATTCACCTCTGTACTTCAGGCTGAAACGTAAAGAACCCCTCTGCCAGGCATTGGCAGAGGGGTGGAAAAAAGGGGGTTATATTCATTTATATAAACAAATGCAATGTGCAATTTGGAGCTTTAATATTTGCAATATCCGTTTGGGTTGTTCCGGATATTGTTATTATGCTATATCCCATCACCCGGAGCTTGCAATCCAGTACCGGGGCTTCACAATAAATGCTGATCAATCAATAGAAACAAATTTCTTCTCTTCTGCTTCTTTCTTGGTCTCTTCCTTCGGGAAGGTTACATGAAGGATTCCGTTCTCATATTTCGCATGGATATCTTCATGCTTAATGCTCGAGCCTACATAAAAGCTTCTGTTGCAGGTTCCTGTATAACGTTCTCTGCGAACATATTTACCTTTATCATCCTTCTCGTCCTTCTTCTCTTCTCTGGTTGCCTGAATGTTCAGATAACCATTTTTCAGCTGGATCTTCACATCCTCTTTCTTAAATCCCGGAAGATCGATCTCCAGTTCATAATTGCCATCTACATCACGGATATCTGTCTTCATCATATCCTTCACCTGAGGATAAGCATTGGCAGCTGCCTGACGGCCTGTCGGATATCCCATAAAATCATCAAATAAATCTTCTCCGAAAATACTTGGCATTAACATAACTCATTCCTCCTGATCTATATTCGCTGCGTGCTGCGCAGGCGTTTTTAATTTACTGTTTCTGAAAACATCTGCTAATTCTGTAAGAACTTTCTCCGGAAGATTTCTTTTTTCTCTCTTCCTTTGTTCTGTATGTACTATAACACGCATTATTAGCACTGTCAAGAGGTGAGTGCTAATTTCACACTTTCTTCACATTTAACCTTCTATTTTATGGCTGTCAAAAATCTTTTTGGTAAGACTCTTTTTACCCTGCTGACGATTTCCAACCTTGCAAATCTAACCGTTGTTTCCGCTAAATGTCTGGAAGGATTTTTCTTTCCAGTCCTGGCAACGCAGGATTACCGTTGGTCATCCTCTCTGATGTTCTTTGCTGTGGAAATATGTCTTTCTGTTCCTGTTCTTTTATATATGAAAATGGTCATCGTACCGGCTGTAAAAAGCGAATCGTCCGGTTTGGAATGGCGGTATTTATGGCTAATCCCTGCAACCTTCTATTTGATATGGTGCTATCTGCTCTATGGGAATTCTTCCCATTCCAGCTTGGAAATGGCACTTCAACCGAAAAACACTCTCTTTCTTTTTGCCATCAACATAGGAGCATTTTTGATTTACTATGTGGTCGCACGATTGATTCTGGAGCAAAACAAATCTCTGGAATTACGTGAGAAGAACCATCAGCTTATAATGCAGGCAATGCAATATAAGAATCTGCAGGAAAAAATCACTGACGCCCGCCGTGCAAAGCATGATGTGCGTCATCATATCGCTCTCATACAAGAATACCTGACGGAAGGAAAACTTGATGTGCTGCATGATTACCTTAATGAGTACAGCAAAAGCCTTCCGGATAACTCTCTTGTCCGTTTTTGCGAAAATACTGCCGCAAACGCTGTATTGCTCTACTTTGCTCAGCAAGCTAAGGATAACTGTATTAATTATTTTGTTAAAGTTAAGATTCCGAATGATATCTTCGTTTCAGATACCGATATTTCTGTTATATTCGGCAATCTGATTGAAAACGCACTGGAATCCTGCAAAAATGAGTCTGGCAATGACCGGAAAATCTTGATTCGTGCCAACCTGACCGGCAGTTCGCTTTGTATTACGGTGGACAATACCTTCTCAGGAACACTCAAATGTACAAATGATGACAAGCTTGTTTCAACGAAGCATAAGGGACTCGGGCTCGGCACACAATCGGTCAAAAACATTGCCGCACATTACAATGGTGTCTGCCACTTTAAAACAGAGGATGGAATGTTCTATGCATCTGTGATGTGTTGTAATAAAACAGATAACTAACATTCGGTGAATGTGTGTTCTATTCATAATCCATAACAGCAAAGCCTGGAGTTGTTTTACTGGCTCCTTTTACATGTTGTCCATACATTTACTCCTTCAAACTTATAACTTCCTTTCTGGCAAAGAAAAAGACGCAAGCCATATTTTATGACTCACGCCTTACTTCGCTCACAATATTTAATTAGCACTCTCCATTTCTCATCATTTTTTGACCACAAATTTATGACATTTACGACAAATCTGACACTGCTTTACGCTTCATGGAATCTGTCAGGACTGTGAAGAAAAAGAAAATTCTTCTTCACAGATCTGACTGTTTTTCTTCTGGACCAGTACGGTGAATCTGCCGGATGATGCATCTGATCGACACCGGGACGGTAATAAGACATGCCACCGCACCAAATAACATAACCGCAACATCCTGAAAAAGGAACTGGGAATTAAGAATAATTTCCAGGGTATATTGCTGTGTCTGAATGTATGAAAATAACAGAATAGTTCCCCCAAGATAAGCAAACAGCAGTGTATTTACTGTTGTACCTATGATTTCTTTTCCGACCTGATAGCCGGAAGCTGTAAGCTCCTTCGCTGTCAGACTGTTTTTATGGGTCCAGACTTCATATACAGAGGAGGTTACGGATAATGCCGTATCGATAACAGCTCCAAGAGTACTGAAAACAGTTACAAATATTCCTACATGAAGCATGTTGATATGAAGATCCGTACTGTAATAATACATAAAATCATCTTCTGAAATCTGGATCTCATTTAATCCGTAGCTTCCTGATCTCCATGTGATAATATAAATCGGAACAAACAAAAGTAACATTACCAGCAGTGTAGCCAGAAAAGCCGCCCGCGTCTTTGGATTATTTCCGTTCTGATAAAACAGAGAAATATAACAGACACCTGCACCTGCCACCAATATCAGGAGCAGTACAGGAAAACCGGCAGACATCAGCATAATTGAAAAAAACAAAATTACAATATTCCCTGCCAGTGTCATAATTGACATGGCTCCACGTTCACCACCAATCAGGACCATCAACATAATCAAGACCAATGTAAGAAAAATGATCATTTTCTGCCACTCCTTTTCCATGATGGTATTTTCATAATCGCTGAAGCAATAAAAACGGATACCGGTATTGCCAGTACAATTCCAATGCTTTCTATCAGAAAACGACAGATATCATATGGAATGTGGTATCTCACGATCGTTACAAAGCTTATATCATTATTCATCTTAAGTATGAACATGGGAATCATGCCGCTTGCCAGAACAAACAGCAGTACATTTATCATGGTTCCCATAATATCATATCCGATTTCACGACCGGAATGTATCAGTCTTCTCAGAGAAACCGATGGATTTTTCCGTACGATCTCTCCTACTGCTGCGCTGATCGTCACCGTCACATCCATAATTGCACCAAGTCCTGTCAGCATAATATCTGCCCAGAATATATCTGCTGAATTGCCTGTACTTCCAAGGTATTCCAGATTGGAATAATCCAGATCTCCGTACATATAAATAGAAAATTCAAACAATGCCATGATCAGAAACAGAACACACAGTGTTGAAAGAACTGAGGAAAATGTTTTTCTGTGAATTCCATTTAAGCAGATCAATGTAGTCAATGAAAAAAGAACTGCGATGACATTACAGATATTTAAAATATTTTTCCCTTCTGTAAAAGCCTGAAATCCATACGCAAATATGACTGTATTCAGTATCAGTGATATGATCGTGTAAAATCCCTGCTTTCCTGTAATGCAGATCAGAAGAAAAAATAATCCTCCTGCCAGTAATGCCAGATACCCATCCCTTTTTACAGAACGTATCGTTTTTCCGGGGCTTTCCTTTGAACCGCTTAAAAGAACGGTGTCTCCTTTATGATATTTCTTGGTCTGAACCTGAGAAGATGTATATTCATTAGAGACCGTTATTTTTTCCCCTTTATGCGAACCGTTTAATATCCGTGCCGTAATATTCTGAGTATAGTAATATTCTTTTGAGCCCCTGGTTCCTTCTCTGCTCAGAGTCTGTTTTTCTGTTACGGAACATATTTTTGCCAGCGGTGTATGATAAAATCGGGAATTACAGCAGGTAAACAGAACAAAAATAATATATATGCCGGCTAAAAGATATTTTTTGTGAAATATGCAGGATTTCATTAACTTCATTCCCCCTGTAGAAATATTGCAATTGTAAACGCACTGACCGGTTGCTTTTTATCGAAGTAACATTGTACGCTTTTTGAAAGTATCGGTCAATATAAGGTATACAAAAAAACAGCAGCAGAACCGTTTTCACAGTTCTGCTGCCCCCATAATTATTTTAACAAATACCTAACTCCAAAAAAGCCATTATTTACAAAGCGCAGAAAATGCATCTGCAACAAACTGAACCTTGGTTCCGATAATAACCTGTACAGAAGTTTTTCCAGGTTTGATCACGCCTGCAACACCTGCAGATTTGATCACCTTATCATTTACAGCTGTAATATCCTTAACCTCAAGTCTCAGTCTTGTGATGCAGTTATCGATGCTTGTGATGTTCTCTTTTCCGCCACAGCCTTCCAGGATCTTCGCGGCAATAGCAGTATAGTCATCATTTGCAAGCTCGATATTCTTCTCTGCCTCAAGATCGTCATCGTCTTCTCTTCCCGGAGTCTTCAGATCAAATTTCTTGATGGCAAAAAGGAATACAACATAGAATACGATAAATGCTGCAATTCCAAGAGGAAGGATGAGCCATGTCTTCTGTGCTGCCGGAAGTGAGGATGAGAAAAGTAAATCCATCGCACCGGCGGAGAAGCTAAAGCCTGCACGGAAGCCAAGAGCAACTGTGATCATGGTGAAGATACCGTAAAGTAATGCATAGATCACATAGAGGCCAGGAGCAAGGAACATAAATCCAAACTCGAACGGCTCAGTTACACCACAGATAAATGCACAGATCGCTGCGGATGCAACAAGACCGATGGCAACTTTTTTCTTTGCAGGTTTCGCACATTTAACCATTGCAAGTGCTGCACCAGGAATACCAAACATCATACATGGGAAGAATCCGGACATGTACATTCCAAGGCTCCAGGATACATCTGCAGAGGTTTCACCTGCCCAGAAGTGCTGAAGATCACCAAGTCCGATGGTGTCAAACCAGAATACATTGTTCAGTGCGTGATGTAATCCGGTAGGGATCAGCAGACGGTTCAGGAATGCATAGATACCTGCACCAACAACATCCATACCTGCAACTGCTTTTCCTAATGCTACAAGTGCACTGAAAAGTAATGGCCATACAAACAGTAATACAACAGATACGATAATGGAAACCACTCCTGCGATGATCGCTACGCAGCGCTTGCCGCTGAAGAATGACAGCCAGTCAGGAAGCTTGGTGCTCTTGAATTTGTTATAGCATGTAGATCCGATGATACCGGCAAGGATTCCGATAAAAGGATTCGCAATTTTGTCAAACGCAAGAGTTTTTGTTGCATTGTCAGCGATTGATGGCATGATGGTTGTAACAAATCCTGTAGAAAGAAGTGTTGTGAGCATCAGTCAGGATGCAAGTGCAGCGATTCCGCCGGTTCCGTCATTCTTTTCTGACATACCGACACCGACACCGATAGCAAAAAGGATTGCCATGTTGTCGATCAGAGCTCCGCCTGCCTTAACCAGAAACAGACCGATCAGATTGGCTGCGCCGTGAATGTCTCCACCCTGCATGGTTGCCGGACATAACCAGTATCCGATACCCATGAGGATACCACAGATTGGCAGTACTGCCACCGGAAGCATTAACGCTTTTCCCAAGTTTTTGAAGAAATTTCATATATTTCCCCTCCCTTAAAATAAATATATTTGACCGGATCACTCCGGTTATAACACCCCGAAAATTGCTACTATCTCCGGGCTGTTATAAGCCTGTCAGCTGCATGAAGATGATCATGAAAGCTTGAGGACTGCTTCTTCTGTCGAAACATCCCCCTCCTTCTGGAGGCTTATCTTTCCGTAATCATCTGTGTTGCAGATCAGAACCGGGATAATTGTGTTTAAACCGGCTTTCTCGATTTTATCCAGATCAGCTTCTATCAGAAGGTCACCTTTTTTGACCTTGTCACCTGCTGCAACGTGGGCTTTAAAGGGTTCGCCCTTAAGTGTGACTGTATCCAGTCCGATATGTATCAGTATTTCTGCTCCCTGAGTACTTGTCAGCGTAACAGCATGAAGAGTATCAAATACCATTGCCACCTCACCGTCTGCCGGAGCATATATCCTGCCGTCTGCCGGGATCACGGCAAAACCGTCACCCAGTACCTTATCCGCAAAGACCGGATCCGGAACCTCCGCAAGGGGAACCACTCTACCCTTACAGGTGCATAAATTAAATTTCCTTTATCTTTTCCTTTAAAAAATTTCAACATATCCTCTTCCTCCCGTTGTTTTCCCACTTCCTCAGGTATTGATATCCGTGATGTTGATTTGTAAATATATCTATATATTTTTTATCAACGCCGGGTTTATATTATATATTTCGCATAATTTTCATATTTTGTTTTTTAGGCATGTGTATATATTAACCATTATTTTTGGTTTTGTCCACATTTTTATCGGTATTTTTCAAAAAAATAAGCTGTAGCACATTAATGCGACAGCTTATGCAAGAATATTCAGTTTACTTCAGCAGTTCTTTTTCGATCCTTTCTCTCGCCTCCGGAGCCTGCTTGTTCATCTTCTCGGGGAAGCCGAACATGGATACACAGGCGATATTGTCACCACCCACCTTCGGGGCATCCGGTGCAAGCTGCTTCTTTGCAAAATCCATTTCTCTTAAGGTACGGAAGATACCGTCAAAATCAACATCTCCCTCGCCCATGGCCAGATGCTGGTGCACCGTCACATCTGCTTTTCCCCTTCCGTTCAGTGACGGCGGATTCAGAATGTAGCGGCAGTCCATAGTCTGATTAAAGGTATCTGCAAAAAGCACATGGGTCAGTTCATCGCCTGCATATTTCAGCATGCTTTCCACATCACCCTTTCCCTGATCGTAGAAAAATCCGTGAGGGGAAGAATATACGTAACCCAGATTTTTGGAACGGAAGGATTTTACCATATCGCAGGTTTCATTATTCAGCTCACAGAAATCATAGGGATGAGACTGGATCTCCACACGAAGGCCTTCTTTTTCAATGATCGGAAGAAGTTCTTCCATGGAACGGAACCACATACCGTTGCAGATCTCTGCCTGGTTCGGATCACCGGAAAGCTCGGTATTGATCACAGGAACTCCCATGTTTACTGCGATCTCGATCATTTTTTTCCAATTGGCAACTGCAAACTGACGCTCCTCCTCTGTAGGGCCGGACCAGCGGTAGACACAGATGAAGGAAGAAATCTCCACGCCGGTCTCACGCAGCGCATCCCGGTATTCCATTTCACATTCCTTCGAAAAAAGCGGATGCTTGTAAAAAGGATTGATCCTGGGGTGCGGAGACTGTTCAATATATTTGTAACCCCAGTCAGCAACCTGGTGGACCATACGGTTGATATCCATCTGTTTTGCCAGAACATCTACATCAAATGCAATTTTCATGTTAAAACCCTCCCAATTTCTCAGTTAAAACAGAAGGCGGGAAATTTACCTTCCCGCCTTCCGCCCGTTTTCATATATTTCGCATATCTCTGTTTTACTTATTTTGCAATGGCATCCAATGCTTCCTGAGCATTGTCTGCTGTGTAGTATACGTTATCTACGATCGTCTCGGAATCAACTTCCTTGCCATCCAGAAGGTCTGCGCATGCATCTGCTGCAAATTTACCCTGGTCAGAAGTACCCTGTGCCATGGTTCCCTGAAGCTTTCCATCCAGAACTGCCTGAAGTCCTTCAGATGTAGCATCGATTCCATATACTTTGATCTCACCTGTCTTCTGTGCATCTGCGATGGCTTTTGCAGCACCTACAGCCATACTGTCATTCTGTGCAACTACTGCGCTGATCTCTTTTCCTGCGTTCAGCCAGTTCTCAACAATGGTAAGTGCCGGCTCTGTCTGCCACTCTGCAGTATCCTGGAATGCTACGGTTACATCCGGGTAATCTGCAAGTACCTGGTCAAAACCTTCAGAACGTCCAACCTGTCCGTCAGAACCCATAGGTCCAAGGAGAAGAGCTACATTACCTTTTCCGCCGATGTCCTTCATAACCTCTTCCATGAGCTTGGAACCTGTGGTTGCCGCATCTGCACCTACATAGCAGTCAGCAGCTTCCGGATCACTGATTCTCTGGTTTACGATAACGACATTAACGCCTGCCTCTTTTGCAGCTTTAACAGATGGTACGACACCGTCAACAGATACCGGCTCGATGATGATACCTTCCACGCCAAGGGTGATAGCCTGCTCGATCTGATCTGCCTGATTCTGTGCATCCTGATTTGCATCGTAGATATTCAGCGCATAGCCTCTCTCTGCAGCCTCATCCTTTGCTGCATTGGAAAGAGTAACGGTAAACTCATTTGACATATGTGTCATAAAAAGAGCCATTTTCTTTTCGATAAGATCTCCGCTTCCTGCATCCTCGGATTCCTCTTTGGAAGCATCTGCTGTGCTGTCTGCCTCGGAACTGTCCTCAGAGCTGTCTGCTGCCGCACTCTCCTCTGTCTTTGTGTCAGAAGAAGAGCTTCCGTCGGATACCAAAGAGCATCCTGTCATCATGGATACTGTCATTGCCAGCCCCAGTCCTGCTACGAGTAATTTTTTAAACATACCTTTTCCCTCCGTTATACATTTAGTTTTTAATATTTACATTATTATTTTTTATTCCTGTTTTGCTTTGCCTCGTAAGTCTACATATACGGCAACTGCAATGATCACACCTTTGATGATCTTCTGATAGTTGGATGATACACCCAGGATATCAAGTCCGTTTCCGATAACTGCCAGGAACAGAGCACCAATGATGGTTCCGTACCATTTTCCGGCACCGCCTGACATACTGATTCCACCGATAACAACAGCTGCGATGGCATCCATCTCATATCCCTCACCGGCTGTCGGAGAACCCTGAACGGTTCTGGATGCAACCAGAAGTCCGGCAATACCTGCAAGTACACCGCAGATAGTATAAACAGCCAGTTTATAACGTTTTACATTGATTCCGGAAACCTTTGCGGTTGTCTCACTTCCACCGATCGCATATACTCTTCTTCCGAAAACCGTTTTTGTAAGAATGAATCCGCAGAAAAGAACGATCAGTATAAAGTAAACTGCCAGAAGCGGGATCTTTCCGAAAAGGAAAAAGCTTGTCATGTGCTCAAACGGTTTGTTCAGTCCGTAAACCGGAGAACCGTTACTTAAGATCAGTGCCAGGCCCCGGATTCCCGTCATAGTTGCCAGTGTGATGACAAATGGCGGAAGATTCAGGTATGCAACACCAAAACCGTTGATCAGACCTACCACAGCGCCTGCTGCCAGAGCTGCCAGGATCGGAACAAGGATCCCTCCGTCCGGATTCTGTGCACAATAGGCAGCTGCAACACCTGCAAAAGCAATGGTAGAACCAGCTGACAGGTCGATTCCTCCGGAAATTATCACGAACATCATTCCACAGGAAAGAATGCCGTTAACCGATGCCTGCTTGATAATGTTGATCAGGTTTCGTGGTTTTGCGAATGCATCCGGTGAAATGATCATCAATACGATTACCAGTGCAAAAAACGCTATAAAAATACCAAATTCTTTAAAATTTATCTTTTTCTTTGTAGTCACTGCTGCTTTCATTCCTGTTTCCCTCCTGTTATATTAGAGGCATATCCCATGATCACTTCCTGAGAAAACTCCTCTCTCCGGACCTCGCCGTTGATCCTTCCTTCTGCCATGACCAGGATCCTGTCACAGATTCCCATAACCTCTGCCATCTCTGAAGATATTACGATCACCGCTTTTCCTTCTTTTGCCAGATTGTTGATCAGAAGGTAAATATCTCTTTTTGCTCCGATATCAATTCCTCTGGTTGGTTCATCAAAGATTATGATATCCGGCTCATCCAGAAGCCACTTGGCAAGTACTACCTTCTGCTGATTACCACCACTTAAGTTTCCTACAATGGCGTTTCCGTCAGGAGTTTTGATCTTCAGCTCTTTGATATATTTCTCAGATACTTCATTGATCTTCTTATCATTTACAATTCCGTGATTGGAAAGTTTTCCAATGGATACAGAAGCGATATTTTCTTTTACAGAAACGATCAGGTTCAGTCCTGTCTGCTTTCTGTCTTCTGTGATCAGGGCCATTTTGTTTTTAATGGCATCTGCCGCACTTTTTATATGTACTTCTTTTCCATGAAGGAAAATCTGTCCGCCGGTTTTCGGATATAATCCAAAGATCGTCTCCACCAGCTCGCTCCGGCCGGCTCCCACCAGACCTGCAATTCCAAGAACTTCTCCCTTTCTCAGTGAAAAACTTGCATCGCGTACTTTCTTTCCTCTGGAAAGATTTTTTACTTCCAGAATCACATCTCCGATCTCTACCGGATCCTTTGGATAGATGTCAGTCAGCTCACGACCTACCATCATCTTGATCAACATATCGTTATCCAGCTCTTTTGCCGGTTTGGTTCCAATCCACTGACCATCTCTTAAAACTGTGATGGTATCTGAGATCCGGAAGATCTCATCCATCTTATGAGAAATATAGATAATGGCAACACCCTGTTTTTTCAGTCTTTCGATCTGTGCAAAAAGTACAGTTGCTTCTTTCTCTGTGATGGCGGATGTAGGCTCGTCCATAACAATGATCCTGGAATTCAGTGAGATTGCCTTTACAATCTCTACCAGCTGCATTTCCGCTACACTTAAGGTACGCATCTTTGCCCGGGGATCAATATCGATATTCATTTCCCGGAAATATTTGCCGGTCTCCTCTCTCATTCTGGCGATATCCACGATCTTCAGCTTCTCAAATCCTTTTTTAAGAAGCTCTCTTCCAACAAAAACATTCTCTGCCACTTCCATGTCCAGCACTGTGTTCAGCTCCTGATGGATCATGGAAATTCCTTTGCTCATGGCATCCTTCGGCCCGTGTATGACAGTTTCTTTACCTTCCAGAAAGATACTTCCCTGGTCTGCCTTGTAAATTCCCATTAGAATCTTCATCAGTGTGGATTTACCGGCACCATTTTCACCCATCAGGGCGTGTACCTCACCTGGTCTGACCTGAAGGGTAACATCCTCGAGAACCTTCACACCCGGAAATGACTTATAGATGTTTTTCAGCTCAAGAACATATTCCATAGATTTTCTCCCTTCCTCTCCTTTTTCCTCGCTTAATAACCATACAGGGGAATTAAAAATCCCTCCTGATAATGTTTTGGTTTGTTTATGAGCATATATTAAACAATTTATGCTCACTTTCCAACCGACATTTTTCATATCAGGGGGGATGATTTTTGGATTTTTATATTTTTCACACAATACGCAGGCGATTTAAGAACTCTTTGTTGTTACATCTGCTGGAAATCCCGCCTGCTTCTCCGGTGAGAAGAAGGATTCCCATGCTTTTTCCAAGGCACATCAGCATCATTTCCACAACCTGGTCATACAGATAATATTCCAGTCCGTTAAAAGGAAAAAAACAGATCAGGATTCCCGGATTCAGCATATACCACTTCAGATAAGAAAGGATCAGGTAATCCTTCTGGGACCACTCACCTGTTTTTTTCAGCATCTGTTCTTCTGAAAACCACCGGCTGCTCTCCTGAAGGATATTCTGCTCCAGTTTTTTTCTCACAATGCGTTTTCCTGCTTTCGGTGCAAGGACCAGGCTTAAATTTTCCAGGCCTGTGAGATTTTTAAACAGGGTGCTTTCCTTTCTGCTGGTAACAGAGTCTGGATGCCGATCTTTTTTCCAAGGTAATTTTTCAGAATTCCGGGGGTTGCTTTTTCTCCGTTAATGCGGATTTCTCCTTCTCTCCATCTCTGTTTGCCGGCCAGCGTGTTTACCAATCTGCTGGCTGTTTTGTAATCGTTGTCACGGATCACCGCGATCTCTCCGCTTCTGACCTTCAGTGAAAAAGGTTCCTCTTCCTGATCATGAAATTTTATATGATCCATTTCCAGAATGATCCTTCCTTTTCCTGCCGTGACCGGTACAGCGCCTTTCCATACACCAGAAGCTGCTGTATACAGTTTTTCTTTTTCATACTCATCCACACTAAGCCGGTAACAGATCAGACCTTTTTTCAGGATATCGATCCTTCCGGCGTAGCGGAACAGAAATTCATAACTCTGATCCTGAATATAAACAGCCTTTCCTCTCTGGAGAAGAAGCTCGCTGTATTCCATAAAACGTTCGATATCATCAGGCCGGAGATACTCTGTCAGGAAACTGAAAACCAGGATATCCACATCATACAGCCAGGACTGGAACAAAAATACCCTTCCATAATCAATGGGGCTTAGATCCCGGATGCGGTCCTTCCAGTCAATTTCCCCACACAGCAGCTCCTTCATTTCCAAAGCCTCCTGGCTTTTGAACCTTTTCTTCATTTCCCTGCGGTCCCTGATCCCAAGATTTCCTTTCAGGGAAAAAAGATAATCTCCTACTGTCAGTTCCGGCGAATAATTGGTTTTTCTCTCCAGAACCGCAACCCGGTTGGAAATCTCCCTGTGTATGGACATACTGTCCGCCTGTTCCTCACAGATAAATGTTTTTCCCGTTTTCAGATCCATAGTCCCGCGAAAAAAATTCAGGATCATATCCGAGTCCGAGATACTGTCCGGAAAAATTCCCACGCATTCTCCTCTGGAAATTTCCAGATCCAGAATGATCTTTTTATTTTTTACAGGCAGAAGGCCATTTTCAATTCTAAGAAGTTCTTCTTTCATTTACGCTACCTCAGATTGATTTCTCCGTCATCGTAGATCAGCGGGAGAAGCATGCGGATCTCGGTTCCCATTCCTTCCGAACTGAACACATGCAGTCCGTAATCTTCTCCAAACAGCAGCTTAATGCGGCTGTTTACATTGGGAAGTGCAATACCACCCTTTCGGTTCCTGCCATCTCCAAAGCGTTTCCTGGTACGGTTCTGCGCAGAAAAGATTTCGTTGAGTTTCTCCATCTGTTCGGTATCCATACCTACACCATCATCCTTTACATAAATATAAAGAACATTTCGGCTGCTTTCCACTACCACCTTCACGGTTCCCTCTCCTGTCTTTTCTTCCAGGCCATGGGCAACCGCATTTTCCACAAGAGGCTGCAGCACAAGCCTTGGCATCCTGGCGCTTAAGAGCTCCTCATCGTTCAGTTCCAGTTCCAGATTCATCCGATCACCGAAGCGGAATTTCTGAATGGTAAAATAATCTTCCACATTTTCCAGCTCATCAGACAAGGTCACAAGCCGTTCCACATCCGTGATGGTATAACGGAAAAAGGTAGCCAGCGCTTCTGTGGTATCTGCAATCTGATCCACACCTGCGATCAGGGCATCCGCACGTATGGCTTCCAGGGTATTATAAAGAAAATGAGGATTGATCTGGTTCTGCAGTGCCAGATACTCCGCCTGCTTCTGTTGAAAACGCATTTCCGGTCCGGCCTCCGTGATGCTTGTGATATCCCTGCAGAATTCTTCCAGCTCTCTGCATGACGACCAGTCCTCCCGAAGCACATTTTCCAAATTTCGATTTTTATGAAACTGCTTCAGTTTTTTAATAAAACGAATGTATGTCATAAAACGGCTCATTGCACTCTCACAGGCCTCCTCCTATTGATACATTTTCTTATAATCGGACGGGCTGATCCCGGCATTCTTTTTGAACAATCTGGAAAAATATTTCAGGTCCTGATAGCCAACAGCCTCTGCCACATCATTCACAGACATCTCACCACTGCAGAGGAGCTGTTTTGCCTTGTTCATGCGAAGCTCTGTCACATAGTCCAGAAAGTTCTTCCCTGTTTCCTTCTTGAAAACCGAAGAAAAATATGTAGCGTTAAATCCGATGTGTTTACTTACATCTTCCAGCTTCAGAGGCTCCAGGTAATGCTCCTGGATATATTTTCTGGCTTCTGTGATGGGTTTCTGCTCTTTTGTTTCTTTTTTCTTCTCAAAGTTTTCGATCAGATCGGAAATATATTCTCTCAGGAAACCAAACGCCTCGGAGGTTGTGGTACACCTGTAAAATCCATAGATCAGATCTTTTCGGATTTTGTCGATATCCAGTTTTTCATTCTGACGGATTCCTGTGAGGACTGCATCGGAAATTTCCATATAGCAGTCATAGATCTGACTTCCGGATGCCCTGCGAGCTGTCATGATCCTTCTGTTCTGGCAACCTCCATGGAGATTTTTTTGCTGTCCAGATATTCTCCGATCTCCTGGAAATATTTCCGTTCCTCCGGAAGCATCTCATAATCTTCCCTTGTCTCATTGTCGCCGGCATCCCAGGAAAGCCAGCCGCCTTTTCCACCGGTGATGCGATTCTTGCAGAGCTGTACGGCTTCTTTCATGGACTGTGGAAGCTCCTGGATCCTGTGTTTTTCGCCACCCATTGCCATGGTGACAATGATTCCCCAGAAAAGATCTCTCTGATTTTCAATCTCTCTGCGGACTCGTGTAAGAAACTGGCGCAGCTGTACCGGATCATACTTTTCCTTATAGATCACAACCATGATCCCCTCCGCATGAACAGCCGCCGCAGATTCATCCGCAAACTGTTCCAGCGCTTTCTGAACTACAGACAGCGACCGTTTCATCATGATCCTGTATGCATCCCCATGTTCTTCCGCAGAAGGAATATCCGGTTTTATAATGATCACCTGATAAGTGCCTTCATGAAAATCACAGCCATATTCCTGATTCAGGCTTTCATAACCGTTCAGCTCCCTGTTTTCCTGTGCGTATTCCCGCAGATTATCTACCAGCTGTTCCCGTTTCTTCCACTCGTTTTCACGAAGCTGCCGGTCCACAGACGCTGTCCAGTTATCCAGACGTCTCTTTTTCTCCTCTTCCTCACGGATTCGGATGAGAAGCTGCGTCAGTTCTTCCGCATTTACCGGTTTCAGAAGATAATCGGTCACTCCGTATTTCAGCGCAGTCTGTGCGTACTCAAACTGCCGGTACCCGCTTACCACGATAAAAACCAGATCCGGCCGCAGTTCCTTTGCCCGCCGGATGAGCTCCATTCCATCCACTCCCGGCATCCGGATATCTGTCATCAGAACATCCGGCTTTTCTTCCTCAATAAGCTGAAGTGCTCTTTCCCCGTCATTGGCAGTTCCCGCGATCTGGTACCCCAGTTTTTCCCAGTCCACAATCTTCTGCAACAAAAGATTTACCTTCGGCTCATCATCTGCAATGATTACTTTCAGCATAATTTCCCCCAGATATGTTTCCTTTTATTTCAGCAAAAATAACTGTTATATATTACAGAAATTATATCACGCACCTTATATTTTTTCATCCAGATTATATTACAAAATATTTCAGAAAAACAGGCCGGAAAGACTGATGATTGTCTTTCGGCCTGTTCTGATTTCTGTTTATTTATGGACCGGTAACTCCATCTGCCGGTTCATGTTTGTGATTACCTGAAACTCTCCGTTTACCCTCTCAATTTCGTATACCAGTGGATGTTCTTCGGCCCACTTCGGATCTTTTTCCGCAAGGCTGTTCCAGGTATACCAGGCCTGGACAAAACCTCCGTGAATGGTATTTTCTGCTTCCAGGCGTGCCTGTACTGCATCTTCATAATTCTTAAATGTTCCTATATAAAATCTCTTCCCCTTAAATCCTATGGTGGCACGGTACTTTCCATTATTCATATGGTAGATTCCACGAAAACCGCTGGTATTGTCACTGCGGTGTTTTCTCTTTTCCAGCATTTCCACGCAGGTTCCATCAACCATATGAAGCTGCCCCGGAAGTTCTTTCCAGATTTCCTGGCGCAGGCAGCCACAACTTTTGTAATTGCCGTGAAGAAGCCCGTCTTCTGTGACCTCCACTTCATTTCCACAGTCGCAGCGGCAATGCCAGAATACTGAGCCTTTTTTGCTCCGTTTATCTGTGTGGTAAAGCGCAGTCAGACGTCCGAATTTCTGGCCGCTGATATCTGTGACTCCCCTTCCCTTTTCGTAACGACTGCAGCCACAGCTGGTACACTTTCCAGCTTTCAGCGCATGTGCGGTAACGATATGGATATTTCCACAGTCACAGCGGCATTCCCATCTGGTTCTTCCGTTCTGGCTCCGAATCCTTCTTACTGCCACAAGTTTCCCGAATCTCTGACCTGTAAGGTCTTCTGCCACCGGTCCACGTCTGGCCGTTTTTTCCAGAATACATCCACAGTTATCCACGGTTCCTCTCACCAGACGCCTTGTATTTACTTTTATTTCATTCCCGCAGTCACAACGGCACAGCCACATAATGTACCGGTTCTCACGTTCATCCAGTCTTTTCAGCACCGTCAGATGTCCAAATCTCCGGCCTTCCAGTTCAAGTCCCCTGTTCATATTCTTCATCCCTTACAAAAAACAGCGGTACGGTAGAAAATTTTTTTCGGCCGCACCGCTGTTCAGATTTTATTTTTTATCCGTCTTCTGTTTTTTTCTGGCAAAACCGATTATAAGTAATACCGCACATCCGGAAACGCAGATTACTGCGATCCATTTTCCGATATTGGTATTATCACCGGTTTTTGGCATGGATTTTACATGACTGGAAGAAGTTCCTGAAGCAGTTGGGTTGCTGCCAGTTTTATCTGGAGTCGTTGTCACCGGAGTTGCCGGTGTACTGGTCGGTGTATATGCAGGAGACGGTGTCGGTGTATTTTCCGGCGTTGGTGTTGGTGTGTCCGCAGGATCATAGGTATTCACAAATGTGATGTCCTGTTTTTCACTGACCATCTGCGCATCTGTATGTGCGGCAACAACCGCTTCCAGCTCGCCGGAGTCTCCGTTTGTTACTGTCACTTTTACGTAATAAACGGTGGAGTCATAATGGCCTTTTTTCAGGCTGCCCGGCTGCTGGGAAACTGTGTAGCAGTACACACCCGGCACAGAATAGCTCACTGCCGGAAATTCCGCTTTCCCGGCTCCTGTTACTGTCAATATGTTTTCTTCCGGCATGGGCGCTTCGTCCTCACCCTGAAGAATGATCGTATAAGTTTCGTCCGGAGATGGCTTCTCACCTGACAATTCCACGCTGACAGGAATCTTTACTTCCGCAACTCCAGCTGCCATAGCTGAAATCGGAAAAACTGTCAGGCACAGAACCGCAAGCAGGAGCACTGCCGGAAATTTTCGTATATTCGTCTTCATCCCCTCCTTACGTCTCCGGCGAATAAGGTTTCATTACCGCCAGAAGAACTGTTCTTGCATCTGTAAATTCCGAAGAGCAGGTTGACATTGCCAGTATCTGGGAAAAATCTTCGGACTTTCCAATATTGTCCATCGTCTGCTGATGGACACGTTCTGCGTTTTTTCTGACAAAATCCACAAGTCCACTGGTATCCGCCTGCCATTTTCCCGTTGCAAAAATCGAATCCTCAGATGCGGAAACCTGCATACACGCAAAAATTTCCAGCTTGTAGGAACGGTCAGGCAGGATCAGCGTACCTGTGGTGTTTTTGTTAAAAAATTTCTTTTTTCTGTAAAGATCCAGATCTCCGAACATCTTATGCTCTGCCATGTGATGACCATACAGGAGAGAATATTTCCCCTGAAAATTTCTGTCACAGCCGGAATCCAGAAAGATACTTCCTGACAAAGCAAAATCACCATATACATCAGTATTGATGTAAGTCAGGTTATCTTCTCCCTGAAGAATCGGATAGTCGATCTTTGTGTGTCCAGTGTGATCCATCCACAGACATCCGGATTGATCTTGCGGAGCTCTTCAAAAGAAGCGCCTCCGTCTTTCTGTTCCGGGTCGGGTTTCAGTTTTAAGAGCTGTGACTGAATGTCGTCCACAGCGCCATAGACCTGTGCGTTATCCCAGAGTGCATACCCGGAATACGCCGCCGCCAGGATCAGAAACAATGCCACAATGGCAGTGATCAGAGAGTTGGCTGCTTTCAGGAAAAACTTAGATGCGTTCATACTGCCTCCTCTCTGCTGCCTGAATAATCATTAGTCTTCGAATTTGCGTCTTCTGGTGATGAATGCTGCACCTGCGATTACGATTACACCTGCGAATACGAGGATGTATGGGAGGGTTGTGAGGTTGACGCCTGTGTCGACGTTGCCTGTCTTGGTGTTGGTGAAGGCTGCTGTCTGTTCAGCTGCGCTTACAGTACCTTTGTCACCTGTTTTGTCAGCTATACTGTAACCATCTTTTGTATAGTCACTCTCAGTAACTGTATATTTCACATCATATGGAATGTTACCCAAAGATGCAGTCTCTCCATCTGCCAGATCAAACTCATATGTGCAACTTCCACTTGTCCAATCTAAAGCAAGGATTCCTTTATCAGTACCTGCAACTGTTGCTGTAATATCACTCTTAACATCTTTATTTTCAGGTTTTTCAAATTTAACTGTAAAATGGAATTTTTTGGTTTTATCACCTAAATTACCAATAACTGTTTTAGTAACATTTAACTTTCCTGCGGAATAAGTGTTTGTAAATGAATCTGATTTTGCTTCGCCTACTGCCTCTGTATGAACTGCTGCAATACGAAGTTTTCCATCAGCTCCATTAACTACTGTTACTGTCAGCTTAATCTCTTTTCCATAATAAGTAACACCTGCAGTTTTTCCTGCAACTTCCTTCAATGTGTACTCGTACACACCAACATTGTCATACTTCGGCAGTGCAACTGTAATATTTCCAGTTGCTCCCTCAATAGTTGCTGCTGTTTTTGCAAATTCAGCACCTGTAATTATTCCAAGTGCCGGAGCCGAAGTTGCTTCACCATCTTTTACTTTACCATTTCCAACCTGCTCTAATGTAAAAGTTTCTTTTGGAGAAGCTGTGTCTGCATTTGTAAGTTTGTAAACCTTCTCAACAGTAACTCTATCATGATCTTTTGTAGTGTCTACTGTTGTTGCCGCAAACGCCGTACTTCCCATGGTAAACATGGTGGCTGCTGCGATCAAACATGCTAACAGTTTCTTTGTCTTTTTCATAAGAAAATCCTCCTAGAAATATAAATTTATTTATAAGCTCATAATAAGCAGCTTATACGTTTTAACTAAATCGATCACAACGCAGTTATTGAATATAACACTGCGTAACAAATGCGGATGATTTTGTCCGCTTGATTGTGATGTGCTCCCGTAAAAGGGAGAGCTGTTACTTTTTACAGTTCCCTTCTTCGGAGTATGGTGATTACTTTTGCTTTCACATCCTCTGTGGAGATGGGGCCGAATTCACGGCTGTCTTTTGCCTGTGTCCGGTAATCTCCCAGAATGAACACACTGCCTTCCGGAACTGTGTAGGGATAGGTGATCCCCTTCTTTGCATATGTAGGAAATGCAATTTCTCCTGTCTGGGCCGTTCCGTTTACGAGAAGCGTTCCTGTGTCATCCATTGTGATTACATCCGTCTCGCATCCCAGAATACGTCCCACATGAGTTTTGCCGCCGGCTTCATACACGACGACATCATTTTTTGCAAAATTCTGTTCCATCCGAAAACCGATAAGAAGATCTCCGGCCTCCACTGCTGGAAACATTTCATTATCCGGTGCCTGGCCTATAAGAAAAACCTGTGTAAACAGCAGCCAGCCAACGGCCACGATCAACACGATCCGCCAGAAAAGACGGATGTAGCCTTCCTTTATTTCTGTAGAATATCTTCTTTTCCGGATTGTCTGAGAACAGGTTTGATCTTTTTCAGCACGCATCACCTCCGCACCTCTTCCCCGGAGCTCTCTGCCTTCTCTTTTCCGGCATCCCGCCCGGTATTCCTGCTTTCAGCAAGTTTCTTATATTTGCGAATCACGGCATTGCAGCTTTTCTGGTGGTCAGCGAGGAGTGCATCGTAACGTGCACGTTCTGCGCTTAAGGATGTCTCGTAGATCTGGTTCAGCTCTTCCAGTTTTTTCCAGAGCTGGATCTCATCCACTCCACCGAACAGTACCTTCCGGAATTTTACTTCCTGAAACCACTGTCTCAGCTTTTCCTGCTCATGATTTAACGCCTTTGTATTTGTTTCCGGAAGCCGCTCTGGCTGTGCGTTACGGCTCCCTTTCTTTGCTGTCTTTTTTTCCTTCATCACACGTCCGCCCTTAACTCTGACGTTTTCTGCGTCCGAAGAGCAGAAGCCCAGCACCTAGGCTACAATTCCCAACGCCAGAATATATGGTGTTGTTCCAAGGTTTAAACCGGTGTCTGGAATGGCTTCTTTATTGTTGGTAAAGGTGACTTCATGTGCGGCATTTTCATTATTCTGCTGAATATTGGATATTGTCGCTGTTCTGCCACCAGCAGAAGCAGAACCGTCTATTGTACAGGAAGTTGTATATCCGCTGTAATTATCCTCAGTAATTGTCACCGTTGCGCCAACCGGAACCTGTGTCAATGCTGTTGTCTGGTTATCTGACAGTGTAATTTCTGTTGGATCTGTATACTGTGTCTTATCGATTTTAAATGGAAGATTAGTATTTCCCTTTACTACCGAGACTTTAAAATGGAACGGTTTGCTCTTGTCTCCCATATTTCCAGTTACAAGCTTTTTGATATTTACGGATGTATAAAGTGGTGTATAGTGAGCATAGAAGTTTACGGTACCGTCTGCCAGCTCTGTGGCATTCGGGGTATAATTCCAGTTTGTAATTTTCTGGTCTTTATAAGCTCCTCCGGTCTCATTTTCCGGATACCAGCCATCCAGAACATAGATTATTCCGTTAACTTCTTTTGTACTGCCTATCTCAGCTTTTGTTGTTTCGACAACAGAATCGCCAGTTTTATAGTTTTTCGCATCAACCTGTGTGTAGTCCGTCTCACCCGGGTCTTTTACCCAGAATTTTGCGGTAAATACACTTTTACTTTTTATACTCAGCGCACAGTCTATGTGATATGGATATGTTCCTCCATTGTCACGTGAAATTTTACGGGGCGTTAATGTAATCTCCAGAATATCTTCTTTATTAAGATCCCTAAGAGCAATCCCTGTATCTTTACTGATTGCAGTTTTATAATTATCCCAGATTGAATCCAATACAAATGTGAAATATGAACCAGTAGTCGCATCTCCACGCTTTACTGTCCAGGTTGTACCTTTACTTCCATCCGGCCATGAAGTAATATACTTAGATACATTTGATTTAATATTTTTCTCCTTGTAAACCGTATTTCCTACATAACCATCTTCCCAGGTTGCACCATCTGTATTAATATTTCCTATTGTATTACTTGTTTCCTGTGCCGGTGCCCATGCTCCTGTATCATTTGTCCATGGATCTCCTGCAGGATTGGCAAGATAATAAATTGCTGCTTTCCCAGAATATGTTGTTGAGGATGCTGGTGTAGGTGTTGGCCACTTTGCTTTCGCATCTTGTGTCTGTACCTCTGAATCTGCTTTATCCTTTTCCAGCTCTTCCACCTGCGTTGGTGTAGCCGTTGGCTGTTCCGTCACCGTTGGCTCCTCCGGCTGCTCAGTCACAGTCGGGTCCGCTGGCTGCTCATTATCTTCTGACGGAGTCGGCTCCGCATTATCTGCATCCGGATTCTCCACATTATCTTCCGGTGGAGTAACTTCCGGTTCTTCCGTCTGTTCTTCCCCGGGCGTCTGTTCGCTGTCCGTCTCTGCCTCTGCTGCCTCCGGATCTCCCTCTTCCTCTGTCATGACAGACTGTACTGTTTCATCTGTATTTTCGCTGCTGGCCTCTACGGAAAATGCTGAAATGGAAACACTGCAGATCATTGCAAACGCAATACAGACTGCCAGCATTTTTCTCAGCAGGCCATGTTTTCCAGATGAATGATTATGTATCATACCTCATACCTCCTTCTTGTATGATATGGCAATCAAAAAACAGGCACCTCTCATACATACTGTTTGTCCGTGCCGGTATTTCTGCTCTTTCGCAGAGCACAATACTCTGCGTAAAATTTTCTGTAACCCTCTGAAAATCCGTATCTTTTCTGTCTCTGACGGCGATTTTTGACGGTTTTTAAAAATTTATAATCTGGAATTTTTTTCCGTTTTCCCGGTTTCCATCTTAAGTTTTTCCATATTTGCACGCTTCAGTCGCATAGACGAGTGTACATAACATTCCAGCGTAATCCTGGTGCTGGAATGCCCCAGAATCTCCGAAAGGCTTCGGATCTCAAAACCGGCCTCCACGCATCTTGTGGCAAAACTGTGGCGCAGAGTATGGAAATGCACACCTTCCAGATTGCAGGCATCTGTATACAGTTTCATCCTGTACTGCAAAGTTCTCGGTTCCAGAAACTGCTCTTTTTTACCGGTCAGAATATAGGCATCCGGATTATCTTTTTTCCACCGGGCGCAAAGATTTGCAATGTCCTCATTCATGGGAATCACTCTTGCAGATTTTCCGCTTTTCGGCCCGCCGGTTACAATTCTTGTTTTTTCCTCACTGACAGGGGTCAGATCTTTCAGGCGCTGCATGGTGTGACGCACATAAATGACTTTTTCTTCCAGAGAAATATCTCCCCACTTCAGGCACAGAGTTCTCCGATTCGAAGTCCGGTCATAAGTGCTAGCAAAACGCCAAACCGGCATACGTCCATATCTTTCAGAAGATATTCCGTAAATCTTTTCTGCTCTTCAACGGTCAGTACACGCATTTCTTTTTGTTCTGCACGTGGATATACGATTTCCACAGACCGGGCAAGCGGATTTTGTTTTACTGTATAATCTAAAATGGAATTCAATACGGAAAGAATATCCCGCACTGTTTTTTGTGAAAGATTTTTCTCATGAAGCAGATGATAACTGAACTGCTCCACAAGTATTTCTGAGACAGCTTCCGAAAAATATTCGCCCAGATCAGGTTTGATGTATTTTTCCAGAATCGTTGTATATTTTACAAAAGTAGCTGGCTTTACGCTGCTCCGTTTCAGGCAAAGCCATTCGTCACAATAATCGGAAAGACGTTTTCTCCTTCCGTGCACGGACTGAGGCTGATTATTCATAAGCGCAAAACGGGCCTGATTCATTTTGTCCCTGGCTTCATGGTATGTTTTTCCATAACAGTAGCATAATGGATACTTCCATTCAGCCTGTGGCCCTTGATATACCTGGCTTCCCAGCGACCGTCTTTTCTCCTGTAAATGTTTTCTCCTTTTCTGCTCATTGTTTTTCCTCCTGTTAAACAGAATTCTTATAGTCTGATCACAAATGAGATATTTTATCCACCACCAGGTACCTTCTGACGATAATCCTGACGGCGTATTACCTCCTTTTACAGCTGCTTTCCCATTTGCAGCCCTATATTATCCGTAAAATCTGACGAAAAACCACGACAAAAAAGCTGTTTTTCCAGAGCTAAAAGCTTGAATTTTAAGAAAAAAAGTGGTAACTTTATAATAAACAGAGTATTGTGCTCTGTGAAATTTTACCAGTTAATTATCTTAAAATAACTATATTTTTTAAGTAAAAAATTCCCGCATATATCCTTCCTGATATACGCGGGAATTTCTGATTGTGTGACAGTAAAAATAAACCCCCTGCTATGCAGGGGGAGGGAAGATCTTTAGATATAAGTAATCTCCTGTGTTAAAATAAATGTAGGTCTGCAAACCACAAATATTAAATCACAGGAGGTTCATAAAATGAACGTAAATAGTTTAGCTCATACTAAATGGGAATGCAAGTATCATATTGTTTTTGCACCAAAATATAGAAGACAGGTAATCTATAAAGATATAAAAGCAGATGTAGGACAAATATTAGGATCATTATGCAGAAGAAAAGGAATAGAAATAATAGAAGCAGAGTGTTGTCCGGATCATATACATATGCTAGTAAGAATACCACCTAAATATTCGGTATCAGAAATAGTAGGATATTTAAAAGGAAAAAGCTCACTAATGATATTTGAAAAACATGCAAATTTGAAATACAAATATGGAAATAGACATTTCTGGTGTAGAGGATATTATGTAGATACAGTAGGAAAAAATACAGCTGCAATAAAAGAGTATATTCAGAATCAATTAAAAGAAGATTTAGAATATGACCAGATGTCATTAGTAGAGTATATCGACCCGTTTACGGGTGAGCCGGTGAAGAAAAACAAGAAATAAACTGCTTGGAGCAGTAGTAGGAAATCAAAGCAAACCAGCAAGCCCCTTTTGGGGCAGCGCCGGAATAAGGAAGCACTGGAATAGCCCCTGGAAGGGGCTGCTGTAAATGTGGTGCAGTTGGCAGACTGTCAGTGCGCCTTCCGGGCGCAAGCAGGGAATAGTCCCTTATAGGGACAGAGCAAGCCACCCGCTAAGCGGGTGGTCTTGACTTTTCTCTTTATTTTTATTATCCTGTCTTTTTTACCGGAAAATTTTGATCTGGCACATCTCCATGGCTTTCAGTGCATTCTCATGACTCTCCGGTGTAACGCCTGCACAGCATGCGGCATCTACACAAATCGGAACTTCAGGAAGAGAAGCCTTGATCAGAAGTGCATTGGAAATCACACAGATATCTGTACAAAGTCCTACCAGGGTAATGCTTCCAATTTCTTCATCCTCATTAATCGTAACCAGCTCCCCTGCAAGATCTGTAGAACCGAAAGTTTCTTTATCAATTGGCTCTGTTTTTCTCAGAACATCCAGTTCTTTCCGAATCTGCCAGCCATCTGTCCCCCGGATACAATGAGGAACCGGAAGATTTTTCCCCTCCTGTGTTTCCAGATAATATGTCTCATGGGTATCTCTCGTGAAGAATACTTTTCCGTCAAAATTTCGGATCTTCTCCTCCACCTTCGGAACAATGGCCACAGCCTCCTTCGTGCCAAGTGTGCCGTCAATAAAATCATTTTGCATGTCTACTACGATGAGAATGTTCTGCATGTTTGTCACCCCATTATTTTTATAACTTATTTCTGCCCGACAAATCTGTAATATCTTTATTGTGCATACTCTACCGGAAGATGTCAAGCGAAAGAACTTCATAAAAAATCTCTGTCACATCAGCTTTCTGCCAACATGCCAGACAGTTTCCTCCACTTACTGCAAAATTTCAATCCTTTCTGAAATAAGTTCCTTTACGTTTTCCTTCTGCTCCTCAGACAGATATGCTTCCTCTATTTGCTTCAGAAATTTATCTTTCTTAGAACATATTTTTTTCAGCATATGTTCTGCTGCATTCGATGGTATCCCACAGGCTTCTGCCAACAACCGGAATTCTTTTTTATGAATATTTCGTTTTTTTCCATTAATCGTAAGTGCAAGCTGTTCTTTATCTTCCGGCATGATTATATTTACAGGCAACATATCATATGCTTTTGACAGCTGAAACTTCCTGTTTCCAGGTTCCGTCTCTTTCAATGAAAAATTTTTCAAATGCATATCTGAATTTCCCATGACAAAAGAGCCCAATACACGTAAAAACAATTCTGACATATCCAGTCCCGGTGTCGTCGAATATTTCTTAATAATCCTGCCACATTGTTCATAAGAACCTTTGTACTTATCTTGCGTTAATCTACAGGATAACTGACAAAAATCTTCCATTGCATATAACTTGATTTCTTTTTCCGTTATCTCCCGATCAATCCGTTTTGTAATATATGCATACTCTCCATTCATTTTTATAAGTGCATGTGGCACTGTCTGTATCCCCATGATCTCAGCAAGTCGCATGGCAAGATCTTCAAATTCCGGCATATTTTCAAATTCTTCTGTCTGCGGCTTTAATATATAACCCGTCGGATAATCTACAATTGTAAGTCTTGCATCTATATCACTTGATAAATGAAGTGATAATTTCTTTTGAACACCTGGCACAGTTAATCCTTCATTAACCGTTTCATTTACAAGAAATTCCAGTTGTTCTTTTGTTATATCCAAAACAGGCATTTCTTTTGTATGAAAAAAATTTACCACACATTTTTTATGCCACTGCCACTTTTTTTCTGATTCTGCTGCATTTTGATTGATCGTTTTTCCACAACATAAACATTTCATGTTATTTCTCCTCTGATACAAACGTCTCCGATACAGTCTCTGCATGCCGCCAGTAAAAGACCAAATCTGTCCTTCTGATTAATTTTCCAGTTTCGACTGACTACGCCAAGAAGCCAGCCCTCAGGAATCAGTCCATCAAAAAATGGAAACAAAATGGTTGTTTCATATGGGGCTTCACGTAAAGGTAGAGTAAGGCTTACCGCCACCGCATCCTCTCTTTTTAAATATTTTTTATCATACGAAAAAATATATCCTTCTTCTGTTTCAGCAATTATTCCGGCAAAACAATTTTGAATATATACATAACCTTTTCTATATTCCGACTCCACCTGCTATTCCTCCCTTTCACCCGGTACAGCTTCTTTTCCGAACATTGCCAATGCCTGATTTACTTTATCCAGACGCACAGTTTCTTTTCCCTGCTCCAGCTCTCTTACAAATCTGAGCCCCAGGCCAGCACGCATTGCAAACTCTTCCTGTGTAAGTCCAGCTTTTTTTCTTTCTTCTTTTATATAATTACCAATCCTGTTCATAATAAACATATTAATCCTATCGTATAATTTCAAGTTAAAATTTACAAATCAATCCCGATCGTATATTTATACTGATCACAGTTTACTTCATGAAAAAATCTCTGTCACATCAGCTTTCTGCCAACATGCCAGAGATTTTCTCTCATTTATATTTCTTCTTTATCTTAAGCCTCAATAATCCGCACATCCCAGCAGGAATCTTCAGCTCTGTACCAGCCTTAATTTCCTTGCCGGTAATTACATCTTCTGCATCACCATATTTGTACGTAACAGCCTGTTCTGATCCTGAGTAATTCAGGAAATACCTGATCGTTTTTCCAAGATCATTCGTTCCTTTACGTACAATCACCGGATAGCTGTAACCGGATAACTCAACGCCTGCACTTCCAAGAGCATCTTTTATTACATTCTGAAGGGTGGCATCATCTGTCATACATCCCAGATAATATGCCGTACCTTTCCCATATTTATTTCTGGTTATGGCTGCATATCCCTTCCAATTATAATGCTCATATCCGGCAAGTACCTCTGCGCCTTCCGGTTTCAAAAGCTCCATAAATACCCTTGCTTCGCCATACAGCTTTCCGGCCAGCTTGACATCCCGCGGAAATGTAAACTGATTATAACTGATCCCCAGCGCATTTTTCAGAATATGCGGCTGTGCATCCACATGAACCTTCACATTCTCATTGGCAAAACTGCTCTTAAATGTCACAACCAGCGTACCGCCTTCTTCCACATAACGGTTCAGCCTCTGAAGCGTACTGTCCGGAACCGCATAAAGCGCCGGTACAAAAATCGCCTTATACTGAGAAAGCTCCTCAGATTCCGGCCATACAAAATCACACTCCACGTTCATCTGATACAGCGCATCATAAATCCAGCGAACCACATCATTGTAGCGGATTTCACCATTATCCCCGGAAGTCGCCTGAATGCCAAACCAGTTCAATGCAGTCAGAGCCTCATTGCTCACCATCACAGCCACATCATTTTTCTTCTTAAGATTCACCAGACGGCTGCCTTTTTCCCGAAATTCTTTTCCAATAATACAAGCCTCACGGTAAGTATCATTCTCCGCAAAATCATGGCTCAGAAGCCCCTTCCAGTAAGTCTCAAACGAATTATGGATAGAATGCCAGTGCCAGTACATCACACTGTTGGCCCCGGATGCCAGATGACTGTAGGCACAGAGACGAAGCTGACCTTTATACGGCGTCCAGCACGGAAATCCCTGAGCTTCCGTCTCTAGAACCAGATAGTTATCATGCTTCAGACTGCGGATCATATCCCCTCCAAAAGCAATCTCCGTACCGGTCAGATCATCCTGAGACGGATGATAAATATCCGTTCCCGCAATGGTCAGAGCCTGTGATGCATGAAGATGATTCACATCCGGCTGTACACCGTAAGAATATCCTCTCCACTCAAAATCCAGGTTGTGGGTAATAAACTGATCTTCCCTCTTATACTCGCTGACGATCCCGGCCTGCCAGCTTAAGAATTGATCCACCAGGGTCCGCTGGAACTTCTCAAACTCCGCACCCAGACTGCCATTAATCGTTCCCCTCACATCCGGAAAGTCTTCCCAGGCATCAATCCGGTTACTCCAATAATCCAGCCCAAATTCATGGTTCATGGCATCCAGATCATCCTGAAATTTTTTTCTTAAATATTTCACAAAAGCCAGCTGCACATTTTTGCCCGCTGTGCCGTAATACTTGGTCTCATTATCCACCTGAAAACCAATGACACACTTCCTTCCTGCACTGACTTCCATCAGTTTCCGGATCACACGCTCCGCATAAAAAAGATACACCGGATTGGTAATATCCATAATCTGTCTGGCACCATAGATCCCCGCCCCATTTTTCGTCGTGGCAATCACATCCGGATGGGCCTTCACCATCCAGGCAGGAACCGCATACGTAGGCGTACCGATGATCACATGGATCCCGGCCTCCTCCATAGCATCCATCACACGCTCCACATGAGAAAAATCAAACACCCCATCCTGCGCTCACAGGTACTCCACGTAGACTCCGCAATACGCACCGTATTGATCCCCGCTTTTTTCATCATTTCTATATCTTTATCAAGTCTGTCATACGGCATGTATTCATCGTAGTATGCCGCGCCAAAAAGAAGTTTTTTCATATCTTCCTCCCATGGTATATTTTGATAAATTTATCTTAACAGAAGTTTCCGATACAGGATATCATTTATTTGAATATTTTTTACAGATTATACCAACGTCCTCATTAACAGAAAAACCGCTCTTTTCTTTCATATTAAAATACGAGAAAAGAGCGGTCTTCCATTTATTTTTTACAGTTATTTATTTTATCTTATTTACCCTCAGCGATCTCCTTGGTGATCTTCAGGAACTTATCAATATCGTCTGTTCCATGGCAGTGAAGCGGAGAAACACGAAGCGCACCCTCAAGACCAAGAGTTTCTACGATACGTTTGGAATACGGGCTGCTCTTTACACGCTCGAACAGAGTAACACCATGCTCCAGATATCTTCTTGCACACTCTGCAAATTCAATACCCTCGATACCCATGGCAACAATGAGATCTTTATATGTAAGATCCTCCATATCCACATAAACCTGAACACCCGGGATATGACGAAGACCCGGAACCTTATCGGTACCTTCCAGCATACGGTACAGAAGCGCTCTCTCCTGAAGATGAATGTGATTCATACCCTCAACAAAAAGCTCACGCTTATTATATTTATGTGCGGAATCGCCCAGGAAATGTTTACCGATACTGCAAACATAATCAATAACAGCCATCATAGCCGCAAAGTTAGCCGGAGCCGGAGTACCAAGAGCCCAGACATTATCATCCTTGCAGGTCAGTTTGATATGCGGCATCACAGCAACACGGTCAGAAACATAAGCATAACCACAACCACGAACACCAAAGAACTTATACGGAGCAAAGTTGCAGACATCCACACCCCAGTCCTCAACATCGATCACTGCATGAGGAGCATGCTGAACCGCATCACTGACAATATAAATATCCGGATTGATCTCTTTTGCACGGCGTGCAATTTCCTTGATATCCATGATATTACCGGAAATATTGGAAGCAGCCATAATGCTGAGAAGAACTGTATCCTTATCCACATACTTCATAATCTCATCCGGATCAAGACCACCCGTCACCTTATTAGCCGGAACCTCACGGAACTCCCTGCCAGTCTTCTTACAATAATACTCAACCGCATCATGAGCAGACGGATGCTCCAGAGCAGAAGTAACTGCATTCTTACCCCAGTCAACACCTTCCATAATTGTACCAACTGCATGGAACATAGTCTGGGAAGCAGTCAGTTCCGTAATCAAAGCACCACTCTTCGCACCAAAAATAACCTCAAGGATCTGCTGAGTACCATCCTTAACATAATCAGCCAGATCAAACCCTCTGCACGTGCACGCTCCGGGCAATCCGGAAACTCCTCAATCGCAGCCTTAGCCTCAACCGCCTTCTTCAGTCTCAGAGAACCACCAGAGTTCTCAAAGAAAAGACGCGCACCATACTGCGGATCCTTATCTGCATAACAAAACTGAGATTTCAGCTTCTTCTGATATGTATCTGAAAATAAAACTCCATGATTAAATTCCATAATAATATCCTCTCCTTCATCACACAAAGCCCCGGTCTCCCGGATAGCCATCAATTCATGAACACCCTCGTTTCACGACTGCGTTCATTATATCTCTTTCATCAGAAGATAGCATAACACATTTATAAATAGTTATAAAATGAATAATGTGAGTGTATTATATTAACATTGTTATATTTTAACACAGCATAACAGCCATGTAATACTGCAAAAAAGTTGCTGTTGATACTTCCGTCAAACCACAAACAAACTCAGCCTTTCCTCCCAGCCGTCCAGCGCAGCGCTGACGGCTCATCCAACTCCCGGGCCACCACTCAACCTATCACTCTAAACCAACCTACCGAGCAGCCACCCTACCCTCCCGCCCTGAAAAGCCAGCCCGTGAGGCGTGTGCTGCCTGTCGCCGGACTCTGCAGGAGAGGTGCTGATTCTTGCTGGCGGAAATCTGCGTTGTTTTTCAAAAGTTCGCTGTTTGAGCGAAGCGAGTTCGGACTTTTGGAAAACGCTTTTAGCAGATTCCCGGCAGCCTAGAAGCAAGCCCCCGACGAAGCCCCGGCGACAGGCAGCACACGCCTCGCGGGCGTCCCTTTCATGTGCGTCCCTTTTCCCACAAAAAAAGCCGAACCAGCCACACCACAGCCAGTTCAGCTTCCTCCCAGAAACTCACTCCCCATCAACCCAGGCAAGCAACTTCCCAGTAAAAACTCTATTAAAGAAATGGATCACCGGCCCCAAACCAAAAGCCGTCACCAGCGTACCAATTCCCACAACACCACCAGTCAGATAACAGATCAGTGCACAAAGCACATCATTAGACATCCTGTGCCAGAAATAAGGAATCCTCGGCCACTTCTCCGTCATGATCAAAGAAAGACTATCATAAGGCGCAACCCCCTCATCCGGCATCTGATACATCGACAACCCCAGACAGCAGATCACAACCCCAATACACAGCGCAACCAATCTCACCGGCAGCGCCACAAGCTCCAATCCCATAACTCCATGAAAAATATTATAAAAAAACGTAATAATATAAGCCAGGCACACCGCATTTACAACTGTACCAATCCCCAGAAACTTCCTTCCAAAAGCAATCTCAATAATCAACAGCACAATATTCACAATCAGCTGAAAATTACCATAAGCCATACCAAGCATATCCGCAACCGCCATATTCATTCCACTAAACGGATCCGTACCAAGCCCGGCCAGCTTAAAAATTCCAATCCCCATACCTGCAAAAACATTTCCGATGCACATGATCAGAACATGCTTCCAGTTAATGTTCTTCAAATACTCCCCCATAAACCTTCTACCTTATCCTCTCTGAAAATATTGTCAGGCAGATATCCACGATCCACCTTCACTGCGCAGGATCCATACCGGATAATACCTTAATAACCAGCCTGCTGCAACGCTTATATTCTATCACACCACCTCACCCCTGTAAAACACAAAAACCCCAAGAAACAACAAAAAGCAACAAAAAAAGACATCCGGCAGACCACATTATATGATCCGCCGGACATCTCTCTTTTTCATATCACGCTGTTAATTCAATCTCACAATCACCAGTCAATCCTGAATCTCTCATGGCAGAGCTTCGTCATTTCAGATATCCCGAAAAATTTTTCCAATATCAATATTATTTAATAAACTTAACCTCAGGATAAATTGCCTGCTTGGCAGCCTCTTTACGCTCATTAAATACAACCTTGTTCTCCTCAAACAGGTTACGTCCCTGTGCATCGATAGATACAATCAGCGGACCAAACTCCTTAACCTTATTGCACCATAAAGTCTCAGGCATACCAAGCTCATCCCAGTGATGCTCGACGATCTTCTCAACCTCTGTAGCAGCCACAACTGCACATCCAGCCGGGAAAACACAGTGGATCGCACCGAACTCTTTGCAGGCACGCTCAGTATTCGGGCCCATACCACCTTTACCAACGATCACTCTGACACCAGTCAGTTTTGTAAACTCATACTCGAACTTCTCCATACGCATGGAAGTTGTCGGTCCTACAGAAACCATCTCGTAATCATCCTCTGTACCTTCGATCTTGCGAACGATCGGGCCGGCATGGAAAATCGCTTTGTTGCGGATATCATACGGAAGCTCTCTTCCATACTCAACCAGACGACGGTGAGCAACGTCACGGCAGGTCATCAGATCTCCGTCCAGCCATACAATATCGCCGATTTTGATATCAGCCAGGTCTTCTGCGCTTATAGGTGTAATAAGAACTTTTTTATCTCCTCTGATTTCGATCATGATTTTTCCCTCCGTTTATATTAAGCATTAAATTTCCATGTGGAATGAGTATCACAGGTTACTGTAAGATCCGGATTTACAACCAAATGTCCACGACGGTGAGACCAGCATCCAACGTTTACTGCAACACCGATGGTAGATGGATGACGCGCGGTATTCTCGATGTTAACACCCATTACAGAATACTTTCCGCCCATACCCTGCGGTCCAAGGCCGATCGCATTGATACCGTCCTCAAGAAGCTTCTCCATTTTTGCCGCGTTTGCGTTGTCATTGTGAGAACCGATCGGACGCATCAGCGCTTTCTTGGAGTTCAGGGCAGCTGTCTCTACAGATGTACCTACACCAACACCAACAAGAAGTGGAGGACACGCATTCAGTCCATAAGTTGTCATCTGATCCAGAACGAAATCTGTAACACCCTCATAACCGGCACCTGGCATCAGAACCATTGCTTTTCCAGGAAGGGTACATCCGCCGCCTGCCATGTATGCGTAGATCTCACATTTATCGCTGTTCGGAACAATATCCCACCATACAGTCGGAGTTCCTTTACCAACGTTTTTCTTTGTGTTGTACTCATCAAAAGTCTCAACGGAATTATGTCTTAACGGTGCTGCAAAAGTAGCCTGAACAACAGCATCTTTCAGAAGTGCTTCCAGCTCATTGATATACGGGAAATTTGTTCCGCATTTCAGCCAGAACTGAAGAACACCTGTATCCTGACAGCTTGGACGGTTCAGCTCTACAGCAAGACCCTGGTTCTTTGTCATTGTCTCATAGAGAACTTTTGGAAGTGCAGCTGTTTCCTGGGAACCAAGCTCTTCCAGTTTCTTAACTACGTCATCCGGTAATTTTTTTCCAATATGGGCAACAAAATCTGCTACCATGTCTGTTAATACTTTAACTCCATTTTCCTTAGTCATGATTTACCTCCTGATATGGTTCGATGGTTTAATGTTTTTTAGTTACATAGGTTTACATAAATTTGGTTGGTTGTTTCATCATTAATTTGGCTGATTAATGGTTAAGATGGCTTTTTAGGTTATTTATTGACTTATTTATTTCTTCCCCTGCGCTTTATGATCGGCGCAGAGAGAACTAACTTAATTGATCAAAAGTTTCTCCTTTATCCTCTTACGGATAAAACGGGAACAGGATCGGTAACAGGATCATACAGATCACAAAAGATACCAGGATCAGCGGCAGACCGGATTTTACGTAGTCTTTGAATTTGTATCCTCCAAGACCAACTACCATGGTGTTTGCCGGCATACCGATCGGTGTTGCATATGCACAGGAACCTGCGATAACCGTTGCGATAACAACAGCTCTCGGATCTGCTCCCAGGTTGTTCGCAAGAGATACCGCGATCGGGATCATCAGTGCTGTGGTTGCTGTATTTGACATAAAATTTGTCAGTACACAGGTTACAATAAAGATCACCAGAAGAAGAAGGATCGGACTTGGATCAGATCCAAGAAGTCCCACGATTTTATCTGCGATCAGCTCTCCGGCTCCGGTTGTATCCAGCGCTTTTGCAAGTGTCAGAGAACCGCCGAAAAGAAATACAACTTTCAGATCAATGGATTTCAGTGCTTCCTTCTCGGAAATAACTCCTGTCAGAACCAGGATGATCGCTCCGATACATGCAGAAACCTCAATGCTGATACCTATCTCTTTCTCAAAGATCATTGCAAGGATCACAAGGATCAGAACTACCAGAGAAACGGTCTGTTTCCACTTCGGTACATGGCTGAAATCCTGCTGATCTTCAAGCGCTTCCCCGGATGCATTCTTTCCGTCCGGAAGAAATTTATATCCGATAAGGATAAAGTAGAGGATTCCGATCAGAAGCATTGGAACTCCAACCGGTGCATACATAAAGAAGCTTGTGGAAAGCCCCATCTCCTGAAGTGCATTCACACCCATCAGGTTTCCCGGTGCACCAATGATAGAAAGGTTTCCACCAAGAGCAGCGGCAAATACCAGCGGCATCAGAAGACGGCTTCTGGAATAACCGGACTCATCAGCGATTCCACAGACTACCGGGATCAGCACTGCTGCGGTACCTGTGTTGGATAAGAATCCGGACATTACACCTACAATTACCATGATCGCGATGATCAGTGTTTTTTCTGTTCTGGCAAATTTTGTGACCAGTCCTCCGATCTTATTTGCCATTCCTGTTTCAAACAATGCCTGGCCAACTACAAACATGCCAACGCAAAGGATTACGTTACTGTTTACATACTGTGAAAACGTTGTTGTCGCATCCACAACTCCTGTAAGGGTCAGGCCGATCGCACAGATCGAAGCCGTCAGACCAAGAGGAATTTTTTCAAGGATGAAACTGATAATGGTGAACACAAGAAACAGCAATGTGATAGTTGTCTGAGACATTTCTGTACTCTCCTTCCATTAAGTTTTGGTTTTCTCCTGAAAAGTATAGGCCGTACACGTTTCTTTTGATGGTTCCATTATAACCGGTGTACATATAAAAAAACAAATTAATGAAACACATATCCCCATAAAAAATTTTTATACTCTCAATTTTTAATGATAATTTTTATGCACTATTACCACAAAACTTTCTCGTTTTCAAATGAATATGGAATTTTTCACATGTCCATGATATCTTTATAATGACAGTCAGCTCCAAAGAGCATGTCCTGTTCCGAATTTCTTTCGATAAAAAACAGCGAAATCTGTCAAAAATTTCATCTGATCATACACGGAGAGAAGGTATATTATGACACTGAATCAACTACGCTATTTCTGCACAGCCAGCCGCTGCCACAGCATCACAAAAGCAGCCGAAGAATTATATGTGACCCAACCAACCATTTCCATGGCCATTCGCGACCTGGAAATCGAATTCGGAATCAGTCTTTTTTCCAGAAAAGGAAATCAGCTGAGTCTGACCCAGGAGGGAGAATCCTTCTACAAAAAAGCTACTTATATTCTTCAATATTGTAATGAACTTCAGGCTGACTACTCCAGCATGTCCAGGGTAAAACCCCCTCTTCGCATTGGAATCCCGCCCATGCTGAGTACTGTATTTTTCCCGGAGCTGCTTATGGCATTTCATGAAAAACACCCGGAGATCGCCGTGGTCCTGGAGGAATATGGATCTGTCCGTGCCTGCAACCTGGTGCAGGATGACACCCTGGATGTAGCTCTGGTCAATATGGAACAGTATAATATTGATAAATTCCACAACGCTGTCCTGGCCAACGACCAGGTAGTTTTCTGCGTAAGCAATGACCATAAACTGGCAGAAAAAGAATCTGTCACAACAAAAGAAATGTCAAAAGAACAGCTGATCTTTTTTAACGCGGATTCTGTCCAGAATCAGATCTTGAAAATGCGTTTTGAAATGGACGGCTACAAGCCCAATATCGTGATGCGAAGTAGCCAGATCTACACTACTTTGCAGTTTGTAAAAACCGGAAAATACGGCTGTTTTCTCTATTCCAGCATGACCGATAAATTTTCCTCTTCCAATATTACCGGCATCCCTCTCAATCCACCTGTCCGCATAAAAATCGGCATGGTATGGAAAAAAAGTAAATACATCAGCGGCGATATGCTGACATTTCTGCATTTCACCCGCATGTATTACAAAGAACATCCGCTGATAGAAAAATAACAATTTACCAGATCCTGATTATATGTCGATTAATATTTCTAATAAATGGAATTTTTTTAATAAAACCCATTGAAATCCGTCAATTCATGTGATACTCTGTGTTACAGTGTATTTCTACACAAAACGAATGGCCGCCACCACCGCACACAAAAAGGTCCTGGCATCATTCAAAAATAAAAAAACTCAGGAGAGTCTCTTCAAATCAAAAGGGAAGAGCGCCGAAGGTGTACGCAGCACACAAAATGCTGTAAATCTCTCAGGCAAAAGGATGGAGGAAAGAGTAATGTTTACACAAATCAACAACTTTATCACATGGTTTGACGGAGTCGTTTGGGGACTTCCGCTGATCATTCTGATCCTGTTCACAGGAATTCTGTTAACCGCTCGGTTAGGCCTTTTACAGGTAAGGCATCTCGGAAAAGCACTGAAATTCATGGTTAAAAATGAAGAAGGCGGTGATGGTGAGGTCACAAGCTTTGGAGCTTTGTGTACTGCGCTTTCAGCAACCATCGGAACTGGAAATATCGTAGGTGTTGCAACTGCTATCGCAGCCGGCGGACCTGGAGCACTTTTCTGGATGATCGTAGCCGCATTTTTCGGAATGGCAACCAAATACGCAGAAGGACTTCTGGCAATCAAGTACCGTACCATTGACAAAGAAGGCCACGTTCTCGGTGGACCATTCTACTACATCGAAAACGGTATGGGAAAACAGTGGAGATGGCTTGCAAAGATCTTCGCATTTTTCGGAGCAGGCGTTGGACTTTTCGGTATCGGAACATTTACACAGGTAAACGGTATCGCATCTGCAGTCACCAACTTCTTTGATCCGGATAAAGCACACACAGTAGCACTTTTCGGAAATACATATTCCTGGGCAACTGTAGTTGCATGTCTGGTACTTACCGTATGCGTAGGACTTGTCGTTCTCGGCGGAATCCGGAGAATCGCAAAGGTATCCCAGGTCGTTGTACCGTTTATGGCAGTTCTCTATGTTGCACTGGCACTGATCATCGTGATCACAAACATCACAGCAGTTCCTGCAGCGATCGTAACTATCGTAAAATCTGCTTTCACAGGAAGTGCACTTGCAGGTGGCGCAATGGGAACCATGGTCGTAGCTATGCAGAAAGGTATCGCCCGCGGTATCTTCTCCAATGAGTCCGGTCTTGGTAGTGCCCCGATCGCAGCTGCTGCAGCTCAGACAAAAGAGCCGGTACGTCAGGGTCTTGTATCCATGACAGGTACATTTATCGACACTATCGTAATCTGTACCATGACAGGTCTTTCCATCGTCATCACAGAGACATGGAACACAGGTCTTGAAGGTGTTGCCATCACAACAGCCGCTTTCCAGAAAGGACTTCCTTTCCCACCGGTTGTAGCATCTTTCTCACTGATGCTGTGCCTGGTATTCTTCGCATTCACAACGATTCTTGGATGGGATTACTACGGTGAAAGATGTCTGGAATACCTGTTCAACAGAAACAAAGCCGCAGTTACAACATACCGCTGGCTGTACATCATCTGCGTATTCATCGGACCATATATGACTGTAGCAGCTGTATGGAACATCGCAGATATCTTCAATGCCCTGATGGCATTCCCGAACCTGATCGCTCTTCTTGCCCTGAGCGGTGTGGTTGTAAAGGAAACAAAAGATTTCTTTAAAAGACATAAAAATTACGAGTTCTGATCCCGGACATCGTAATCAACTGAAAACACGCACAAACCCATAAAATTCCCCCTAATATCATACAAAAAAGACGCGTACCCTTTTATCATCCGATAAAGAGTCGCGTCTTTTTCATTATTCTAATTTTAATGAAACTTCTCTGATCATGCACCTGATTTTTTCACCTGTATGATGATCTTCTCAGTCTGCGGAAATTCTTATGCCAGCGTCAAAATCTCCATCTGCCGTGTAAGATCCGCCGCATCCAGGATCTCTCCGTTTCGAACGTCCTTCTTATCAAGCCGGACACAGATTTCCCCGCCATCTGTCATATGGAAAAAATTATCTGTAAGTGTCGCATCCACATCCGTAAATCCAACAGCTGTAAACGGGCTGAAACAGCTGCTCTTCAAATGGATCACAAATGCATCATCCTGCTCCTCCACCTCAGCAGTGATCTCCGGTTTATCCAGTTCCAGATACTTATATGGAACAAGAGTCTCCACATCACGGAGCACCCTTCCATCAGCCAGTGTCACTTCCGCCTCAAGAAAAATCTCATACTTCTTATCTTCCCATCCTGAAACATCCACCGTCAGGATCTGCCCGGACTCCTGCACACCCACAGTGCCCTTTCCGGTAATCTTCTCAAGAATCTCGCATTCCATATTTTTCACATAAAAGACAACCTGATATGACTGTGCTTCCATACTTTCATTTGCCAGATACACCTGCATGGTATCCCCATCCATGCACATACTCACCGCCTGTGGCCCATAGAATTTTTTTGCCATATAATGAAGTGCCTTCCAGCGACCAAAATAGTCGATACTTGCCCAGGACGCCACCGGCCAGTTATCATTGATCTGCCAGTAAAGAGTTCCCATACAGCGGCCTCTGTGACGTCTCCAGTGGTCCACTCCATACTTCATGGCCATTCCCTGGAGGATCTGGCTCACATAGAGAAGCTTGCGGAAATTCTCCGGATAACGGAAATTCTCGGAAAGGTAATACAGGATCTTTCCGTTGCTGCCGGATTCTTCTGGTGTTTCTCCATCACCCTGGAAAAAATATTCCGGTCTTTTTCTTCCGTAAAGCTCTCTACTGTTTTCAGACACGGGAAGGACTGGAAACCAAATTCCGAACAGAACCGGAAATAATGCTTCTGATAATCCGTAAAAGGCTTCTGGCCATGCCATACATCCCAGTAGTGACAGTCCCCCCGGTTCTCATCATCCGGCTCATCAAAACAACCCCCGGAACTCGGAGAAGACTGCCAGAAAAAGGTCTCGCTGTCTGCCGCTTTCACTGCTTTTGGCACCACATGCTCAAACATTTTTATGTAGTCCGCACGAAGATATTTCGACTCACTCTGCACCTCCGGCCAGTGATCCCAGGCAGATTCCATCTCGTTATTTCCGCACCACAGTCCCAGAGATGCATGATGACGGAGACGTTTTACATTTTCTGTAATTTCCTTCGTGATATTCTCTTCAAATTCTTCTGTAAGATCATAAACATTACAAGCAAACATCAGATCCTGCCATACGATCAACCCCATCTCGTCACAGAGATCATAGAAATGATCCGAAGGATAATAACCGCCACCCCACACACGGACGCAGTTAAAATTGGCACGTTTACAGGATTCCAGAAGGTACTCCTGAAGCTCCGGCGTGATCCTGGAATAAATACAGTCCTCCGGAATATAATTTCCGCCCATGGCAAAAATCTTCACGCCATTGACACAGAACGCGAACTCTTTTCCCCAGAGATCTTTTTCCTGGCTGATGGTAAGGTACGGAGACCAATGCGCTTCGTTATAGTTTCCAGAACTTCGCCATCCTCATCCAGAAGTTCCACCTTAACTTTATATAACGGCTGATCGCCGTAGCCGTTTGGCCACCAGAGTTTCGGGTTGTGGATCGAGGATGTCAGCACTGCTGGATTATTATTCGCTGATACAGTCTCCCCCACTTTGCATACATGGGCTTCCGTTTTTCGGTCGTTAGCACCTGTTCTATGTCCACAGACGCTCTCTGCATCCTCCTGGATCGTCACCCTCACCTGACACTTATCCACAGCATCTCCGCTTACAGCCACAGTTGTACACACATCCACAGCATTATCCCCATGCACCTGTATGATCTTCACATCCTCAATTCTCGGATGACTGTATGCTTCCAGATAAATATCCCGAAAAATCCCGGCATCAATGGTCTGGGGCCCCAGTCCCATCCAAACATACAATGAGCCTTCCGGATCAGCTGGTTTCCTTTCATTCCACCGCAGGAACATAGTGGATCTCTTTATTATCTTCATACTCATAAGCTTCGATATACTTGAATACCGACCGGAATACGATCCGGATCTGATTCTCCCCGGAATGAAGAAATTCTTTCACATCCAGCTTCCAGGTACGATGCATGTTATCTGCAGATCCGGCTTTTTGCCCATTGATATAAATATCTGCAAGAGTATCCAGCCCCTCACAGACCAGTATTATTTTTTCTTCTTTCAGGATATCCTCTGCAGCCACAAATGTTCTGCTGAATTCATAATCCTTCCGGAACAGTTCCCTTGTCACATCCTCATTTGTCCGGTAAAAAGGATCTTCGATCTTCCCGGCACCATAGAGCCCGGAAAGCACAGATCCCGGAACCTGTACCTCACATAATCTGTCATTTCCTGCTTCTGCCAGCTCCCACTGGCCATTTAACATTATTTTCCTCATAAAATATATCTTCTCCTGTAAAAATCCCCTTCGCACGATCTTATATACAGGGCTGTTGTATTAGCCGTACTGTATTTTATTTATAGCCTTCCCCCATAATTCCGGTAATTCTCAATATAATCCAGGATCTCCTCCGGGTCTTTCATGAACCGGCACATACCCACAACATCTCTGGACATAAATTTTTCCCCTGCTGTGTATTCCAGGAGTGCCTGCATGCTGTCGTAATATCCCTGAATATTATAAAGAACGATCGGCCTGTCGATCCGTCCCAGACTCTTCAATGTCAGAATCTCAAAAAACTCCTCATAAGTACCAATTCCCCCAGGTACCACGATAGTCGCATCCGAGCGGCTTTCCAGCAGGTGCTTCCTCTCACGCATATTTTCAGTAAAAATGAACTCTGTACAATGCTCATACAACACTCCCGGCTGGTCAAAAAATCTCGGTGCGATACCTAGGATATAACCTTTTTCTCTGTCAACACCCCGGGCTGCCGCCCCCATCAGCCCCTCTTTTCCACCTCCGAAAACAAGGCCGTGGCCACGTTTCCCCATCAGCTGTCCCAGCTCTTCCGTTTTCTCATAATAGATCTTTTTCAGCTCTGCGCTGGACGCTCCATAGATACAAATATTCATGCTTCCGTCTCCTTCCCTGCTGCCTCCGCAAATGCCCGGAGAAGCTTCAGCTGTTCTGAAGAATCATACATCATCTCCGGATGCCACTGCACAGCTACTGCAAATGGATGATCGTTTATCTCTGAATATAACTTTTGCCGGCCTCTGCACATGATACTGGCAAAGACCGGCTTTCCGTCATTTCCGATACATCTGGAATGCATCCGGAAATGCCTGTTATTTTATTATAATCTGACATACACATGGGGTCAAGCAATTGCCGCTGCCTAAAGCTCCCGTTTTATTATACGAGAACTTTTTCTACTGCGTTTTTCCATCCGCTGTATTTCTGGTTTCTTTCCTGCGGATTCATGGAGGGGATGAACTGATTGCGGTTCTTCACCTCGAAAATGCTCTCCATCTATAATTTAGGACTGATCAGTCATACAAGCCATTCTGCTCAAAATCTCTAAACAGGCTGGCTTCTCCATCATCAGCAAATGCATCTGCATCCCCCTGATCGGAATCATCCTGTCCTCCTGGATATCTGGGATATCTGCATCCTGGGAATCCTGGGACGTGCTATCCTCAGAGCTGTCCTTGCTATCCTTGCTGGAACTGTCATCTTTACCAAGTTTTACAGTGAGTGTCTTCTCCTTATACTCATTGCCATCCAGAACTGCAACCGTCACATCGATCTTTTCCTTCGGCTCATAATACTGAAGCAGCTCAACCAGCTGATCGATACTGGTGATCGTTTTACCATCAAACTCTGTAATGACCATATTCTTGGTAATACCTGCATCATCGGCAGGGCCGCCCTCGGTTACCTTCGAAACAAATACACCCTGCGGGATACCATAAATCTGTACTGCCTCCGTACTTACTGTACTGCCTGTGATACCAAGGATACCATGATTATCCACTTTATCTCTTGCCTTGGCATTCATCATGTTCTCAAGAGAATCCGCAACATCAGAAATTGCAATGGCATACCCCATACCTTCAACCTCAGTAGAAGCAAGCTTGGAAGAGTTAATACCAACAACCTCACCATCCATATTCAGAAGCGCACCGCCACTGTTACCGGGATTGATAGCCGCATCTGTCTGGATCAGGTTCACGCCCTTGTTGATACTGCTGCTGTTATCTGTAGAATCACCCTCGATCTGTCCTGATGCATCTGTCTTACGGTTCTTAGCACTGACAATACCAGTAGTAACGGACTGGCCATAGCCAAGTGCATTACCGATGGCAACAACCTGCTCACCGATCTTCAGATCATCAGAGCTTCCGATCTTTGCAACAGAAATTGCATCCATTGTATCATCCGAAACATCCTTCGTTGCAACAGAAACAACTGCAAGATCCTCGCTTTCATCAAAGCCCTTTACCGTAGCCTCATAAGCATTACCATCTGCAAAGGCAACTGACAAGGTATCGGCACCATCCACAACATGATAGTTTGTGGCGATCAGTAGCTCAGAATCTGTTTTTCCGATGATAATACCGGAACCGCTTCCTTCAACTTCCTGCTCCTGGCTCGGCGCATACTGGGAACCAAACATGCTGTAATAATCCTGAACCTCCTGAACGGACTTGGTTGTGATGGCAACTACAGAAGGCATTGCCTTCTCAGCAACATCTGATACATCCAGACTGCCCTTTGTATCGGAGGATTTTGTAGCCTCTGTATCTTCGCTGTCTTTATTTGATTTTTTATCAGACTTCATAAGAGTCAGATTCTCGGAGCTATCGGTTGCCGCCTGTACGGACTGTGCACCGGAGAAATAATTTATACCTTCATATGCACCAACTCCAATGCCGCCGGCAAGTACTGCACACAGGCTGATGGTTGCACCCTTTTTCATCATTTTCTTTATTTTTAATTTTCTGTTGTTGTTCATGGTTAAGTCCTCCCTGGGAAAAAATTCTTCTCTGTTTCCTTTTGATGCTTCAAAGTATATGGGTTAATTGTGTTTACTTTGTGGGAAAAATGTGTTTTATTTGTTAAAACTTTTCACTGTCATCACAACTACAAACCACGCAACCTCAAGAAGAACGATCATTCCACCTGGTTTCAGTCCGGCATAATAGGAAAGAAACAGTCCGGCAATGGTGGTACATACCGCCACGATAATGGCACAGATCAGTGTACCCTTATAGCTTTTTGCCATCTGCATCCCACACGCCACCGGAACTACCAGCATGGAGGAAACGATCAGGGTTCCTACTGTTCGGGACGCAATGGAAACTGTCAGAGCCGTCAGAATAGTAAAAAGAAAATTAATATTCCGCACGGAAACACCGGAGATCCTTGCCGCATTTTCATCAAATCCGATATAAAACAGTTCCCTGTAAAAAAACAGCACTGCTGCCAGTACCAGCACACTGATCACAACTACCAGTGCCAGCTCTCCTTCACTGATGGACACAATACTTCCGAACAAAAAGCTGTTCAGACTGGCACCGTTTTCCACAAAGCCGGACAGCACACCAGCCAGTCCGATCCCGGCAGACATGACGATGGAGATCGCCACCTCCGAATAACGCGGGATTTTTTTGCGGATAGCCTCAATTCCAAGAGCAGCTACGATGCACATCACTACTGCACCGGCTACCGGATTCACTCCAAGTATCAGTCCCAGCACAACACCAGCCAGTGAAGAATGGGAAAGCGCATCTCCGATCATGGACATCCGTTTCAGAACAATGGTGATCCCGATGCAGGGCGTAATCACAGCCAGAAGGATTCCCACCAGAAAAGCCCTCTGCATAAATCCATACTGTAAAATACTCATACTTCGTCGATCCTCCCCTCTTCCGCTTTAAAGAACCGGTTTGCTCCTTTAAACTCACCGGAATTTCCATGAGTAACCATAAGAATCGTCAGCCCCTGTTCCTCATTCCGCTTCCTCAGAACTTCTGCAAGTGTTTTCACAGAAACCATATCCATTCCTGTGGTAGGCTCATCCAGGATCAGGATCTTCGGTTTTCCTGCCAGTGCACGTGCCAGCATAACCCTCTGCTGCTGTCCTCCGGAAAGATCTCCGATCCTTCTTTTCCAGAACTCTTCCATTTCCATTTCCGCAAGTGCGGCTTTCAAACGCGGGATCTCTTTTTTTGCCCGGAAACGTGCCTTCCAGGAAGAGGAATACACACCTGTCATCATGATCTCTTCCACAGTCGCCGGAAAATTCTGGTTTCTGCTGATACTGTTCTGTGGAACATATCCCAGATCTCCCTTTCCGAATGTGGCAGAAATATCTTTTCCATTTACAGTGATACTTCCCTCCTGCGCCTTCAGTTCGCCCAGAAGAAGCTTCAGAAATGTACTTTTTCCACTTCCGTTTTCACCGGTAAGGATGGCATAATCGCCATCCTTCACCTCCAGGTTCACCTGATCCAGCACAGGTGTCCCTGTATAGTGAAACGAAAGATTTTCTATCAAAATTCCCATAATTTCTCCTTTTTTGTTACAGCTGCTGTCCTGCACCTTCAGTTCAATGCCTTCCTGAGTGCCTCCAGATTCTTCCTCATCACAGAAAAATAATCCTCTCCGGCCTCTATATCCTCCTCACTTAATCCCTCGATCGGATTCAACACAGCAGTCACCGCATCCACTTCCTTCGCCACTGTCTTCGCCACCTTGGGACTTGCCAGCTCCTCAAAAAATATGGTATGGATGTCGTATTTTTTCGCATACTCGATCACTTCCTGCATCTTGGCAGGATCAGGCTCTGAATCCGGTGTCAGCCCTTCAATAGCCAGCTGCTTCAGATCATAGGCATTGCACAGATATCCAAAAGCCTCATGCGCCACTATGATATCCCGGCTCTTCGTACCTTTCAGACCATCTCTGAACTCCTGATCCAGCTCATCAAATTCACCGGCATATTTCTCATAATTTGCTTCATAATAATCACCGTTCCCAGGATCAGCCTTTACCAAAGCATCCCTGATATTCTTCATTTCCTGCTTTGCACGCATAGGATCAAGCCAGACATGAGGATCTTTTCCTTCATCACCATGAGCATGATCATGTCCTCCATCCAGAAGCTCCACACCATCCGATGCCTCAGACACAACCAGATCCTGATTCTCCAGAGTATCCAGTACATCCTCCGCCCAGTGCTCCAGATCCGCACCATTATAGACAAACACATCTGCATCCTCAAGATCCGGATATCCGTTGCCGCCGGCTCCCAGTCATGAGGCTCCGTTCCCGCCGGAACCATATCCTTTACCTGGATCCTGTCGCCTCCTACCTTCCGGGCAAAATCATACATGGGATAAAAGCTGGCCATCACCTTCAGTCGGCCATCCTCCACAAATGGCTGTCCCACCGTTCCGGCCCTGTGCAAACCATATCCAGTCACACCGCCCACAACAAGAAGCGTCACCGCCAGAACTGCTGCCGCTGTCATCTTCCTCTGTTAACATTCATTTTTTAAGCCTCCTGCAGCTGTCACAATATCCATAAAAGATCGTCCGGCTCTGATCGATCTCAAATCCGTGTTCATCCAGCACATGTCCCACAAAATGATCGATACATCCACACTGCAGAGGAATCGTATGCCCACATTCCAGACACACAAGCTTACCGTAATTCTTCCGCTCCTCATCACGTATAAAACGATACTGGGCAGGCGCTCCCTCCACAGACGGAACCTTCAGCACCGCTCCCTCCTTCTGCAGCCGCTCCAGTCCTCTGTATACCGTTGTCCTTCCGATCTGGATCTCTTTTCCACGAAGGAGCTCCATAAACTGATCTATGGTATAAAATGTATCTCCATATTCCTGCAGGCATTCCAGAATTATTTTCTGCTGCCTGGTGCTGTATTTCATTTTTTCTTCCATTATATTTCCTACTCTCTTCTATCGACTGCACCTTACATGGCAGATTTGAATTTGAAAACCGTTTTCATATTACATTCAAATAAGAATTTCGTCAAGATATTTTTGAAGGGAAATAATTTTTGGTATGTTCTTATAAAAGCACTTTATCTCTACCTTCTTTTATGATAAAATATAACCAAGACTTAACCAATAGAAAGAAGGTAGACCTCTATGAAATCACAGCGACTGGACATGATCGAAGAATATGTGCTGGAGCATAAGAACGCTTCTCTCGATACATTATGTGAGAAATTCAACGTATCCAAAAACACCATCAGAAGAGATGTCGATATCCTTCTGAAACGTGGCAGTATCATGAAAGTATATGGCGGTGTCGCAGCACTCGAAACTCCACAGACTCTTCCCCTTCTGTCTTACGAAGAGCGTGGCGGACGTTTTCCTGACGAAAAGAAAGAAATCTGCCGCCGTGCCGCAGAGCTTGTGGCAGAAGACGATACCATCTATATCGATACAGGTACAACCTGCCTGAACCTGGTTGATTTTATTGCAGATAAGCACTGTACGATCCTGACCAACAGCCTGCTTATTTTCAACAAGGCAGCATCCTATCCGAACCTGGATATCATTTCCGTTCCCGGAAAGCTGAACCGCAAGACCCTGTCCTTCACAGGACCGGATATCAATGATTATCTGCAGACCTACAACATTTCCATGGCTTTTATGGCCTGCACAGGTGTAACCATGAAGAGCGGACTTACCAATGCCAGCGCCGAGGAATACATCACCAAAAAAGCCATTGCAGAGAATGCCAACAGCATGATCCTTCTTGCAGACCATTCCAAATTCGGCCGGATCTCGCTTATGACCTATTCTTCCATGGAAAAGCTGGACGCCATCGTAACCGACCAGCCACTTCCCGAAGAATACGACAGCTTCTGCCAGGAGCACGGCATCCGTGTTATGACGATCGATTAAATCGGATATTGGCCCTAAAAACGGTGCATCTGCCGGAAATCCAGCAGATGCACCGTTTTTGAATATGCTCATTTCATTAGAGGATTTTATCTGAAAGGCAGATCTTACCCGATCTGCCTTACAGTGTCATAAATTTATTTATGAAGCTTTCTTAAGCCTCAGTACTTCCTTCCCATGTGCCGACCTTTCTCTTTCCGGCAGCTTCATCGAACCAGTGTGTTGTAACTGTTTTTGCTCTTGTGAAGAAACGATAGCCATCTTTTCCGAGAACGTGCAGATCACCGAAAAAGGAATCCTTGTTTCCGGAGAATGGGAAGTATGCTGTCGGAACCGGGATACCTACATTGATTCCTACCATACCGCCATCTGTCTCCATAGCGAATTTACGGCTGTAATATCCGCTCTGTGTAAAGATACAGGAACCATTTGCAAATGATTGGCATTCATGACTGCGATGCCTTCCTCGTAATCCTTTACTCGTTTGATACAGGTTACCGGTCCGAAGATCTCACGGTTTCCAACTGTCATCTCAGGTGTTACATGATCAAGAATTGTCGGTCCTACGAAGAATCCGTTCTCATATCCCGGAACTACTACATTACGTCCGTCAAGTACAAGCTCCGCACCCTCATCGATACCCTTCTGGATCCAGTTGCAGATCTTCTCCTTATGGCCTGCATTTACAACCGGGCCGAGATCGGTATCTTCATCATATGCACAGCCAAGTTTCATAGCCTCTGCTTTTTTCTTAAGAAGTGAAACAAATTCGTCTGCGATACTATCCTGTACGCATACAACCGGAAGAGCCATACATCTCATACCTGCGCATCCGTATGTAGAGTTGATGATCGCATTAACAGTAGCCTCAAGGTTGCAGTCCTCAAGTACAAGTGCATGGTTCTTTGCCTCACACTGTGCCTGAACTCGTTTGCCATGAGCTGCTGCCTTGGAATATACCTGTTTACCAACACCTGTTGTTCCTACGAATGTAACAGCCTTTACTCTCTCATCTGTAAGAAGGATATCAGCCTCTACACGGCTGCAGGTCACAAGGTTTACAACACCCTTCGGGAATCCTCCCTCTGTATAAAAGAGCTCCATGATCCTCATAGCTGTAAGTGGTGTCTGGGAGCTTGCTTTCAGTACTACTGTATTTCCACATGCAATGGAAAGCGGAACCATCCAGCCCCATGGGATCATTGCCGGGAAGTTCATCGGAACAATACCAGCAGTTACTCCAAGTGGTTTGCGATATGTAGCTGTATCATATCCTGTAGTTACCTGCATTGCAGCATCGCCCTGGATCATTGTCGGAAGTGCACATGCCTCTTCTGTAGGCTCAATTGCTTTCTGAACATCTCCTCTTGCCTCTTTGATGTTCTTTCCGAGCTCTTTTGCACAAAATACGGAAAGTTCTTCCTTATGAGCATAAAGAACATCTCTCCATCTGAACATATACTGCTGTCTCTTTGCAAGAGAAAGCGAGGACCATTCCGGGAATGCAGCCTGTGCGGAAGCGATCGCCTCTTCTACCTCATCCGGTGTACAGCAGGGAACCTGCGCGATCACCTCACCTGTACTGGAATCTGTAACATCCATGTATTTCTCTGCCTTTGACTCTTTCCACTCACCGTTTACACAGTAACCCATTTTTTGATCTCAGCCATTTTAGGATACTCCTTTCGTGCTTACCTTTTTATTCTTAACTTCATAAAAATTTTAGTCATTCTCGTTTTGTTCTGGTCACAGATTATCATTTATTTTTAATTTTGTCAATATAGTATGGTTATATTTTGAGTATATTTTTCAAAATTATGTGTTAATTTATTCACATTTCATGATATTTCATGTTCCCTGTATAAACTCTTGAAACGTATGCATTTACAGCCATAAAACCGCATAGTGTCTTGTCGTTTTTTATTCCATTGTGAGAGCAAAAGTTACTCATTTTTGTTATTTTCATAACACACCATTCCACACACACTATTTATTGCCTCCAGCTACGCTGAGGCTTTTAGACCTGCGCAATCGGATTCACAGACAAGTAAGGGGTATCGTTGTTCTGTTACAATTACAGATTCCTCTGATCCCGGCATATTTCCTCTGTATTTTCCAGGAATAAAGAAATACATCTGTACGTCCCTTACGGACACGCTCATTTTTGCGATCGCTCACTTCTTTTCACGGCTTATTGCACCTTTACATACAATCCTGCGCCTGCTTATCTGATCTACAGCATTTTCATAAATTACTGCTGCAATCAAAAAACAGGATACGGTTATCGTATCCTGCCTTAGCTTTTCATTTTCTGTTTTTCGCATATTTCTGCCTAACCAAATATGGTCTGCACCAGCACCATATAAAACACCGTTCCCCCTCCTATGCTGAGCAATGTACTCTTCTTCCATTTATGTAATACCACAATGAACAGTATTGCGATCAGCTCTGGCAGTCAGTAATAAGTACTTTCCGGCACATCCTTCAGACAGAATACCACCAGCAATCCGATCACTGCACAGGGCAGCACTTTTCCCAGATAGGTGATCACAGCCGGCGGTTCCTTTCCTTCCGGAAATATGATAAAGGGCAAAAATCGCGTTGTCATAGTTCCCAGGACCACTACCACAACCGTTATGATCTGCTGTGTTATTGTCATAGTCATTCCTTATCCCTCCTGTCCGGCTATATATATCCCAACTGTCATGCCTGATATTCTCCTGACTTCTGTATACGTTCTTTTTTTCTCTTCTCCTCATGCTTCTTCATTCCCAGAAAGCATAAAACGATCGATGCCATTGACGGAAGGATAAACTTCCCTCTTCCAAAGATCACCAGGCAGATTACAGAGCATACAATTCCGACCAGCGCCGGCTTATGATCTTGTGCATCTTCCCACTGATCAATGAACATAACCACAAACAGTGCGGTCATGACAAAATCCAATGATGTACGTCCCTTTCTGTTTTACAATTTCCACAGCTGATGCTGCCCGTCCATGGTAACAAGATCTCCCTCATTGATATCTCTTTCATACAGAAGTCCGTCATCATGTCGCAGACTTGTTTCATTTCCATTCTCATCTTCCACCAGCACTACTGACATAAGTGCTTCACCCGGCTGCCGCTCTTCACAGCCGAAATCCATGTCTTCTTCTATCTTCAGAACCTTGTACTGCATGATCAGATTTCCTCCAGCAGCACATCGTTAACGGCCTCATAAGCGTCCTCAAGCGCATCCAGTGCCTCTGTCAGCGTGTCCATCTTCCGGCTGTCCGCATTTTCTTCCTCATAGGCTTCTATCACTTCAGCCATTACATCCTTCAGCTCTTCCAGTGAATTTGCAATGTCCTGCAACTTCTGATCTTTATCCTCTTTTGATGTGATATTTACGATCTTACTCATGATCCTTCCTCCTGTCGCTTTACTCTCATTCTTTATTCTGATCCTTTATCCTGCATATATCATGCTTTACATGTCATACTCCACATTTACCCATTGTACCATATCCTGCACGCAGATGCATCGGATATGTTTTCTATCTGCTTTATATAATACCACCAAAATCATAAAAAATTTGGTAAAATCTTACCAAATTACCCGTCTTAGTCTGTTTATACTGATTTTTCCACTCCGGTCTGGTATAATCGATCTAAAGGAGTTTTTCAATTTACAAACCACTCCTTTCCCATTACAAGGAGGCATATTGCATGAAAGAAAAAACCGAAACCTTTAACCAGGGAAAAAGATATTTCTTTTATATTCTGATGTTCGCCATCCTTGGCTGGTTCATTTTTATGCAGATCTTTGGTGCGGATGAACGTTCTTCCGACACCTCAGCAGCCTCTGTGATCTATTCCGGTACCGTTACCTGGCAGAAACCGGATGGAACCACCCAGGAAATCTCCGTTCCGGGCACCTACAAGGTTCCCGTCGGTGACACGATGGTCCTCACCATCCAGCTTCCCGATGATCTTACAGATACCTGCTTTGCCATCCGTTCTTCCTTGCAGGATGTGGATTTTTATGTAGGGGACAACCTCAGGACCAGCTACTCCACGCATAAAACAAGGCTTGTGGCAAAAACTCCGCCAGCCGTTATGTTTTCTGCCCGGTTTATGCTTCCGATGCCGGCAAAGAGCTCCGTATTGAACTGACCACCTACACCTCCAATTACACCGGAGTTGTCAATCCTGTTTACTGCGGAAACAAGGCAGATATCTGGATATATATTTTCAGCAGATACGGACTGGAAACCTACATTGCTTTTTTTATCCTGTTTGCCGGAATCGTCACGATCCTATTCAGTTTCGCTCTGGGATTGGTCTATCATACACGATTTGACACGGAATATCTTGGATGGTGCATGGTTATGGGCGCCGTCTGGATGCTGGGTGAATCCAAGCTCCGTCAGTTCCTGGTCCCCAACGCTTCCGCTCTCGGATCTCTGTGCTTTGTTATGATCCTTTTGTGTCCGCTCCCGATCCTGTTTTTTGCGGACAGTCTCCAGAAAGGGCTGCATCACAGATTTTATGTCTGTCTTGGAAGCATCGCAATGATAAACTTTGCAGTCTGTACGATCCTCACTGCTGCAGGTATCGCAGATTATATCGAAACCATGCCTGTAAGCCACGGAATCCTGGCGATCACCGTTGCCACAATATTTGTACACCTTTTCCAATATATACGCACCGAAAAAAACAAGGCCGACCGGCTTTTGCTCATTGGTCTGCTGGCAGCGATCCTGTGTATTGCCGTTGAAGCAACCTCCGTATACTTTGTCACATTGATGTCCGGACTGTTTGTGGGCGCCGGCATGCTGATCCTGCTCTTTGTCAATATTGTAAGAGCCATCAAAAATGTCCAGGATATAGAACTGAAACGCCAGCAAAGCGAAATCCGCAAAAACCAGGAACAGAATGAAAAAATGTCTCTGCAGATGATACAGACCCTTTCCACCACCATTGAGGCAAAGGATGCGTACACCCGCGGTCATTCCTACCGGGTTGCACAATATGCGGCCCTGATCGCAGAGGAGCTGGGCTGGACACCGGAGGAGATCCTGAATCTGAAACGGGCTACTCACCTTCACGACATCGGAAAGATCGGTATCCCGGATCCGTTCCTGAACAAACCGGCACAGCTGACCGATGATGAATACAACCTTATAAAAAAACACACCGTCATCGGTGCCGAGATCCTGAAGGATATAACCCTGATCCCGCATGCGGCAGAAATCGCAAGAAGTCACCATGAGCGTTATGACGGAAAAGGCTATCCGGATGGGCTGGCCGGAACAGAAATCCCCATCCATGCCCGGATCGTGGCTGTTGCCGACTGCTACGATGCCATGAACTCCCGCCGAATCTACCGTAATGCGCTTCCACCGGAGGTGTTTACGAAGAATTCCGCAAAAACCGTGGTACACAGTTCGACCCGGAGATCACAGACATTTTTCTGAAACTGTTAAAGGAAAAGCAGCTGCCTCAGTGGGATCCTTCCCAGGAAGAACCGGACACCTATAACCTTCCGGATATGCAGCTTACCGTCAGCAAATTCATCTCGGACATAATGGCCACCACAAAAAGTCAGGAAGACGCAAAAAGCTATGATTTCCTTACCGGTCTTCCCATGCGTAACCTGGGCGAACGTCTTACCGCGGAATTTATGCAGACACATGATGGATGTCTGGTATTCCTTGATATGGACAACCTGAAAAAGATCAACGACATCTATGGCCACAAAGCCGGCGACCGTGCACTGAAATGTCTTGGAAAGCTGCTTCAGAAACGGGCAGATCAGGGAATTTCCTGCAGACTTGGCGGAGATGAATTCCTGATGTTCCTTCCGGACACAGATCCTGATTCCCTGTCTCTGCAGATGGACGATCTGTTCCAGAAATTTCACAACATCACTACCGATGATCCGGAACTCCGGTTTGCCACACTGTCCGCAGGCCTGTGTCTGTGCAGCACCGATGATTCCTTTGAAGACTGCTATTCCAAAGCAGATAAAGCTCTGTATTACGTAAAACAAAACGGCAAAAACCAGTTCTTTTTCTACCAGCAGATCGACCGCAGCACTCTTGCGGCATCCGGTTCCGGAAAGGATCTGGAGCTTGTGGCAGAGTCCCTTCAGAAAAGCGGCATCTATGTAGGTGCTCTTGATCTGAATTACCGGGATTTCGCACGCCAGTATGAATACATGAGTCAGCTTGTCACACGCAGCCAGTGCAGATGTTATCTGGCGATGATCACCCTCGAAACACTTGTGGATACAGTTCCTGATATCGAATCCATTGAGCAGGCTCTGGAGTATATGGAACAGGCCATTCGGCAGAATATCCGCCGTGTGGATATCTGTACACGCTACAGCTCCCTGCAGTATCTCATCATACTGTTTGAGCCTGACGAAACGCATATCCCGGACATCATAGAACGTATTTTTACCCAATATTACCGTCAGTGTGACAGCAATGATTTCCAGCCATCCTATGAATACCTGGAAATATCTCCACAGGAGTTATAAATACTCCCATGACATGATAAAGCCATAACAAAAAAGAGGTCGTACTTGACGGCCTCTTTTTGTTAAAGTTTTGCAAAATATCATTAAGACGTGGCTCTGGAATTTTCCTGCATGAAACTTTTTCCGTATGTTCGATACAGATAAACCGCCATGAAAATAGTCACGGCTTCTGCCAGCGGCATCGTCATCCAAGATGCCTGCAACCCCTATAAGCTTTGGCAGGATCAATATGAACACAGCCACCAGGATCAAAGAACGCATTGATGAGATCAATGCCGAAATAAAACCTTTTCCCAGGGCAGTAAAATATCCGGAAAGAAATACATTTAAACCAATAAACAGGAAAACCAGACTAAACAGCTTCAAGCCATCCCATGTCAATGTAAATACATTTCCCTCCCCAACGAATAAATGGATGATCTGTTTTCCAAATACAAGTGATACCGTGAGGATCAATACTGAACTGATGGCAATCGTAATAAAACTATATCGTGTTATCTCTCTAATCTTGTCATGATTTTCAGAGCCGTAATTATAGCTTATGATCGGAGCCGCTGCAACGGCAATTCCCATATAAAAAGCGATGAAGAAATAGTAAATATACATAATGATCGTCACAGCCGCAACTCCATCTTCACCAAAATATTGCATGATAATAAGATTAAATAAAAATGTAGTGATCCCGGTAGACATCTCCGTCAGCATTTCACTGCTTCCATTGGTGCAGGATTTCAGAAGAACACTCATGTCGGTCTTCGGTCTGCAAAACCTTATATGGCTGTATTTCAGAAAATAGATAAAGCCGATCAACATGCTTACTGTAATGGAGAGAAATGTTCCCCATGCAGCTCCAAGCGTTCCCAGTCTGAATACAGCCACAAAAATATAGTCGAAAACAATATTAAAAGCCAAACCTGTCAGAGACATGATCATTCCGATGTACGATCGCCCATCCGTCCTCACAAGATATTCGAAAAACAGCTTGAATGACATCGGGACCGATCCTAAAAATATGACAAATGCATATGGCACCACATGCTCCATCAGGCGCTCACTGCTTCCTAAAAAAATACAGATCGGTTTCAGAAAAAAGATTCCCGCAGCTGTAAAAGCAATCGAAAGCGCCAGCAGCACGATCGCGATAAAAGAAAATATCTCGTTTGCTTCCTGATCCCTTTTTTGTCCCATCCTCTCTCCTATGATAGCACCTGATCCCGTTGCAAGCATAACAGATGTTCCGAAAATAACACAGGTGATCGGAATAACAATATTAATTCCTGCAAGCGCGTCAGAGCCTGCATACCGGGATACAAAAAATCCATCTATCGTTGTATAAAATGATAAAAAGATCATGGTCAGCACTGATGGGACCAGGTATTTTAAAAATTGAGGATAAGACATTTTTGCCTCAAAGTATTTCATTTCTATAAGCCTCCTGCTTAGTTACATGATCAGTCAAAATCTCTGGTAATGTTCGTAAGCCATTTATTTCTGAAATAGTGGATGAACACCACAGGCATTTTTTCGAACTCATCCAGGGTCATTATAAAATATACCCAGACAGGCGGCAGTTTTAAAACATATGCTGCAAGGAAGGTGAGAGGAACTGCAACAAGCCACATAAATATGGAATCTACGATCATTCCGAACCTGGAATCGCCACCTCCTCTGAAGCATCCGCATATAAGACAGGTATTGATACCCTCTCCTACAAGACGCCAGGTTGTCATGATTATAAAAATACCAAGATAATAAATGGCTGTCTCTGTCAGTTTATCCCGGTAGAAGTCCAGTATCATAGGGCGGACTGCCAGAATAATGGCACATCCGATGAGACTTACGATAATTGTTATTCTCAGCATACGTTTTCCATATTCTCTGGCTGTATCCTTGTGATCTTTACCAAGCTCCTGGCTGATAATGATGGTAGTAGCGTTGGCAAAACCGCGACAGGCGATGGCACCAATGTTTACCACCATAACAGCAACGGCATTTGCGGCAACCATATCATCGCCAATGTGGCCAAGGATCGCTGCGAACGCCGAACTGGCAAAGCTCCAGACAACATCATTTATCACAGCCGGAGAAGCAATTTTCATAAAGTCCCTGAACAGAATACCGGATTTCGCACAGAAATATTTTATCCGGAATCTGACATCGGAGCTGTTTAATGAATAGATGAGACAGATCAATACCTCTGCGATCCTGGCAATAACAGTACCAAGGGCAACACCGGTAACACCAAGCTTTGGAAGTCCAAACAGGCCAAAGATAAAGGTGGCATTACAAAATACATTGACGCAAAGCGATACAATGTATGTAACAGAAGGCAGCATTATTTTTCCGACACTTCGAAGGGCACTCATGAAAACCTGAGAGAATCCCATAAACATAAAGGAAAATGAGATCACCTTCAAATACTCGCTGCCGGCAGCAATCGTATCCGGACTGTTTGTAAAAATCTTCATGATCGTAGTCGGCATGGAAAAGGAGATAACGAAAAATACAAGAGAAACGATCAGTGAGATCCGCTCCGCCAGGCCGAGAATCTTTTCTACTGTCTTTTATCACCCTTTCCCCAGTACTGCACATAAAACCGAAGTACCTGTAGCCATACCATAATACAAACAGAAAAGAATAAATGTGTACTGGTTGGCAAGAGATGAAGCTGACATGGCAGTCTGGCTTACATATCCCAGCATTACAGTATCCGCAACATTTACTAATGTTCCGATCAGATTTTGGATCATGATCGGAAATGCTAATTTTGATGCATATTTAAAAAAATCTTTTTTATTCAGCATCGGTCAGATCCTCCGTGAATTCCGATAAGATATTTACTTATAAAGAACAGTATATCATATACCCTACAAAACCGCGAGGTTTTTTCAGTATTCTTTCCAATATAATCCTCAATTGTATACTATATTTCACCCTCTGGTCATATTTCCATTGTACATAAAAAAACAATATCACTTTAACACAAAAAATCATTCTATTTTTTTACTTCTATGATATAATATTTTATTGTGAAACTAATAAAACGAGGTGAACCAGGTGAAGAAAAAAACAATTGTACCTCTTATCGTTTTTTTACTGGGCATATGCCTTGTTGGTTTAATTGTATACAAAATAGACTCACATGAAACTGAACAACGACACATAACAGCACAATTAAATGCAACAACCTACGGCGAACGTATAAAAAATGAAATTACAAATGGAATTGCGATCACAGATACGCTAAAGCAGGTCCTGATCAGTGAAAACGGAAAGATCAGTCAGTTTGACACAATTGCGGAAAATATTATGTCTGACGTTATTGAAAGCATACAGCTTGCTCCGGATGGTAATGTAACAGATATTTATCCTTCTGAGGGAACGGAAGCGAGTAAGATCGATCTGCTCCAGGATAAAGATTGCAGCAAAATTTCCTGTTACGCAAGAGACAATCACGTGATCATTACACAAGGTCCTTTCGATTTAAAACAGGACGGCTGTGGAATTGCTGTCCGCAATCCAGTCTACCTGAAAGATGAAAACAACCAGGAATATTTCTGGGGATTTACCATTGTTATCCTGCGTGTTCCTGACATTTTTTCAGATGCGATCAGTGCACTTTCGGATTTCGGATATGAATACAGACTCTCAAAAACCGACGCTCCCTGGAGCGATACTTATAAAGTTGTTTATCAGTCAGACGACCAATTAACTCATGCTGTTTCTTATGGTTTTACGATAGGGGAAGAGAACTGGACATTAGAAGTAGCTCCTGAAAGCGGATGGAGAGACCTTAGATTACTGGTAATCGTCGGCGGAATGTTTACTACTGTCGTTTTACTTTTCTCAGGTCTTACCCGGGTATGGTTAGTATCGAAAGAAAATAAAAACAAATTTCAAATACTGGCACACACAGATTCTCTCACCGATATTTACAACCGCTATGGATTTGATGAATTAGCCGAAAGGATGATCACTAAAAATCCAAAAACGCATTTTGTGGCCGCACTCCTTGATATTGATGACTTTAAGTTTATTAATGATATTTACGGACATGTCTATGGAGACAGGGCACTAAAGAGTCTTACAGATAGCATGAAGGCTTTTTTCCCAAAAAACACATTACTGGGAAGAAACGGTGGCGATGAGTTCTGCATTCTTCTGCCGGATCATACCTATAAAGAAGCGGGAGAACTGCTGCTGCAATTTACCAAGCTTCCAAAGACATTTTCATGCAAGGGAAAAGAATATCCGTTTTTTATTTCTCTCGGATATGCAGAATATCCAACCTTTGCATCCAGCCGCTCACAGCTCATGCGCTGTGCAGATGCAGCACTTTATGAAATAAAGCTTCACGGAAAAAACGGATGTATGGCTTACAGGGAGGGGCTCCGGTCAGGAGTCCGCAAACAGCTCGGATTTGCATTCAAGGATATCTCTGAACACCTTCCGGGTGCATTTATCATATACAGAGCGGACAAAGATGATGATGAACTCCTGTATGCAAACCATGAGTTCCTTCAAATGACCGGATATAAAACTATAGATAACCTCTTCAGCCTTACAAATAAAAGCTTCCACAACCTGATCCGTGAGGATGAACAGCAGCAGATAGAAGCAAGCATCTGGAAACAGATCGATGCCGGCAATAAAAATGATTACATCCACTTTCATCTTCGAAAAGCGGACGGCACTTACCTTTCTGTTCTTGATCACGGAAGGATTGTAGACAGCCAGCAATACGGAAGAGTATTTTATGTATTGTTTATGGACTGGGAAGCTATGCATATTCATTACAGTGATAAATTTTCCGGCTAAGGTACAGACATCTCAGTCTGTATCTTAGCCGGCTGTTTTTTTCCTAAACAATTCAACATCTTATAATATGTATTCCATCTGCCTTTCTTTTGTCCGCATTCCCATTTTTTCATAAAATTTTTCTGCTGAAGTATTTCCTGCCCACACATTCAATGTCACTTCATAGCATCCCAGCTGCTTTGCTTCTTTTTTTACATATTCAAACAGGCTTTCCCCAATATGCTGTCCTCGTGTCTCCTGATCGACACACAGGTCATCTATAAAAAGAGATTTAAACGGTACCATATTGTTTGAAAAAGGCTGCTCCTTTAATTGACAAAATGCATACCCCACACAAACATCAGCCTCATCCGCTGCAACATATACTGGCTTTTCTTCATTTTTCAAAAGCTCTGTCAATTCGTCTGTCGTATATTTTGTTGTGCCCGGAATAAAAATATCAGGCCTTATATCTGCATGGATCTGCAGCACCTGTCCTAACAATTCCAGGATCCTCGGAATATCTTTTTCTTCTGCTTTTCTGATGAACATTTTTTTCCTCCTATTTTTCAATAACTGATTTCATAGATTCTTTATACATACACCATAATACCATCGTGTGAACGCTTATAACAATAGAATCACTTTAAGCAGTCTCACTTTCCTTTTGTATTATAATGAAAAAGTTTATCGTTTTCCGTAATGTATATCACATTTTTATTCCTGAATCCGTATCATTACAGACAGTCAGCTCAAAATGGTTTCTGTTTGTTTTTATAAGTCCTTCTTTTTGCAGCTTTGATATCTCCGAAGACATTGCCGCACGGTCAATGCAAAGATAATCTGCCAGCTGCTGCCGGTCAAAAGGAATATCAAAGGATAACGATGCCTGTCTGATAGATACCGACGACAGATAGGACAACAGCTTATCCCTTGTCGTTCGCTTGCCCACATGTGTGATCTTATCGTTGAGGATCAGGATCTTATTTGCCAGGACACCGACCAGGTTACGGATCAGCTTCTGATGATGCTCACATACTATTGGGCAGGAAACCAGAAGCCTTTGAACATTTAATAAAATAATCTCACAATCTTCGTCTGCTACCACACTGACATTCAGAACAGCTCCCGGACTTGCTGCATATGGTTCACCAAAAAAATCTCCCGCATGACATTTTGACAGAATATTCCGATGTCCCCACAGGTCTTCCTGAATAACAAGAACACAGCCTGCCACCACAAGTCCCATTACTTCGGTAGAGTCTCCGGCTCTGAAAATATAAGAATCCCGTTTTCTTGAGATCGTTGCTGCATTTACACAATGCAGTATGGATAATATTTCATTGTCAGTAAGACCTTTAAAGAAAGGACTGGTTCTTAAAATGGGTAAATATTTTTTCAAAATTAATCCTCCTGTTGGAAATCAAACATACACGTTGTAATTATTATACTATACTCCTAACAGAAACCAAGGATAAATACTACTAGTCGAGGATAAAATAATAAGAAAGATCCTTCGAAAAAATCACAGAATAAAAGGAGAATACAATAATGGATAAAAAAATGTTTTGTTTTCAGTGTGAACAGACAGTCGGATGTACCGGCTGTACCGGAAATGCCGGTGTCTGTGGAAAAAAAGCAGATACAGCGAAATTACAGGACGAACTGACAGGTGCATTAATCAGTCTGGCTAAAGCTGCCGACAGCACGGAAACTATTTCAAAAAGAACCGGACAGATCATAATCGAAGGACTGTTTACTACAGTTACAAATGTAAGTTTTGACAATGCAGCAATCGAAAACATGATACAAAAAGTCAGAGCTGAAAAAGAAAGACTGGCTCCTGACTGCAGAACAGAGGAATATGATCTTCAGCAGCTGTGGAATGCCAATGAAGATATCCGCTCCTTGAAATCTCTTATTCTCTTTGGTATCCGCGGAATGGCTGCCTATGCCTATCATGCAAATGTTCTGAATTATGAAGATGCCGAAGTGAATCAGTTCTTCTGCGAGGCATTATCTAAGATCGGTTATGAAGAAAGCACAGAAGCACTGCTTTCCACAGTACTCAAAACAGGAGAGATCAATCTGAAGTGCATGGCACTTCTTGATAAGGCAAATACAGAAACCTATGGAACACCAGAGCCAACTGATGTTACACTTACGGTAGAAAAAGGGCCTTTTATTGTCGTGACCGGACATGATCTGAAAGATCTGCAGCTTTTGCTTGAACAGACTGAGGGAAAAGGAATCAATATCTATACACATGGTGAAATGCTCCCTGCCCATGCCTATCCATTCTTAAAGAAATACGCTCACCTGAAGGGCAATTTCGGAACTGCATGGCAGAATCAGCAGAAAGAATTTGACCATCTTCCGGCCCCGATCCTCTACACTACCAACTGTCTGATGCCTCCAAAAAGCAGCTACGCTGACAGAGTATTTACAACAGAAGTGGTTGCCTTCCCGGGAGCTGTCCATATTGACGAGAAGAAAGATTTCACACCGCTTATTGAAAAAGCACTGGAGCTGGGCGGTTACAAAGAAGATCGTATGTTCTCCGGTATCAACGGCGGAAAAAAAGTGACAACCGGTTTTGGTCATGCAGCCATCCTGTCCCATGCAGGTACTGTAGTAGAGGCTGTAAAATCAGGTGCGATCCGCCATTCTTCCTGGTTGCCGGCTGTGATGGTGCCAAGCCAGGTCGAAACTATTATACGGAATTTGTAAAGCAGACACCTTCTGACAGTATCGTTCTCACCCTGGCATGTGGAAAATTCCGTTTCAATGATCTCGATCTGGGAGAGATCGGTGGTCTTCCACGACTGATGGATATGGGTCAGTGTAATGATGCTTATGGTGCAATCCAGGTTGCTGTGGCACTTGCAGATGCATTTGGATGTTCTGTAAATGAGCTTCCGCTTTCCTTCGTACTCTCCTGGTATGAACAGAAAGCAGTCTGTATCCTGTTAACCCTCCTGCATCTGGGTATCAAAAATATCCGTCTTGGTCCTTCTCTTCCGGCGTTCCTTTCTCCTAATATTCTGAACTTTCTGGTTGAAAATTATGGTATTGCACCTATCACCACACCGGAAGAAGATATCAAAGCACTGATGAACCAGTAAAAGTAAATTTCTCAAAGCCTTTACAAAATCAACAAAGCCGATACAGGATTCCAAAAGTCCTGCATCGGCTTTATTTACAGGTCTGAAGACTCGGATCAGCCGACAACACTTTTAAACATGTGCAGCGATATTCTGATGGAGTTAAATGATAACGTTTTTTAAACAATCTGCAAAAATAATCAACGTTATGAAATCCGCTTTCATAAGCGATCGTTTTTACTTTTTTATTCGTATTTTTCAATAACCAGGAAGCTGCCTGAAGTCGATATCCTATCAGATAATTAACCGGTGTAGTATGTAAAAAACGGTGGAACAAATTAAGTGCAGTACTTTTGCTGATTCCTATATGCGAAGCAATTTCATCCAGAGACAAATTGCGATTATAGTTTTCATGTATATATTGCATGATCAACTGCACTCTTTTCTGTGCAACTTCATCCACTGTCTGTACATCTCCTTTATCAGATAACTTTACATTTTCATAAAAAGTCAGCCATAAATCCTGCAGCAATGCCAAAGTAGCAAGTTCTCTTATTTTCTCATTCCTCTGTATTTCCATTATTTTTATCATAGTTTGTATGATCTTTGTTTGCCATAGTTCATCAGGCTGAAAACGCTGGAAATATATATTCGATGAAATGATTGGCAAGATATATTTCTTATAGATCAGGCTGTTCTCCGGCGCAATAAATTCCGGCATACATACAAAGTTAGGAATGATACCACCTGATGATGCGTAAAAGCGGTGCAATATTTTAGAATTAATAAAAATTGCTTCTCCTTCTGACAATATAATCTGTTTTTCTCCTATTCCGCATGTAACTTGTCCGGACTCGACATATAAAAACTCAAATTCTCTGTGCCAGTGCCACTCAATACAATGAAAATCAAACAATTCCAGATTATCATAATAATACTGGAATGGATAATCACTGCTTCCATGCTGTTTAATTTCCATGAACTCCTCGTCTGTAAGTATTTTATTATAATCCATCCCATATCACGTTCTTTCTTTTTTACGATATTATACAGTATTTCTATAATTTAATTCAATGTATATATCTGATATTTGCTATATAATCAAGTAAAAAAAGAAAAGAGGTATTCTTATGATTTTTAAATGGATGAATGAAAGTGAGATCAACATTGAGGGCGACAAAATTGAAATAACCGCACCACCCAGAACAGACTTTTTTGTGGAAGTATTGATGAATGTGAAGATTGAACATAAAACTGTTAAAAACATTCGGAGAGGAAAATAAAAAATGAATGCTATAAAAAAAACTAACTACCATAAGACAAAAATAGCCTGTTATATGGGATTTATCACACAGGCTATTGCGGCAAACTTCGCACCGCTTCTTTTTTTGAAATTTCATAGTGACTACCATATTTCTCTCGGTAACATTGCTCTGATATCCACTTTCTTCTTTTTCACACAGCTTCTGGTTGATCTGTTCTGTGCCAAATTCGTAGATCATATCGGATATCGTGTGTGCATTGTTGCATCAGAAATATTTGCTGCATTGGGTCTTCTTGGACTGGCATTTTTACCTGATTTTTTACCTGATCCTTTTATTGGAATTATATGTAGTGTTATTGTTTATGCCATCGGAAGCGGTTTAATAGAAGTACTTTGCAGTCCTATTATCGAGGCCTGTCCGTTTGAAAACAAAGAAGCAACTATGAGTCTGCTCCATTCGTTTTACTGTTGGGGAGCTGTTGGGACAATTTTGATTTCCAGCTTATTTTTCCTGATATTTGGAATAGACAGTTGGAAGTGGCTCGCCGTAATATGGGCAATCATTCCTGCAATTAATACTTATAACTTCATGACCTGTCCCATTGAATCTCTGGTTGACAATGGTTCTGGAATGGAAATTAAGGATCTGTTTTCCAAGCCATTTTTCTGGGTTGCAATATGTCTGATGATCTGTTCCGGAGCTTCTGAACTTGCAATGGCTCAATGGGCATCTGCTTATGCAGAATCAGCACTGGGATTATCAAAAGCTCTGGGAGATCTAACAGGTCCATGTATGTTTGCAGTAACAATGGGAATCAGCCGTATAATTTTTGGTAAATATGGAGAGCAGTTAGATTTAATGAAGTTTATGAGTGGTTCAGGCATATTATGCGTTGTCTGTTATCTGCTTACTGCTTTGTCATCCAACCCGATCATCGGACTGATCGGTTGTATTGCATGTGGATTTTCAGTTGGAATCATGTGGCCTGGAACCATCAGTATTTCCTCAAAAACTTTTCCAACAGGTGGAACGGCTATGTTCTCTCTTCTTGCCATGGCAGGAGATTTAGGTGGCAGCATTGGACCTGGAATTGTTGGTCGTATCACTCAGAATGCTGGAAATAATATTAAGATCGGCATGGGATTCGGACTTATTTTTCCAGTAATTCTATTGTTTATGTTATTCCTGCTGTATCGGAAGAAGATATCAAAGCACTGACTTATTGATTGTAATTATATTTTTTCACTCTGCAAACCCGGAAGCTGTATCATCACTTGTTGCCAGATACTATAGACCTGATACAGCATTGAGCGGAACCTGAAGATTTCTGGTAAAATTGTCATGATTTCCGCATGCCAGCATCTTCATCTGTACCCGCATTGCAAAACTCAGATTTAATATCATCATGATCGCAGTACGTGCCACACGTTCTGTGCTGTATGCCAGGATATTACAAACTGTAATCCCCTTCTTCCGTGCTGCTATCAGTCGGCCATGATCTCCGAAGAGCCACATAGGATATTAAAAAGTTCGCAAACCAACCGGCTGGTACAGCAAGCCAGACAAATACAATGCCAAAACGCGGTGCACAGATCAATGCAACAGACAGGCGGATCGCCAGGTTCACCATATTTGCAATGAGGAATGGGCGCATGATCCCAAGACCACGAAGAACCCCATCGGTTGCCATTTTGATTCCCATAAAGATGAAGAAGTAACCAAGCCATCTCATATAGCCCTCGGATACCTGATAGGCCAAGGCAGTTCCATCTTTACCAAGGAATAGCGTGGAAATCTGCGTGTGCAGTGTTTCAATGACTATAAAAGCAAGAACTGCAAAACATACATCTAACACCAGTGCAGCGTGATATCCTTTTTTGATCCGTTCAATTTTCTTTGCACCAAGATTCTGGGAAACATATGGGGAAACCGCATTGCCAATAGAAACAAAAATCAATGAAAAAACATTCTCTACCCGCATCGTCGCCGCATACCCCGCAAGTGCTGTGTACCGAAGGGATTTACAACAGCCTGTACGATCATCATACCGATGGACACTGTAGACTGCTGAAGAACCGAAGGTACAGCAATTTGAAGCATGGAATGTAACTCCTGCCTGTCAAACCAGTCAAAGCGACTTTTATATCGACGCATCCGGCTAAGGAAAAGCAAAAGTGAAAACACCGCAGAAATTCCCTGTGCTATAAGAGTCGCAAGGGCTGCACCAAACACACCGAGACCAAGTCCGGCCACCATCCAGAGATCCATAAAAATATTTAAGATTGACGAAAATATCAGAAGCCCCAGCGGGATTTTTGATTCGCCTATGGAAGTAAACATATTGGAAAGAATGTTATACATAAACAGAAACGGAAATCCCACGAAATAGACCCTCAGATATAACACTGCATCATCCAGTATATCGCCAGGGGTTTGTAACACACTCATCATCCAGTGGGAAAAGCAAAATCCAAAAACCCCAAGGACTATACTTAGAATTAAAAAGCTAAACAAGGATGTTGACACGATGGTCTTCATTTTCCCATACTCCCTGGCACCGAAATAGCGGCTCACCAGCACACCGGCACCGACACCTGCCCCCAGTGCCACACAAATGAAAACATTGGTCAGCGCTGCACAGGCCCCGACAGCTGCAAGTGCGGAGGAACCAACAAATTGGCCGACGATGATAGAGTCAGCCATATTGTATATTTGCTGAAAAAAGCTGCCCAAAATCATTGGCATTGCAAAAACCGTCAGCGCTTTAAGAGGCGCATCTGTGATCAAATACTCATCTTTTGACATTATCATATTCCTCCACAGGTTTCATAATTTCACTTATTGCTACACTGCCCGGCGTTATCAGCTGCAGCTGCAATACAATCTTATCACGTATTAAAGATATTAAAGGATTACGGCTATAGAAATCAGACCCCAAAGCCGAGACATTCTCTCAATGAATTTCCCGACCGATCCATTCCATGATCACATTTACAATATATTCCTGCTCCGCTTCTGTCAATTCCCGTCCTTTCGGAATACGATGCCATTTTTCCAGACATCCCCTGCAACAGGTAGCTGTGGCATGCTGGGCTACAAAAACCGGATGCCCTCTCATCGGTGTCTGTTTTCCATCATTTGGTATTTCTGACGGTGCAAGACGCTTTCTGATAAAATCGCAGGCATGCTCACGTACTTTCTCCATTCCCTTTTCTGATACATAACTCCGATCGTTTGCCTTCAGGGAAAAACTGCTTCTGAACTTTGACTGCGACAGGCGTTTCCAAAGATTTCCCTCATAAACTGCCGGTGTCTCACATACCATAGAAGGCTGGATGCTGCCTTATAGACGATCATCTTCTTACTGTCGCTTCCGTTCTCATTTGCGGTCTCGTCTACTGCTTCTTTCAAAAGCTGTGCCTTCACTTCCTGTGCTTCTTTGCTGTCCAGCTGCAGACGTCTTGCCAGACATGTATTTCTGCCAGTTGTCGTTTCATTTTTTATCGCATAATACACAGCTTTCTTCTCTCCGACAAGTACCAGGATCTTTTTCGCCCTGGTCACACCCGTATAAAGGAGATTTCTCTGCAGCATGACAAAATGACTCATGGTAAATGGCATGACAACGATTGGATATTCGCTTCCCTGGGATTTGTGGATCGTTACTGCATAGGCAAGCGCCAGTTCGTCCAGCTCTGTCACATCATAGACTACTTCCCGTTCATCAAACAGAACTGTCAGTTCTCGTTCTTCCACGTCAACTTTTGTGATAGTACCAATATCTCCGTTGAATACTTCCTTATCGTAATCATTCCGGATCTGCATCACCTTATCCTTCAGCCGGTACTGTGTGCCGCCTCTCCGCAGAAAGATTTTTGACGGATTCATGGCTTCCTGCAGCACCTGGTTCAGATTTACTGCCCCACATTCGCCTCTCTGCATCGGAGTCAGCACCTGAATATCCTGCAGTGGATCTACATGATAGTATCTCGGCAGGTTCGTCTTACAATATTGGACGATAGTATCCACCACTTCCTGATTACTCTCTTTGGTGGCAAAGAAAAAGTCGGCATCTTTTCCGCCTCTCATATCAATGCCTTCCCCTTTATTGATCCGGTGTGCATTCATGATGATCCGACTTCCCTGTGCCTGACGGAAAATCCGTGTCAGACGAACTACAGGAACACATCCGGAATCAATAATATCTCTGAGAACATTGCCCGCTCCGACACTTGGCAGCTGATCAATGTCGCCTACCAGAATCAGAGACATCTGCTGCGGCAATGCTTTTAAAAGATTATACATCAGCATAATATCGATCATGGAACATTCATCCAGTATCAGCACATCTCCTTCCAGCGGATGTTCTTCATTTTTCTGATAGCCTTCCGGAGGTTTATATTCCAATAACCGGTGAATCGTTTTTGCTTCCATTCCAGTTGCTTCTGACATTCTCTTTGCTGCTCTTCCAGTCGGTGCAGCAAGAATGATCTGACATCCAGCCTGCTTATATGCAGAAATAATTCCCAGAGTTGTTGTAGTCTTTCCGGTTCCAGGTCCACCGGTCAGCACCATGACCTTAGAAGAAACTGCTGTCTTTACCGCCTGCCACTGAATCTCGTCATAAGTAATTTCTGATGAAGCTGCTACTTTCTTCAATATTTCTTCCGTATCCTCAGATTTCTTCTTTCCACAGGACATCAACCGAAGCAGCCTCTTTGCACAGCCACTTTCTGAAAAATAATATGGGGCAGATAGATTGCTTCCCGATCTTCTGCTTCATCTCTGATCACATCATTCGTGCGGATCATCTCATCCAAGGTGATCTCCAGCTCCGGTTCTTCCACTTCCAGAAGTTCCTTTGCCCTTCCAGTCAGCTGTTCTCTTGTTGTATAACAATGACCTGCTTCTGCCAGCTTATTCAATGTATAAAAAATACCACTGCGCAGACGGACAAATTTGCCTTTGTCAATCCCCATCTTCTGTGCAATGGAATCCGCTGTCTTAAATCCAATTCCCCAGATGTCATCTGCAAGCCGGTATGGGTTCTCCTTTACGATCGCAATGCTCTCACTTCCATACGTCTTGAAAATCTTTGTCGCATGAGAGGTGCTGACTCATGACTCTGCAGAAAAAGCATGATATTCTTGATCTCTTTTTGCTCCTGCCAGCTTGTTTTGATCCGGTCTACACGTACTTTTCCTATACCTGATACTTTGAGCAGTTCATCTGGTGTCTCTTCAATAACATCCAGTGTATCCTTCCCGAATTTTTCCACAATTCTTTTTGCAAACTTTGGACCAACGCCCTTCACCAGACCGGAACCAAGATATTTTTCGATTCCATATACTGTAGCAGGAAGTGTCTCCTCAAATTTCTCCACCAAAAACTGCCGCCCATATTTGGCATCCATCTTCCACATACCTTCCAGAGACAGCACAGAACCAACATGGGTATCCGGCATCGTGCCAACTACTGTGACAAGATCACTGTAATTCTTCACCGCACATTTCAGAACCGTGTAGCCATTGTCGGCATTCTGATATGTAATTCTTTCAACTACACAACGTAAGTGCTCCATGCCCGTCTCCTTCTCTCATACTTCATCACAAATGACCACAAAATAAAATGCTCTGATCCATAAAAGATCACCAACATACATCCGCTTTACGCAGAATCTCAAGCCAGTAGCCATCTGGGTCTACGATGAAATTTCTTCTCCTTTTGTACATTCTGTGTTTCTAATGCGTGACTTATATTGCGGATATTCAGTAATAAACCGCTTAATTACATTGGCATCATTCCAGTAATGCATTGGAAAAATGACATTGCAATCTACATTTTTAAGGAAATACAGGATCCCGTCAGCATAGTGATCTCCCTGTCTCGGATCCAAGGGAACAAATGCAGCGTCAAAATGCATACCCTTGATTTTCCTGATCGCCGCGCGATATGCTGAAGTAAGTCTCTGGTTATCAGCTTTCGACCCACCATCCAATACCAGTCGTTTAAATCACCGGCATGATAAATGGTACCTTCCTTTGTTTTGACAATAAATGCAACACCACTATCGTTAGATAGCAATGTGTCAACTTTGGTTTCATTATCCAAACTATAAGCTTGATCATGATAAACATATGTGATCTTCATATCCGACAAATGATTCCTTTTTCGTATATCATTCGCCAGGATTGCCTGATAAGTCATTCCCATATCATCAAGGATCCCAAAAATTTGTGGGTTAAAATGATCCTTATGGAAGTGACTGCAAAAAACGATCACTTCTTTCTCCTTGTCAAGATTCGGTAATTCACCCTTGTAATAATCAAAAATATAGTAGCAGTCTCTGGTCTCAACCAAAAATCCACTGTGGTTAATGTAAGTAATTTTCATAATATCACCTATATAAATTAACGCCGGTACCGGATAGCAAATCTTTCTTTGCCATGTTTATTTTTCCTTTTTCGAGCGTTTGTAAATTTCACGACAACAGCATTTCTAATGCAGATTTTATCGTATTTTTTAGATTCCGTCCATCCTTTATCCACAGCTGGTAGAAAAATGTGAAATGATACTTTTACAAATTCTATTACTTGTTGTTAGTTCATAATTTATGTATAATCCTGTCTTTGACAGTCCTCTTTCACAGTGTTAATATCCTGCACCAGTGTCCGTATTTTTCAGGATCTTAATAAGACGGCTTGTTCCAAGACGCTCTGCGCCAAGACTGATAAATTTTTCTGCATCATCGAAGGATGAAATTCCACCTGCTGCCTTAACTTTTACATCTTTTCCAATATATTTCTTCATCAGCTCTACATCTGCAAAAGTTGCTCCCGCTGTAGAAAATCCGGTAGAAGTTTTGATATCATCCAGGATTCCTCGAATATCATCCCATGTTGCAGTCTGTCCAAGTAATGTGTGATCCACCTTTTTTAATATATCTTTTTTATCCATTTTACCTTCCTTTTACTTCAGTTCATCCAGAAGAGAACTTCCAATTGTTCCCTCCGGCATCTTAACTTCAAAATTATCTGCGATCGTTGCACCGATTACTGCAAAAGTATTCTGATCTTCCAGTTTTCCGTATCCCTCCATAGATGGAGAATAAGCAAAAAATGGTACTTTTTCTCTTGTGTGATCAGTTCCTGTATGCGTCGGATCATTTCCGTGGTCAGCTGTAATGATCAGAAGGTCATCCTCACGAAGCTCATCAAGAAGTTCACCAAGTTTTACATCAAATCTTTCAAGTTCCTCTGCATATCCCTTTACATTGCGTCGATGTCCCCAAAGAGCATCGAAATCTACAAGATTTACAAAACAAAGCCCCTCAAACTCTCTTTTCGCAATGTCAATTGTCTGCTCCATTCCATGAACAGAGCTTTTTGACTTATTGGACTCTGTCAGTCCCTCGCCGTCAAAAATATCAAAAATCTTTCCAACGGAGATCACATCATAACCTGCATCCTTCAATGCATTAAGCGCAGTTTTTCCGTAAGGCTTCAGTGCATAATCATGGCGGTTGCTGGTACGTTTGAACTCACCTTTTTTCTTGCCAAGGTAAGGTCTTGCAATAACACGTCCGACTTTCCACTCATCCTCATGGTGATATCACGGGCGATCTCACAGCAGCGATACAGTTCATCCAGTCCGAAAGTCTCCTCGTTTCCGCAAATCTGCAATACAGAATCAGCAGATGTGTAAACGATCATATGACCGGTAGCGATTTCTTCCTCAGCCAGTTCATCCAGGATCTCTGTTCCGCTGGAGCTCTTGTTTCCAATTACTTTATGTCCCGTTCTCTTCTCAAGCTCATCGATCAGCTCTTTTGGAAATCCGGTCTCTGTAAAAGTCTTAAACGGTTTTGTGATGTGAAGCCCCATCATTTCCCAGTGTCCTGTCATAGTATCTTTTCCGGTACTGGCTTCTTTTAAAAATGTATAATAACCCATTGGTCGCTCCACTGCTGCAACCTGTTTCAACGGATGAAGATTTGCAATTCCAAGCTTCTGAAGGTTTGGAATCGTAAATTCATCTACATTCTGGGAAATATGTCCCATAGTATCTGTTCCTTCATCCCCGTACTGGGCTGCGTCCGGCATTTCTCCTGCCCCAAAGGAGTCTATTACAATAGTAAATATTCTCTTATATTTCTTCATAATTTTTGTCTCCTTTCTGCTGTCTTACTTATGGATCTTACATATTTACAACAACTTTTGTTACTAATTCCTTGAAGGATTTCGCTACGCGGTCTGCTGTTTCCTGCACTTCTTTATGGTTAAGCTCTTTTTGGGAAATTCCTGCTGCCATATTTGTGATGCAGGAAATTCCACAGATTTCCATTCCCATGTGTCGGGCAGCCATAGCTTCGCATGCGGTGCTCATTCCAACTGCATCTCCACCCCATCTCTGTGCAAGTCTTACTTCTGCAGGAGTCTCATAATTCGGTCCTGTAAACTGTACATAAACACCCTCCTGAAGTTTGATGTCACATTCTTTTGCACATTTGCGGATCACATCCTGAAGACGGCGGCTGTATACCTCACTCATATCCGGAAATCTGGTTCCCAGCTCATCCATGTTCGGTCCTATCAGAGGGCTTGGAACTCCCGTTGTAATGTGATCTGTGATCATCATGAAATCTCCCGGTTTATAGGAAGGATTAGCTCCTCCTGCTGCATTAGTGAGAAGGATTTTTTTCGCACCGAGCATTCCCATAAGACGCGTTGGAAGAACAACATCTGACATTGCGTATCCTTCATAATAATGAACACGTCCCTGCATGATTACAACCGGTGTTTTCTCCACATACCCAAACACAAAACGTCCCTTATGTCCTTTTACAGTAGAAACCGGAAATCCCTCGATGTCCGTATAGTCGATGGTCTGTTCAATCTGAATTCCATCTGCAAAATCTCCAAGTCCGGATCCAAGGATCAGTGCAACTTCTGGTTTGAAATCAATTTTCTTTCTTACGCTTTCCAGGCATGTCATTAATTTTTTATACATGATTACTTCTTCCTTTCTTTTGGGTATTGTCATTATATTTATGCTTTTTTCATAAAGGCAATTCCTCTGCAATGGTCTTTCCAATGCCCTGAGCGCCTCCCGTCACAATCACTACCTTATTGTTAAACTCCATATAAAATCCTCCCCAAAAATCCGCTTTCTATTTCTGTTGCCACAACATTGTGTATTCTTTTTCACCAGTAGCATCATCGAATCCTTCGCACTGAATATCGAACCCTTCTCTTTGGTAAAAAGAGATGGCTCTGGCATTCTTCTGGTATACGTTTAATCGCAATCTAACTTTTTTATTCTTGATATACTCTAATAAAAGTTTACCTATACCACATGACTGCATTTCATCAGAAACAAAAATACCTTCCATGTATTCGTTACTTAATCCGACAAACCCCTGAATCATTTTATCATCTTCATACACATAGACTTCCGCTTGTGACATCATTTCTTTCACTAATTCATAATTACTTGTCCAATATTGCTCAGGAATAAAATAATGCGCTTTTAAATTGGTCTTTAACCATATGTCAGCAACTCTATCAATATCTATGTTCTGCATCTTTCTGATCATAAACGATTTATCCTCCATCAGCTTTTGATTTTCTCTTTAACAAAGAAACTTTATCATCCAAATATCTAATCGATCTTTGAGCTACCAACTGATTTATCTTCCATTTTTTACTCTTTCTGCAAATTATCAGATACATTTTACGGGGTTTCCCATGGAAACGTTAGGTTCCTTTTTTACTCTTTTGGGTTTCTCTTTCGGCGATATTCTTTTCTTTTTCCCTTTATCAAGGAACGAATATCTGGCGCATTTTTTCTTTTTAGGTGAAAAAAGATCATAATATTTACAATATAGCATTCCATTTTTATTTACAGAATGAAAACACTTTTTACAGTCACAATAAACTGCGGATATTAATCTTGTATTTTCAATTCTACTCATTGAGGTACCTGTTTTTTCACTTTTCATTTTCTATTCCTCTTTTTGGAATTTAATCCTTTGTTCTTCAACCAGTTTCACTTTATAATCATATCTCTTTTTGAAAATATCAGCTTGTTCATAGATCCATTCCATATCATCATACAATTTACTTCCAATATTATGCTCAAATTCTTTTTCAAGTTCTTCCTTACTCATCAGTCCATTGGCAATCAGAAGCGAAAAAAGAACATTTCTGACCATATTATAATACAAAATAATTGTTCCCGGAGCCTTATTTGGCATTTGTCTCAAATACTTTGTAAGTGCATCATAAACCTTACAGCCGCGATTAATTGCAGAAATCTCCTCAATAATCTTATCTGGCTTGCCAAAATACCTCATTGCTTCCTGTATTCCTTCTATTGTATCTTTGTTCTTTTTCTTCGCACGAATCATTTGTTCATCTAATGATTCCTCAAAATTAGGATACGAAAACGGTCTATACTTGAAATCATCTTCCATCTCTCCCTGTTTTACAAAACAATATATCTCTTTTTCATTGTCCTGACGGCGATATAGAGCTTTGGAAACAATAAACTCTTTATCATCTTCTGATATATCCAGAAAATATTTTTCGTCAACACCAAAATACTTCGATAACTGGTTTAATCTTTTCTGAGAAATAGGCTTTACACCGTTTTCCCAGGCACTTACCTGCTGTCGACTTACATCCAAAATATCTGCCAACTCATTTAAAGATATATTGCATCTTGTTCTTATAAATTTTAATCCATTCATAAAATTGTATCCTTTCTTATCATAAGTTCATTGATAAGCGCTCTCAACACTATGAATTGTAACTTTGGTTGACAGCAGGTGTCAATCTGTAACCTTTTCTAAAATTTATCAAATTATCACAACCCAAAACATATCAACACTTTTTTTGAATTATCCTGTGTTTAACACACTTCCAGATAAAAAAGGTGGAGATATTGTTTGCATTTATATGTTGCCTACCATCATATTCATTTATAATGTTTCCTACAATTTCTGAAAAAAGCATTATAGATGTAACTTATTTACAAAACAATACGGATACCCTGATTGAGCACATGAGGATGAGAAGCTCATGTTCCCGTTCAAAATGTCATCGTAGTATTCAGATTTCATTTCTTCTCGGTCATTCCTCCGTAGAAACAACGATGGTATATCTTGATATAACTACGGAACAGGAAATGACAGCCTTAGCCACCCTCTAAGGTGAAAAAAATCAGAAGTATCTACAAAAAGGAATTCTAAAAAAGATACACTTTCTGAACTGTGTGACCTCAGGAAACCAAAGTCATAAAACAATATCTTCATCTTTCTTGACAGGATATACCTGAAATGAGGGGTATTCCCGAAAGGTAGAGATATGTTTTTAGTTGTGATAATTTGGCGATCCTAGAGTTATTATATCGAACATACGTTCTTGTATCAATATTATAATTTATTCCTTGTTTTCTTGTCATTCATGTCATACCTAATACTACCGGATTTTCGCCCTTCATAAAATTCAACTTTAAATCCATGCTTTTGATAATAATGTTCTGATCTATCAAAATGATCTGAATCTACAGACGATAAACTACCCGATATATATTTTGCTGGCGTCGTTTTACAGTATTTAAGGAAATATTCCATAAGGATTGATCCATTACCTATCTCTTTATCTTCTACCATAATATCATCTATATGAATATACTCAGCTTCTCCGTAAGGTTTCTCATAAGTAGCCATAATTCTAGAATGATTGCTACAGGCTTTATATTTGTCGTTGTATAGCATAATCCATATATCATTGCTATGTATCCACTGAACAACAAGAACCTCATCCCCCATTTTATTAGTTTCTACTCCAATAATCACATGATTAGGTTCACGAAACACTCTATGAACTGTATCAATCAGCTTCGTTTTCTTTTGAGCTTCATAGTTAATTTCCTTTACCTTACGTTCATATTCTTTTTGTATCGCAAGCAGCTCATTTTTATAAAATGTCGTTAGGATCCAGCTTTTTAATCTTCCCATATTTATTCTTTCTCCACTAATTCCCAACCGCGAACTCCTTTTGAAGTATCCAATGTATATTTTGGAACATTCATCACAACTTATCCAAACATCATGATCACGAAATCCAGGAATATTATCATGTTCTTCTATGATTTTTCCTTTCCCGCAAGGGCACTCATATTCGTATCTCTCCGTATCACCCTCTCCTGCACCATATCTCCTACTTCTAAGTTCTGATGCACGTCATACATTTTCAACGTAATGTTTTTCAATCCATTGAGTTTCTCAAGTGCTCTCGGTTCGCTGAAATTCAGATAATTGGTCGTAAGAATCTGTCCTTTAATGCCCTTTTCCTCAAGCCATTTTAACGTCTGCAGGAGCGGTGTCACACCACCCATCGTGATAAATGCAACACTGATCTGAAACTGATCACAGCGCAGCAATTCATCCTCCACAGATGAAATAACTTTCTTCCCATCTTCCGGATTATTCGACACAAATACTGGCTTATACGCCAGATTTGCTGCCACAGAACCATTTATATAAGCGGCATTTAAGCCGCTTTTCAATTCATTGATCACATTCGCATCCATTAATGTAGATCTCCCTCTCGTTTCGTGGTGAGCAAAACAAAATACTCTGCTTTATTATACCTTATGGGAGAGGGGTTGTCATTGAAATCTCCAGGAAGCAAGCGTGGCAAAGACACCCGAAAGTAACGATAGCAACAAAAAAACAGTTCCGGACATACTGAGGTTAATCAGTGTATCTGAACCTGTCTTTTCTATGGTCTTTCCAATGAATAGCTGGGCTGGCTTTTCCTTGGAATGGATTATTTAATTGTAAAAAATTCCCGTGAAATGATTTATAAAATAGGTAATTTTACAAAGTCTATTACTTGTTGTTAGTTCATAATTTATGTATAATAAAATTCATATAAGAAATACATGCTCAACATGCGGCCTGGAACATAAATAATCTGCAAGTTTAGCGATATACGAGGAGGAAATTCTCATGGGTAAACAATCCACCAGGGAAAACAAAACAATTTACCAGCTTTGCCGAGAAGCGGCAGGACTTACAAGAGCAGAAGCCAGTGAAAGAATGGATGCTGTCTCTGATTCAAAAATTGAAAAATTTGAATATGAAACACAAGAACCTACGCCTTATGATATCCTCCAGATGGCAGATGCCTATAAAAGACCAGATCTTTGCAATTATTATTGCTCTCACAAATGCGAAATCGGCTATCGTTATGTTCCAGAAGTAGAAGTGACCGATCTGTCAAATATCATTTTGGAGACAATTGCCAGTTTAAATGAAATCAACCCTCTTACCGGTCGTCTGATCCAGATTGCCCGTGACGGTAAGATCAGCGATGATGAAATGAAAGATTTTGCTTATATCAGTAAAAAACTTGATGAAATTTCTTTAGCCATAGACTCTTTGAATCTTTGGGTAGATAAAACAGCTGGAGAACAAGGGCTCAATCTTGAACTCTTAAATGCCGAAAAAGAAAAATTAAAATAATCCATAACACCACGAAAGGATTACGACTATAGAATAACACCAACCGCAGTCAGTGTCTTTAAAGTTGAATTAATCTATAGAAACTGCTATCATATTTTATCAGAATTTTCCAGGTAAAGGAGGACATGAGTGGATCATGAACGTAATGCCAATTTCCGAAATCATCGAAAAAGTAACCATAATTTGCAAAAAAAATAACGTAAAGCGCCTTGATTTATTCGGTTCCTTCGCCACAGGCACTGCGACCCCCACCAGTGATATTGATTTTGTAGTATACGGCTGTAATAATCTAATGCAGTTAGAAGATGATCTTCAGCAGATTGAAACACTAAGGAAAATTGATATTTTTGACTTTGACAGTATAAAAAATGAGTATTTATTGGAGGATATAAAAAAATATGGAAAACAAATTTATTAACCGCTATAACACTTTCTGTAAAAGTCTCTCCAATCTTGCAAAAAGCAAAACAGCCGACCCCAAGACCGATTTTGTTCTCGAAGGAACTGTTCTCAATTTCAGTCTTACTTTCGACATCTCCTGGAAAGTTATGAAAGATATTCTGATCAAAAAAATGGGAATTCTTGATTTTGCAGTTGGCTCTCCACGCGAAACTCTGCAGCAGGCATTTACCAATGGTATTATTGATGATGACACCTGGCTGCAAATGCTGAAATCCAGAAATCATTTGTCTCATGATTACGATGGTACTTTCGCCGCAGAGAAATTTCAGGACATTATAAATATTTATTATCCTCTTTTTGAAAAATTCAAAAACGATGTTGCGAAATACTATAAACAGTAAATCAACACCAGTGAAACATTTTTCACATTTACCACTCTTCACATTTAATATCACTTATCTGCTCGATTGGAATAACCGTTTGATCCGTCATAATGATGGTATGCTCGTATTCGTCTATCTTTTTTACAATACCAGAGCACGTAACATAGGAGCCGCCTGCTTTTTTTGCATCGGGAATAAAATAAGTTATCGATACTTTCTGTTCTATACCGATATTATTTCTGATTATATTGATTTTTTCATTCAGCTGAGCAATCGCTTCCTCGCTCAGTTCCAATCTTTCATCGGTTAATCTTGCCGTTTCCTTTATCGCAGCATCATGTCCGGTCAGGGCTGCAAAAGGAGCAAATTGCGCTGCCCGATCCCGAAGTGGCATTTGCGGATGATTCTTAGAGACCGGATGCGGTAAATTAATGATATCGTCATAAGAATTATTTTTCATCCTCTTTCAACTCCTTTACGCCTTATGACCGCCAATCTGTTCATTTCTGTCCCTGGCGGTTGCACCTTCCTGAAGATTCATCCCCTTCAGTACAGCGTTTTTTCCAAATTTCTTTTTGATACTAAGCATTGCTTCCTGCATACGTTTTTCGCGATCCAGCGCAGCCTCTTCCTCTTCCTGCTTTTTCCTTTGCGCCTCATAATCCGTAAAAAGATCCAGCTGCTCATATACTTCTTCTTTCTTGACAGAACTTTCATCCACAAGCCTGTTCGCTGTGATATTGATTCTTCTGACAAGCAGGTTTCTGTCAACGATCCTGTCATATAACTCTATTACTGCATCCGTTATCATCTTGGTTGAGGAAGTCTGCCGTTTCAGATTGGTCGTTCCATGTGCATGTTTCGGAATTCTTCTTCCATAACGGTCGATCGTAACCTCTCCATGATACTGCTTTCTCCTGTCGGCATTGTTCAGATTCTCAATATCATAACCAACCGTCAACACGATCTGATCCGTTACAAGCTTCTTATCCACCAAATCCAAAACCATCTGGTCTGTCATCTCTTTAACGACTAATTTTGCTTTTTCAAAATCATAAGGGCAATGAAGTACCTGCCCGGAACAAACACTGTTCGTTTCCGGCTTATAAGCCTTGACCATTTCCATGGTACAGGGCTCATATCCCCAGGCATGGTCGATCAGCAGCTCCGCATTAACACCAAACAACCTATATAACAAGTCTTCATTATATAACTCATTTTCTTTTCCGATGGAACATCTGGCAATATCTCCCATTGTATAAAGCCCGTATTCTTCCAGCTTCTTTGCATATCCTTTTCCTACTCTCCAAAAATCAGTAAGTGGTCTGTGACCCCAGAGTTTCCTTCGGTATGACATTTCATCCAGTTCTGCAATTCGTACACCATCTTTATCTGCTTTAATGTGCTTTGCCACGATATCCATCGCAATCTTACACAGATACATATTCGTTCCGATTCCAGCAGTTGCCGTTATACCTGTCGTTTTCAGCACATCCTGTATCATGGTCATTGCAAGTTCTCTTGCTGTCATATTATAAGTATGCAGATAATCCGTTACATCCATAAATACTTCGTCGATCGAATACGGGAAAATATCTTCCGGCGCAATATATTTCAGATAAATACTGTAAATTCTGGTGCTGTATTCCAGATAGAGAGCCATCCGGGGAGGAGCAACAATATAATCAATCTCCAGTTCCGGATTGGTATCTAATTCTGTGCTGTCATCAGAGGCTCCGATAAAAATTCTGTTCGGCACTTTCCACCTGCGGGCGCTGTTGGCTTCTTTTACTTTTTGAACAACCTCAAATAAACGAGCCCTTCCTGGTATCCCATAACACTTTAATGCTGGCGATACCGCAAGACAGATTGTCTTTTCTGTTCTGCTTTTATCTGCAACCACAAGATTGGTCGTCAAAGGATCCCGATTTCGTTCTTTACATTCCACAGACGCATAGAATGACTTAAGATCGATTGCAATATAGGTTCTTTCCTTTTCCATCATTCTACATCTCCCGATTCTTCTGTGTTCTGTTTCTAATTCTTATTTATCCTGCCCGGAAAACTTTCTCATCATAACAATCCACTCAAGGATTTCCTGCCTGAATTTTTCAACATCATTCGTCCGTTTGCGCACACCAGCTGCTGCAGCATGTCCACCTCCGCCAAACGTCTGCAGAAGTTCGTTTACATTGATCCATTTTCCATCAGACCGGAAGGAACAACGCCAGCGATTTTCTTCTTCCTCATACATGGTAAAACATCCTGTTTCTTACTTCCACGCCTTCCAGATATCCGGCTGATATCCAAGAGTGGATTGTTTTCCATTACGAACCACCGGTGTCTTAATCACCTGCGGATTTTCCAGCACCTTCTTAAGTTTATCTTCCTCTGCAATGTACTTAATGAGCGCAAGCAGATCCTTATCCTTGCCCTCCCAGTTTATCATATTTTCCAGTCCACCATTTGCCTGGGCAACCGAATTGAATTCGCCCTTGCTCATGCCCTTTTCTTTCATATCAATAAACTGAAACTTGATCCCACGTTCCTTAAAGAAACGTTCTGCTTTCTTTGTATCATTGCACTTCTTTGTTCCAAAAATCTGTACGTTCAAATCAATTCTCCTTATCCATTGCCATATGTATCATTTTCTCAAAGGATTCTCTAAAATGCTCATCATCCTCCGATGTTCGTTTTCGTGGTCCTTTTAAATGATTCTTTCCGGATGCCTTCGTGCTTTCTTATTCAGATGCCGTTCCATAAGCATATGGTCAATATTCTCATTGGTATACCATTTCCCGGATTGATGAATCGCATACGCATTTTTTCCTAATGCCATTGCAGCCACACCGTAGTCCTGTGATACAACAATATCGCCTTTATGGCAAATGCTGATCAGTTTATAATCCACGGCATCTGCTCCGGCTCCAACTACAATCACCTCACTGTAATCAGAAGATAACACATGATTGGTATCACACAATAACGTTACCGGAATACTGTGCTCTTTTGCAACTTTTTCAACAATACCAATTACCGGACAGGCATCTGCATCAACAAAAATCTGCATATCTTCTCCTTTAATTACACATAAATGGCGTACGAACCTCGACGAGATTACCACTCGGATCATACAGCCTTACAAGCTTCTGCCCACCTGCAAGTTCTGTCAGTTCAGTGGCATATCGGACGAAATACTTACCGGATTCATATTTTGCAAGCAATCCATCTATATCAAAATCCTCGAAATACAGTTCCATCCTGTTATTGAATGGCGTAGAAGTTTCATTCAATGTTTTCCCCCATACGTCGGCATCCTGCAAAACAAGTCCCTCCGATAAGATCACATTGCCTTCATTCTTAAGAATCACTTGCAGTCCAAATAAGTCTTTATAAAACTCTATGGATTTTTCTATATCATCCACCACGATCAGTACGTTTTTCAGCATATCCGTCACCTCACAATCCGCTTTGAGTCAAGCGAATATTCGCAATCCGCATGCGGTTAAATAATCTTTCCAGACAAATGATCAATTTCATGCTGGCAAATCTGTGCTGTCCATCCTGACAATTTCTGGCGCTGTTTTTCCATTTGAAGTCATAATACTCTACTTCTATTTCCTGGTATCTGGTCGTCTTACGAACACCATCCAGCGACAGACAGCCTTCTTCTGTCTCATACATGTCACGTTTTGAAACAATCACCGGATTGAACATCACAACATTTATGAATCCCATATTCACAATGATGATATTCTTCTTTACACCAATCATGTTCGCCGCCATACCAACACAACGTTCTCTGTTCGCCTGCAGCGTATCCTGCAGATCCTTTCCAACCTGGATGTCAGCTTTCGTGGCCGGTTCAGATGGCTGGCCTAAGAAGAAAACATCTCTTACTATTTGTTTTACCATTTACTTTCTCCTGTACTCTAATTCTTATCTATCTTGACCAGAAATCTTTCTCGTCATAACAATTCGCTCAAATATTTCCTGTTCCTCTTTCATTGTTCCAATATTTTATTATCTAACACCACTTTACAACTTTTTCATAAAAAAAAATATCGTACAGAACTTTCTGATGTATAATGAATTTGACCCAAAACATTACAAAGGAAAGTGACCCTGTACGACAAAAACATTATACAACGAAAAAACACTGATTGGTAGACTTCATCAATATTTTTTGATTTATTTTGAAACTTTTTCTGTTCCGACAGCAGATACCTTATTTCTGCTGATATTATCCATACTGACCTTGTGTTATAACCTTTCATCTGCCAGTCCTCCTTGGATTTTTCTTCTTTTTTGATGTTATCATCTTACAATAAATGGCTGTGCGAAAATCCCGACAACCAACTGGTTCTATGGCGGGGATAATTGGGTCCTATGGCAGATTAAACGCTGATTAAAGGCCTTTAATTGCCAACTAAACTACGAAGAATTCAAAAATCATGTTGCAGATTTGGAGGCTTCCATTCACGCTACCGATAATAAGATTCAGCAAACGAGGCTGGCAATTCAAAATCAACAAGTAATTCAGAAACACTGTGAAGTCTATCGGGCCTGTCGTGACATCATACGTGCTCAGAATTTGGTATTCACAAACTTCCGTCGGCTGAAAAACTGTAGCGCCAACAGATGGAACTGGAAGAAGAACTGTCCTCAGCAAAAAAAGAAAAGCAGGATCTCCAGAAGCAACAGAATACCCTGCATATAATTGAAAAAAATTTTGATGCTATGATCCGCAAAGCTGGTATCAAGGTTCCGGAGAAAGCACCTTCACCAAGAATCTTGAGCTCTTAAATGCCAAAAAAGAAAAATTAAAATAAGCCATAACGCGACGAAAGGCAATGAACCATTTCTGACTCATTGCCTTTTCCTTTACATACGCTGTAATTGATTGACGATACTTTCTGTTCTTCGAATTGCTTCTTCTACCCGTCTTTGTGCATTATTGATTCGATCCTGGACCACCCAGTCCACAACAAATCCATCAAAAAAATAATCCGCAAAAGAAAGAAAATCTCCAGTATCGATATTCAAGTTACATACCATATTTACATCATTTAATTCTCTACTGAAATTACGAAGATCATACTTTGCCTGTTCCATATTCCGTTTGGCCTGATCAATTCTAGAATGTTTTAGCATCGTAGTGAAAAAACCACCGCCAAACATATCTACCAGTCCCCAGTTCTTTGCACTGTTTAAATTTTCTTTTGCTGCCTGAAGACTGTTCAAAGCTCTACGTCCAGCTTCAATTGCTTCTCTTTTTTCTTTTTCAATATCATATCCCATACGTTTTCTCCTCCTGATCGATTATGAATGTGACGTCACCAATGCTATAATGCCACCGACAATCAACAATGGAAAAGCAATGTACATCAGTCCACCTACAACCATACCAATCAATATCACCGGGAAGAAAATAACTGTGCAAAGTAATTTCATAATTCCCCAGGATGCTCTTAACCCAAAAACAAAAAATTTTCCAACAAACCAAATCATACAAATTGCAAATAATAACGATAACATTTTTTACTCCTTCTGAAACTCATTCTGATATGTGTCTTTCATTTTTTCTGTTCTTTTTCTGCTAAATATTCAGATGTGTTCTTTATGCCAAGCTTATTACTGAATGCCGGATTTTTCTCCATCTTTTCTATTATCCGGATTAATCGAATTCTCTGTGCCACTTCCATCTGATCACCCCGTTTATATTCTGTTTTTTTGTTGATATTGTCACTATAACAAATTTATTTTTCATAATACACAGCCACCATGAAGAATTGCATCTTTATATTTCTCGAATTTTGAGAATTCTGTCTTTATATTTCTCTGCACGAATTGTTTCCTATCTATGCTGCCTCTTTTATAATAAGCATATCCGAGCAACATCATAAATTATTATTAAAAGGGAGATTATGCTATGCGAATTGAAAACTTGCAAAATGAAAACAGAAAATATGCGAAAAGTATCGAAAACTTCCACGTGCTTGAATATGTGCAGGATGCCAGCGTTTCACCTATGAATGCAATGAATGAGTATTTCATGAGTAAAATGCATGTCAGAAGAAGACAGGTTGTTATTGATATTGATAAAGACCATTCAGCTGTTATCCAGGCTGGTGCCATGCAATGGATGGGTGGTAATGTACAAGCCACATCTGGTGTAAAAGGTATCGGAGATTTCCTTGGAAAGGCATTCAAGGGTGCGGTTACAAAAGAAACCGCAGTTAAACCGGAATATGTTGGTGAAGGCTGTCTGGTATTAGAACCGACATACAAATATATTATCCTTACAGACATTGGCAAATGGGGACCAGCCGGAATGACAATTGAAGATGGCATGTTCCTGGCTTGTGATGCAAATGTAAAAAGTAAAGTTGTAGCCAGAAAGAACCTTTCATCAGCAGTATTAGGTAGCGAAGGTCTGTTTAATCTGAGTTTGCAGGGAAATGGTGTAGCTGCACTGGAGTCTAATGTTCCCGAAGATGAATTGATTGAAGTCATATTGGAAAATGATGAACTGAAAATTGATGGAAACCTTGCTGTATGCTGGTCATCAAATCTTGAATTTACCGTAGAAAGATCTACAAAAACACTTGTCGGATCTGCAGTTAGCGGAGAGGGTCTGGTAAATGTTTATCGTGGAACAGGACGGGTACTGATGTGTCCGGTCGCACCGACAACTTCCTTGTTTGAGTCCACTAACACCATGGCAGCTAAAGCTGCTGCTAAATCCAGCAATACATTTGGAAAATAAGTGTAAAATACATTCTCTTATAACCAACAAACGCCGATATAGGATTATAAAAATCCTGCATCGGCGTTATTAATTGTGATCATTTTATTTTCTTTATTCAGATGAACTGCTTATCATCAATGCAAATTTTTAATTCTTTTCAATTCCATCTGGCATATGATCTTTCTCAGTTATTTTTCGAATGACCCGGCATGGATTTCCAACTGCCAAACTATACGGCGGAATATCTTTTGTTACAACACTCCCTGCACCAATTACACACCCTTCTCCTATGGTGACACCACCGCAAACAACCACATTGGATTCCAGCCAGCAATTATCCTTTATAGTTATTGGCTTCGCATATTCAAGATTATAAAAATTTCCATCTTCTCTTTTCCTAATATTGCGTTCTTCAGGTAATAATGGATGCATAGGAGTTGCCAATGTAACATTTGGACCAATCATCACATTATCGCCTATATGTATTTCACATACATCTAAACATGTAAAGTTAAAATTAGCAGAGCTGAATCTTCCAAAGAACGTATTACATCCGTAATCAAAATAAACAGGCGCCTGTAAATAGGGGAGTTCCTCTGTTGCTGGCAATAATTCCCTCAATATCTGTGCTTGTTTTTCTTGATCATCTTCATCCGTCGAATTGTATTTTCTTGCTAATTTACGTGCATTCACACGTAATTGCTCCAATTCTTTGTCCGTTGGATCGTACAACTCTCCACTTAGCATTTTTTCTCTTTCAGTCATTTCCGATAACCTCCAAATTCAAAGTTATTAAATATCAGTTTCCCCACTCTCTCATGGTCTGCAATATTTTATCTAATGCTTTTGCACTTTCCGTCATCAAATACGGACATAGCCATAACCATATCATCTACTTTTAGATCACCGGAAAAAATATCCATCGCAGAAGGTATCTGTTTAAAATTAATTTCAACAATTTCTTCATAGTTCTCTTCTGCAAATCTTTCAACTATATATGTTTTTCCTGTTTGTCTGGCTCCCTGAATTACAAAACATTTTTTGTTTTTTGAATCTACCCATTTTTTATGTAATGCGTCACTTTTCTTTTTAACATAAAACATCTCCTGTTATCAAATAATATTTTTATCAAGAACAACTTTGTAACATTTTTAATTACTATATTTCTTTTATCATCAACATTTTAGAATATTATATCATTGATCAATATATATTAAATGACTTTTTCCATTTCATACAATCTCTTCTGAAGCTCCGGTTCAAAGAAATTCTACATTCCTTCATCAAAGCTTATGAAAGGCTTCTCCATATCTTCAGTTGTGAAAATCAGGGCATTTTCGTTACTTTTCTTAACCGCACAGTCTGTGAAATTTTTAAATTCCTTATCAGTGACCGGCTGCTGCATATGCTTAACATCAAACAATACTTCTGTGTCAACCAGACTGTTTCCTGTTCAGGTTTTATTTGAACTCCAATATTAATATTACCATCCGTGAATAATATTATTTCATTTTTCATCAATAAGACCTTACACATTCTACCCTATCACACTTGCACCAAATGGCATGAAAGAGAGTCTTGCCATCTTGAAGAACTGCTTTCCAAATGGAATTCCAACTATCGTAATGCACCAAATACAACCCACTATCAGGTTCCAAGTGCCATTTCCCATCCAAAAAATATAATCCATATAAGATTTACCAGAAATGAAAACATGCCATTTCCATACACGATTTCTTTTCCAAACGGCCAGAATGCCAGGGTTGCAAATTTAAAGCATTGCAGACCTACCGGAATTCCAATAATTGTAATACACCATATGCAACCTGCAAAAACCCAGGCCAAACCGCCCAGTAATCCTCCAAATATAAACCAAAGGATATTACCTATAGTTCTCATGACAACCTCTCCTCCTCATCCAATGTCTAATATTCTTTTGCAATTTCCTCTGTTATCTCATATATCTCTTTGAATTTTTCTAAGTCCTCTGGAGATCTGATCAGCATGATTCTTCGATTTTTCCAGTCCGTATGTCTTTGAATCCTGCTACTTCTTCTCCGGTACAAATGCTTGCACGAATAACTGGTTTCATATGTTCTCGGTCATATGTTTTTTCACGATTTTCTTTTTAAATAATCCCATGCTACCTCCCCATCTCCGAATATCTTCGACAACAAGATCAACTATCTAATTCCTAGAACATTTTTCTGCATCAATCGCAAGTACAAACATCAACGCATCCAATGCATTTCCTGGATCCTGCACATCAATAACATATATATCAGTCATATGAAACAGTTCTTTATTGACCCGTGCGATTGAATAACCGCTTCGATCAAGAATGCTATAGTCCCATTCCATAATAGTTCCATCAATATGCCATCCATTGTAATCAATATTATAATGTGGCGTCAGGAATGAGAATTCTTTGCTCAGGCATCCGATATAACTGCCGTTTTTATAAATTTCAAATTTAGGAAGAAAAGTAAGTACTTTCTGAACAACCATTCCTACTTCATTTCCATAGGCATCATAAATTACAAGTTTATGTCCCCAGGACAACTGACCTTTTACTACATAAACAGTGTTGCCTGCTTCATCATAGATATCATAGCTGTCAAACCATGAAAACAGCCTTTGTTTAAACAATAACTTCATAACTTTTCACCGCTCTCTCCAACAGATATAATTGGTTCTTTATAAGTATCATAATACCATGCCGGAACACCTTAAAAAATATGTAAATCGAAGAATTAACTCATCTTATTTCACGGATTATGATAAAACACATATTACCAGCTATAAATCTCTACTTGTTCACAAAAAGATATAAAAAGACCATCTACTGCTTGTTTACGGTAAATGATCTTTTCATTGCAATATTTAATTAAATATCATACTGAGCCGATTGTTCACGTATCAATTTACATGTTTCTCATTGTATTGCTCGCCCTATTATAAATACAATTTATTTTCCTTCCTACCGGAACAAACCTTTTTCATTTTCAGTCCAGCGATAAAACTGACAAGCTTACTGTAATTTCTTGCTTTCTTCGGACAGACTGCTACACAGTGCATACAAGAAATACACTTATCCTTATCGGTCATCTTCGGATTGTCCAACGGAATGGCACCTGCCGGGCATTCTTTTGCGCACAGACCGCAGGAAGTGCATTTTCCATTTGCAACAGGTTTGAATGGAACACCACCATATTCTCGATATGGTCTGTTTCCCGGAAATGCAGGTATCCTTTGTGCTTCGCTGTTTTGCATAATCTTTGCGGCAAATTCCAGCAATTCCTTTTCATCCTGCTGATCCGGCGTCCGGTTCCAAATTGGTGCATCAGGGAATGCTCTGCGACTGCTCCATTCCTGCGATACATACAAATCCTGATGCCTCCAGAACATCCTGTAGTTCCAATAGCGTATCATCAATCATACGGTTTCCAAATACTGCCACAAGAATTGCTTTCGTACCATCTGCCTTTACTTTGCAGAACATATCCGTTACAACTGCTGGAATGCGTCCACCGTAAGACGGTACAGCAACCAAACATAGGTCCTTTTTTTCAAATTTCACCTTCATGAGTTTATCTGATTCTTTAATTAGGTCGATTTCTTCAGCATCCAGCTTCGTCCCTTTCGCAACAATATCTGCTACTTTCTCTGTACCCCCTGTCGCTGAAAAATATGTTATAAAATCTCATAATGATCCTCCTACTGATTCCGATTTGTTTATTGCCCTTTTATAACGGTTGACCAATTGTTTTCAATCGTCTTTATATGTTTGAAAGGAATTCTTCTATCAAACTATTTATCATCTCCGGTTTATCTGTATTAGAATTATGACCGGCCCCTTCAATCCACTTTAAAGGAATTTTCGTTTTTCGATGCCATTCTCTGTTATACCTTATGCATGAACCGGCATGATCCTTTGTACCACATATCAACAGGGAAGGACATTTGATTTCATAAGGCAGATCCTTTTCCATTGCCTCTGCCAGAATACGAAATCCATGCCCGGCAATTTGTGCATAACGATGCTGATCACCATCATAGACCAGCATCATTTCCTTCATCAGGTTTCTGCCATAATTAGAAGTTGCAACTCCCTTTGTTCCGGATTTCAAAAGCAACTTCCATGGGTAATGTGCATATACTGGTTCCATTCTTTTCAGAAGCCAGATCTCCACTGCTGTCACATAGTTTCTCTGGAGCGGTGCTGAATCAATGGAAATAAAACCTGCCAGCCGGTCAGGATACAATTGTGCATAAGCCTGTCCCACATATCCTCCCATTGATTGACCTATTATAATTGGTTTTATGATTTCTTCTTTTTCAAGAATCACATTCAGCCATTTTGCCTTATCAAACAGATCAAAGTCAAAGCGGAACGGCCAGGAAGAGGCATGAGCCGGTGCATCCCATACAATAATATTATATTTTCCATCGAAGTACTCAACCTGTTTATCAAATAATCTATGGTCAGCAGTCAGCCCTGGTAAAAATACAAGCGTCGTTGTATCCAAACTCAGATTATTTGACCAATAGTGAATTGTTCCGCAAGGAGTTTGATATGTACTTTCCTTCAACAAATCCACCTCCGCAATTTTCATTTTTCTCAGTTACACAAACTGAAAAACTTTAACTATTTTCATATTGGTTTTTTATATCAAATACGGTCTGCTACATCTCATCCGGCATTTGACCATCGTGGGCTTTCCATTGACACTCCATCAATTTCATATCTGTAAATACCGCTTTAAACGATGAATCTTCCGGACTGCATGCATAAATTCCAAATTTGATTTTTCCTGCACCAGCCCACATATGACAAATCCTCATTTGCTTAAACCGTATTCCATCCTCAGAACATTCAATGCAATAATCATCTTCACGTCTACTGAGACGATACCACATAGATTTAATCTCTGCATCAATTTCCGTAGTTGCCCAATCTGAATATCCATTGTTTGTCACAACACTTCCCAGGTGCTGAAAATAGTCATTCTCATATTCTATAGAACCTTTCAACCAATTCTCACTGTCAAGATACATAACCACACCGCACTGATCAAAGCGATGATGGCTTTCCTTAAAATCAGTTTTCACTATAAATGAAAAAAATTTTTCCTCTGTTTCTATCTGCAGAACCGGAGCATTATCATTGCGGAAATGATAGTAAGTTCTTTGCCACAAATCAGTTCCAGGCTGTGTAATAATCTCAATTTTGTCATCTGTCAGCGTGTAATCATCAGGTTCTCTCGTCCACTTAAAATCTTTTATATTCATCTCATTATCCCTCCAACTTCCGATTTCACGACATCATTTCTAATACAGATTTTACCGTACTTTTTAATCTCAGTCCATCCTTTATACCCAGGCGATAGAAAAACTCTTCTGTCTCTGCTCCGCTGGCAAATATTTCATCACAATACTTCGTAAGCACTTCCTCTTGTTCCGGAGACAGTGTTTCCAAAAGCTTCTGGTATTCCTTCTCTATATTTTCATTAAATGGCTGTGTATCTTGATTTGATTTCCATTCAGAATATGCTTTGCTCATACGATTGGAGATCATCTTATCAACAGACTCCTCTACGTCTTTTGACGTCTTTGAGGGAGACTCTTGCTTTTGAACTTTTTCGTTCTTCGCTTTTTCAAGTGTTGACTCGTCAATATAGTGAATAATTTCTCTCAGATTTGCCTTCATAGATTGCAGGTATTGGTGCTAGAATATAAATAGTACAAACCAAAATGAGAAATTCCAAATACACATAAGCATGATACAATAGAGGCATGCTGAAGGAAGATCTCATATGGCAAAGCAACATGACAAACAATTTAAACTTGATGCAGTCCAGTACTATCAGGATCACAAAGATCTCGGAGTACGTGGATGTGCAGAAAATCTTGGCATCGGATACAGCACATTAACAAAATGGCTGAAAGACTTCCGGGAATCAGGTGATATTCCTGTTCGTGGTTCTGGTAATTATGCATCTGATGAGCAGAAGGAAATTGCCCGTCTCAGACGTGAATTACGTGATGCCCAAGATGCACTTGATGTGTTAAAAAAAGCAATCAACATTCTGGGAAAATGACGGAAGTCATTTATCTTGAAGTGTCTGAGAAGACGGAAGCTGCCAAAAAGCTGGACGCCGGGTTTCCGTCTCCGGGATGTTGAAATTTTTAGGTGTCTCTCGCTCAGGATTACATGTAAGTATAGATGATGTTTGGGATGCAACATGATAGAAGAGCTGTAAGATTTTGAAAAGAAAATCTTATGGCTTTTTTTGCAAACAAATAGAAGAGGAAAATAGCGCTAAAATGTAAAAAAATATTTTACAATAATAAAAAAGAAAAATGCTGATGAGGTATCAATTACGATTTAATCTGAGCTAATATCATGGTATTACCCTGAAACAAAGACACTGACTATATATTCTCAAGAGGGTAATACATTGTACAAGATTCCAATATACTAAAAAAGTTATTGACATACACCACAAATATAGTTATAATTCCAAATGTTTGAATTATAACTATTTATATGATAAAAGAAGGAGCTAAATAATAAATGGATGATTCATTTCACTACCTGTCTATGATAAACCATATGACTGTCCAGAAAAAACTAATGGAACAGCTGGCAGACACAGGCCTTACCTTGGGACAGCCCAAAGTATTGGATTACCTGAAAGATCGCGATGGTGCCAGCCAGAAAGAGATTGCGGCAGGATGCCTCATCGAGGCAGGATCTTTAACGTCCATTTTGAACCGTATGGAAGAAAAAGGTCTGATCGAAAGAAAAATGCTCAATGGAAACCGTCGTACTTTTCATATTTTTATGACAGAATCCGGAAAGAAAAATCAGAAGCTTGTGGAGGAGGCTTTTAAGAAAATAGAAAAAACTGCATTAAATGGTATTTCCGAAGAAGAGCAGAAGTTGTTTATGGATATTTTTTGCCGGATCTATCGAAATCTTGCAGATATGAAATGAGGAGGAAATAAAAAATGGAGAAACGAAAACGATATTTAATATTTCTGGTGGGATTGTTTGTAAACTCCCTGGGAGTCAGTCTGATCACAAAGGCAAACCTAGGAACATCCCCGATTTCATCAATTCCTTACGTATTAAGTCTTAATTTTCCATTTACACTTGGAAATTTTACCATCTTTTTCAGTATCTTTCTGATCGTACTGCAGTTGATCATCCTGAGAAAGAACTTTAAATTGGAGCACATCCTTCAGATTCCGGTATCCATCATATTTGGATATTTTATTGATCTTACCATGATTCTTTTTTCCTGGGTCAATCCGGAAGCGTACATCATGAAGATTGTATATCTTCTCATCGGATGTCTGATTCTTGGCGTAGGTGTATATATGGAGGTCTTGGCAGACGTTGTCATGCTTCCGGGAGAATCTTTTGTCCGTGCTATTGTTCTTACATGGAAAACAAATTTCGGAACAACCAAGATCTGTTTTGATGTATCCATGTCAGTGATCGCTGCTGTACTTTCTTTCGTATTTGCAGGAAGACTGGCTGGTGTAAGAGAAGGTACCGTTATTGCTGCCCTTCTGGTAGCTTTATCGCCAGACTCATCGGTAAGAAACTTGTATTCCTGAAAGATATGATTTTCCCGGAAAGCGTATCTGCAGAAAACGAGAACGAAGCAAAAGAACAGACAGCAGGAACCTATGGAAAAAATGTTATCGCCATTGGAAGACAGTTTGGAAGTGGCGGCCACGATATTGGCAAGATTCTTGCAGAAAAGTTGGGATATGATTTTATGATGCGGAGATTATCCAGATGACAGCAGGAACCACCGGATACACACCGGAATTCATCAAGAAAAACGAAGAGATCATGACAAACAGTCTCATCTATGATCTGGTTAATCAGATGTATCTGAATGCGGATATGCAGGATGAAGCACCGAAGGATAAGATTTTCGAGGCAGAATGTCAGGTTGTACGTAATCTTGCGAAAAAAGGCAACTGCGTGATAGTAGGCCGTTGTGCAGATTACGTTCTCAGAAATTCCGGAAACTGTCTGAAAGTATTTTTTTCAGCGCCTCTTGTGAGCAGAATTAGAAGAGTGGCACAGAGACAGAATATCTCCGAGGGAGAAGCCAAAGCTACGGTTCAGAAAAATGAAAAACTCCGTGCAGATAACTACCGTTATTACACCCGCCGTATGTGGGGTGCAGCCGGAAACTTTGATCTCAGCCTGAATACAGATTTGGGAGAAGAATATATTGAGAACTGCATCCGCAGTGCTATGAAACTGTAAAAATATATAAAGCCTTATAATATTTGTCGTAAATGATATAGCCCCTTAAGGAACAGTCAATCTAAAAATCATATTTGAGGGACATATCATTTGCAGTAATATTATAAGGCTTTTTCTTTTCTACTGTATACAGATAAGACATATACAGGACTTATAAAGTATTTCGGTATTCCGCTGGTGTCATATGGAACTTTTTCTCAAAAAATTTTATAAAAATGCGTAATGTTGGAATAACCGATCTCTTCCATGACAGCAGTAACAGAACGATCAGGCTGCTTTAACATTTTCGCCGCTCTGGACAGACGGATATTCTGGATAAGAGAAGAAAAGTCTGTCCCGTATAATTTTTTAGGATAAAAAGCAGGAATCCTCGGCAATTCAATTACCGAGATGAAAGCGTAAACTGTGCATGTCTACACTCATAATAAATGAAAGATTGCAGAAAAGTACAACACAACACCAGAAGAGGTACGCAGAGAAATGCAGATAGCCATAGATGCAGGATTTGATAATCCTGATCCGGCTGTGCGAAGTATTTATGGGAAACCTGAATCCGGTCATAAGGAAGGTGAACCGGATGTAGTAGGAACATTTTCCGTAAATCGGGATGAAAATTTAACCGTGATGGCTAACCGGGGAGATATTGAGGATTGATGTTCGCTGATAATAGGTATCTATGATATCCTGTAAAGTAATCGTATTCATTTTTTCTTCAGCAGTTTTTTGGATTTCATTATAGAATTCCTGTAAAGACAACTGAATATTAATGCCAACGCCGCAATCAGGGTTGGTATGAGTATCTAAATGGAGCAGCGGCTTCTCACCTTCAACTGCTTTATAAATATCCAGCAATGTAATCTGATCCGCAGGTTTTGAAAGAGAAGGACGGGCATGTCCGGCTACACTGGTCATAAGTCCGGCTTTTTTTAGTTTTAACATAAGCTGGCGTACAAAGCGGGATTTGTATGGACACTTTCTGCAATTGAGGCACTGGAGAGAGATTTTTCCTGGTTGATAGCAATCAGAACCATCACATGAACAGTATCACTTAATTTCGTTGAATATTTCATGATAAGAAACTCCTTGTAGTATGATATAATGATCTTGTTTTCACGTTTTTGGGATGAAAATATTTCTGGTTTGTTTAAAACATCCTAAGTTCTCAACAGTTCTTTTTAATGTGTTGATAAACTGTGCATTTTTTAATGCTTTGATGATTGTAAATAATATAATTACAACTATAATGGAGATTAAAGGAAAAGTCAACACAGATACTATAAATGTTCACAAAGGAGAACTTATGGAATACAAAAATCAAACAGAAAATCGTGCATTTCAGGAAATGTTGCAGGCAGCAGTAAAACGGCTGCAAAATCGTTCCGGAGAGGAGATTGCTGCAAAAAGCGGGGCTGTTTTTCATAGCAGCCGGAATGTACTTGAGATAATGAGTTTTTATGAAACGATTGAAATTCAACTTCCTGAATTCTATATTAACTCAGACATAGATGAATGGCATTATCTGACGTTGTTGCATTATCTGGATATGGCCGATGGCACAGAAGGCTCACAGAAGCTCATTACTTTTGGTAACCTGAAAGATGGATTGATACGGGGAACCAAGTTTGACCGGACTGCAGAGCAGAAACTGGAAAAGCTTTTGCAGGATAAAGATCCTGAGAAAATTCAGAAAGCATGTAAAAACCTGGG
>ENA-OQDW01000003-OQDW01000003.1-human-gut-metagenome-genome-assembly--contig:-NODE-3-length-94527-cov-10.424608_pt1 | contig 94527 bp, 75 predicted proteins | sample MGYA00242784_ERZ504613 | MGnify/ENA primary metagenome ERZ504613 (study PRJEB26092, sample SAMD00036330) | human gut metagenome | host: Homo sapiens | study: EMG produced TPA metagenomics assembly of...
ATGCTTCTTGGACAAGAATTAAAGTTCAAAAACAAGCTATGCAACTTAAAATTGGGTACCTTTTTCAGTGCCCTCCCAAGCATCGCCCTGGGTAATCATGGACGCAAACCTGTCGCCCTGTAAGGGCAGCTTCAAAGAATCAAATATTTACGAAGCTTTTGCCCTTACAGGGCGCCTTGCTGTTTGCTATTATACCAGGCGATGCCCTGGGCTAGGAGCTTTTGGGCCTTCAGCCCGTTCTTGAACCGCATGCTAAAGTTCAGTCAACTTATAGTTGAAAATTCAGTAACATCAACCGCCTTATTCAAGTACTTCATTCTGCAAAATCAACCACTTCATTCTGCAACATCAAGTGCTTTATTCACCCAACGAAATTGACTCTTCCACCCAACGAAGTCGTATCTTTTACCCAACGAAGTCGAATCCGTCACCCAGCGCAGTCGTATCCGTAGACTCAATGAAACGTATGAACTTGCGCAATGACGTACATGATGCGAAAGAGGCTCACTTGATGATTACCAGGATGCTTCTGAAACTACGTCCCGACGTATCTGTTACTGCGTCGGGACGCATTTTTTGCTGCGTCGGGACGTAGCAAATGCTGCATCGGGACGTAATTTTCATTTCCTCAGTTGGCTATGATTCCTCCTCTCACCAGCCATTTCGCAAAGAAGCGGTCGCAGAAATACTCTGCGCCCTTATAGCCATATACCACAAAAGGATTGTTCAATCTTGCCATATCTTGTTATCATTCATTATACAAACGTTCATTGCGCTTTTTACGCAACGCAAATTACGCAATAAAAAACGAGACCGACAAATGTTTTCTAGTTTTTTAATCATAATTATCTCCTAAAGCTATATATACCTTAAATTATATATAGAAGAAAAGCGCACCGGAATGCAAACGTTTGCACAATTTATTCGCTTGATTTGCATCAATTTTTGAACAAGCTAATGAAATAAATCGTAACTTTGCCAACGTATAACAATACAACTTGCAATTAAACATAAAATAATAATCACAAAATACAAAGATAATTATGAAGAAGATATACTTTACACTCCTTGCCACAATGGCACTCACACTTGGAGCATGTTCTAGCAGCAATGACCCTGATCTTCCAGATCCTGAGCCAACGCCAGCGCCTACCCCAAGTCCAGAACCTGAGCCTGAACCAGGTCTCAATTCGCAAGGCTGGGCTAGCGATTATAGTGGCGTTATGCTGCAAGGATTCTCTTGGGATTCTTATAATGAATCACAATGGAAGGTCTTAGAGAAGCAGGCTGATGAGCTGAAAGGTTATATCGACCTTGTTTGGCTTCCACAAAGCGGAAAATGTATGGAGACCACTCAGGTGATGGGTTATATGCCATATTACTATTTTAATCAGAACTCTTCTTTCGGATCTGAGGCTGAGCTCAGAAGTCTGATTACTAAGTTTAAAGCCGCTGGTATAGGTGCTATTGCTGACGTAGTCATCAACCACCGCAATACGGATGGCTGGTATACATTCCCTGCTGAAACATACAAGGGAGTGACCTACCAAATGCAATCTACAGACATCTGCAAGAATGATGATGGCGGAACTACAGCAACCCAGGCTGCCACAGACGGGGTAAGCCTCAGCCAGAACAATGATGAGGGAACCGACTTTGGAGGTTGCCGTGACATCGACCACAAGAGCGAAAATGTGCAGAAGGTGATCAAAGCGTATCTGAAATATCTGAAGGATGATTTGGGTTACACCGGTTTCCGCTATGATATGGTGAAAGGCTTCGATGGTAGCCATGTTGCCGACTATAATGATGCCACAGGTGTAGAATACTCTGTAGGTGAATACTGGGATGGTAACGACAAAATAGAAAGTTGGATAAACAAAACTAACAAGAAGAGTGCTGCCTTCGACTTCCAGTTCCGTTATAACGTACGCGATGCCGTAAACGGAGCGGCTAACGGAAAGGTGACAACATCTTCAGACTGGTCAAAGCTCAACAGTAACGACAATCTTATGCACGATGCCAATTATCGTCGTTATGCGGTTACTTTTGTAGAAAATCATGATACACAGAAACGCTCTGAATCAGAACAGAACGACCCTCTGCGCAAAGATACCATAGCAGCCAATGCCTATATGCTCGCCATGCCAGGCACACCATGTATCTTCCAGCCACACTGGAATGCTTATAAGTCTGAGATAAAGGAGATGATTGCAGCCCGCAAATATGCAGGCATCACTAATATGAGCAATTATGCCAACAAGCAGAGCAAGAAAACTCTTTATGTGAACGAGGTTACTGGTACTAAGCACAAACTTCTTGTGGCTGTAGGTAATGATGCTGATAAATATGCAGGAGAAACAGGCTATACAAAGATTCTTTCCGGTTATCACTATGCCTATTTTCTCTCTAATGATGCAGAAACCTCTTGGACCGACGTGCCTTCTGGCTCATACGAGGAAGGTTTCAAGACCACACTTACTGCAGTCAGCCAGACAGAGGGAGCCAAATTGGTTTATACCTTGGATGGTTCTACCCCTACTGCAAAGAGCACAACTGTAGAAAGTGGTAAGGAAATCAGCATCAATGGTACTTGTACCTTGAAAGTTGGATTGCTTGTGAATGGTGAAGTAAGAAATATCGCCACACATCAATATACGATTGAGAAGTTCAAGCATATAAATTTATGATTTATGTGAATGCCGATGCTGTGAAATGGAATCCATTATACTGCTATACATGGAAGGGAGCAAATTCTGATTGGCCAGGTGAAAAGATGACAGAAACAAAGACCATTGGTGGAAAGACATGGTACTACAAGGAAGTCAGCATTGATAATGCAACCGAGTTGGTAAATGTCATATTCAATAATGGCAAAAATAAGCCGCAGACTGTAGATATAACAGGTCTCACCAGTACGGCTTACTTCGAAATCGAAACATCCAAAGAAGGTAAGAACTATAAAGTGAAGGATGTTACTGCAGAATACAACAAATAAGTTCAAAGAATAGTTTCAGTTTTTAGTTTAAGTTTTTCAGTTTTAAGTTTTTAGGTTTATTAAGGTTTATGTTTTTAGGTTTAGGTTTGTTTTAAAGGTAGTTTTAGTACATACAAGGTTACTAGTTAGTTGTTTTAGGTTAGGAAAAAGAGGTATACCCAAGATTCGTCTTCGGGATATACCTCTTTTCTTATTCTACTTATCTTTCGCGCTGGTCAGCACCCCACATCAGTTTTTCTCTCAAGGTAGAGAAATAACGCTGGTTGCGCTGCTTCACAATCTTGATGCAATGAGGAGCCTTTCGGATGATAAGGCGGGTTTCCTCCGTCATACGCTCACTACGACCATCGATGGCTACCAGATAGTTGTGGCTGCGGCTCTCGATATCGAGCGTGATGACTGCCGTATCGTTGATGACGATAGGACGGATGTTCAGACTGTGAGGAGCCACCGGAGTAAGACAGATGCTGCCACTCTGCGGAATGATGATAGGTCCGCCATTAGATAGATTGTATGCCGTAGAACCGGTTGGCGTGGTAACAATCAGTCCATCAGCCTGATAAGTAACGAGAAATTCTCCATCAACCTGCGTACGGATGGAAATCATCGAAGCATCATCACGCTTCAGTACGGCAATATCGTTGAGGGCGAACGGATTGCCGGCAAGTATGCCACCTTCTGCCTCCACCTGAATCACCGCATGCTCCTCTATCAGGCATTCACCTGCATAAAGACTGTCCAGCGCCGACTCTATCTCGCTTGGCAGCACATCAGCAAGGAAGCCCAACCGGCCCATATTCACACCGATGATAGGTGTACCCTTGGCTCCCACCCGGCTCGCCGCCTTCAGGAAGGTACCGTCACCACCCATAGAGATGACGAAATCCACATCAAAGTTGTAATCCTCGAACACCCCAGCCGCCTTCACATTGAGCTGCTGGTCGCGGGTAAGAAACTCATAATAAGCATTCTCCACATAAACTTCAGCCTCCTTCTTTTCGAGATAAAGAAGGATTTTCTCTATCGAAGCCGACTTCTTAGCCTGGTATTCATTACCAAATATTGCGAATTTTAAATGTTGCTGTGCCATTTATTTTGTTATTTCAATAATTATTCTTACTTTTGCAAAGGTAATCATATTATTTGAATAACAAGACAAAAAACAAATAAATTATGGCTAAGGTATATGAATTTCTTGCCAATGGCTTCGAGGAAATCGAAGGATTGGCTCCGGTTGACATCCTCCGCAGAGGTGGTGTAGACATCAAGACAGTAAGTGTAACGGGTACAGAATGGGTAGAAACATCGCATGGTGTAACCATCAAGGCTGACCTGAAGTTTGAGGATATTGCCAGCTTTGAAGATGCTGACATGCTGATGATTCCAGGTGGAATGCCAGGAAGTACGAATCTCAACGAGCACGAAGGTGTACGCCAGGCGCTCATCGTCCAGCACAAGGCTGGCAAGCGAATCGGTGCCATCTGCGCAGCCCCAATGGTTCTGGCAAGCACAGGCATCCTCGAAGGAAAAAAGGCTACCTGTTATCCTGGTTTCGAGCAGTATTTCGGCGAGAACACCGAATATACCGCCACCCTCTTCCAGGAAGACGGCAACGTGATTACGGGCGAAGGTCCTGCCGCAACTCTCCCATACGCTTATAAGATACTGAGTTACTTCGTAAGCAAGGAAACTGTGGCTGCCCTGCAGGATGGCATGATGTATGATCATCTCATGCAGAGCAAATAAGCTCTATAAACTATTAATTATAAACTATTAATTAGTAACATCGTGGATTACGTAATCATAGTAGCCGGAGGCAAGGGCCTCCGCATGGGAAGTGAGATTCCCAAACAGTTCTTGCCGGTAGCGGGTAAGCCTATCCTGATGCGCACCATAGAGCGTTTTCATGAATACGACCCTGCATTGAACATCATCCTGGTTCTGCCGGAGAGTCAGCAGGCATACTGGCACCAGCTCTGCGAGGAGCACCATTGATATCAAACACCAGATAGCCAATGGTGGCGATACCCGTTTCCAGTCATCCAAAAACGGACTGGCTCTCATTCCTGATGATGAAGATGGCGTTGTGGGCATTCACGATGGTGTGCGCCCATTCGTATCTAAGGAAGTAATCGAGGAATGTTTCGAGACGGCTCGCGAAGAATATGCAGCCATCCCTGTATATGCCGTAACCGACACCCTGCGCTATATCGACCAGCACGGAGGCGGAAAGAACGTGCTGCGCAACGATTACCGCGTGGTGCAGACTCCCCAGACCTTCGACATCGGTCTGCAAAACAGGCTTTCAACCAGGAATACAAGGAACAGTTCACCGATGATGCTTCGGTGGTAGAAAGTCTCGGCTGCCAGGTTGCGATGGTTGAGGGTAATCGTGAGAACATCAAGATTACTACCCCATTCGACATCAAGATAGCTGAAGCTTTACTGGGATAAAGCGAAACAACAAGGCATAAAAAGACAAGCAGGAGATTCCTCACGGAGTCCCCTGCCTTTTTTTTATAACTATAATAAACCTATTTTAAATTATCATTAACCTAAAGTGCAAATCTCTATTTTGGATCTACCAATAACATCGCTCAAACTCCTTCCTCCTTCTGAAGAGTTTATACTGCTACGGCTGCACGCAACTTCAACATGCCACGATGTACCAGGTTGCGTACACTATGATAGTTCATCTGCATAATGTCGCAGATGTCCTCATATTTGCGCTGCTCTATATAATATAAGGTGAACACCTGGCGCTGGCGTGGTGTCAGCTCATTCATCAGGATCTGTACCTTACGAACATTATTGAGCGAACTTTCATCAAGGATATAAGAGTTTTCCACATCTTCTACAGTTGTAGAGATACGGATATCCTCCACCGCAGTCTCCGTCATATAGTTCTTGCGGCGAAACTCATCCAGCAATCTGTTGCGGAGAGAAATGAGCAGGTAAGAGGTTACCTTTGTAACTTGTAAATCCTGGCTTTTAGAGATGAGTTTGATAAACACATCTTGTACACAATCTTTTACAAGTTCTTTGTCTGATGTTATACACAGACCATAATTGAGCAACATTTCCGCGTACATATCATATAAAGACATGAAAGCGTTCTGGTCGCCTTGACGATAGGCAGCGAGCAACGTCTGTGCTGCTTCCTCTCTTTCTCTGATGTTATTGTAGTTTGTTTTCATCTTAGGTATACTTTTGTTTGTTGATGGTGCAAAAGTAGCCTAAATGCAGCAAACTCTAAGGAAAAATCAGGTAAATGAATGGGAAAAATTGGTATTCAGTGTATTTTTCCTCCCATTTTAAGGGTACAAATGGCTTTTTATGCGATTTTTCAGTTCTTCTATGTCTGTTTCAGACAACAAGCCCGAAATCTCGTCAAGATGAAGAAGAACATATTTTGCCTGCTCTATTTCGGCAGGAAGATACATTTTCTCAAGCTTTCGAGAAGATGCCGGCCTCCCAGAGTTGGCATCCGGTTCTACGATAGGAGAACCGAATACCGACTCCAGGAAGTCGGAATCCAATAAAAGATTTCTTACAGATTCTGTTATCATCATTCTTTTCATCTTCTCTACTTTTATTACATCTTACATATTACTTCACATTCGGACAGGAGCCGCCGGCATCCATCACCGCCTTGCCATTCTCGGGTGCCGAAGCCCCACTGTAAATGACAGCCTTCTCAGGATAAGCCTGACGATACTCGCTCACACTCTTGAAGACATCATCATAGGTAACCTTGCCCGGACGAAGGCGACGCTGATACTGGCGAGGTGCCAGATTTTTGCCACCTTCAGGAGCATAAAGTCCCTTCTGGGTATAATACCACTGTTCAATATGAATGATGTCAACCACCTTTCTCAACTCCGGATCCTGGAGGATGGCATCCTGCACATCCTTGTTGCACGACAAAGCCACCCAGACATGCTTGCCCGTCTTAGCCTCCCATTCGGCAACGGTCTGCAACCAGAACTTCGTAAAATGATAAGGACCCGTATACTCTTCACCAATCGACTGAATCACGTTCGGCTCATCAGCAAAGGCATCCAGCATCTTCATGATATACTGCTTATGCAGCTGGCGCATCACCGGATTATCTATATTATAGAAGTATTCAGCCATCCATACACGCTTATCACCGGCAAAAGGAACAGGTTCTGGGAACACCGTACCATTGATATTGTTGACCGGGCGCCATGGACAATCTACCCAATGGGCACCTGCCTCCAGGATATTATGCTGGAAATAGTGCTGGTTGATAACCAGCAAACCATTCTTGGCTCCCTTTTCTGCCAATTCCTTAATGCGGCTGATGTACCACGGATTCAACTTTGCAAGGTCATACTTACTCAGTCCGTCCCAAGCCGTGCCCTGTCCGCTTCTGGCAAAAGGCTGTTCATAGAACGGAGCCCAGACATCTCCATCACGGCGGCGCACACGTTCGTGGTCATCACGGCGACGGTCATACCACAAGCCGTAGTTCTGATTGAAGAGCACCACATGCTTATCACGAAGATGAGCCACCACACTATCCACACGGGTGGTAGTGCCCTGTCCCTCCATTCCCGGCACGAAACGGGTCACGGCATCGGCAATCTTAGGGAAAGCCGAGTAACGAACACGTCCGTTCCACCAAGGGGTATTCATTCTTGCACCCTTCAACAGCGTATCAGCCACCATGATCTTACCCTCCTTTATCGCGAAGACAGGCTTCCCGGCATGGGCAAGATCCGCCTTTTTCTTAGAACGTTCCTTGATTTTATCCACATCCATAGCCTTGACAGGAGAAACAGAAGCCATGAACCGGGCGCTGTCTGCTATCCACATCTGCATGGTGATGCGAGGTTTGCGAGCCTCCTCTACCATCTTCTGTGCCACATCATAGGTAGGATTGTTGCTCACATTGTTGCGTTCTCTCTCCAACACACGACATTGGGCAGAGACATCCCTACCCAGTCGTTTCTCCAGAAGAGAGGCAAAGTGGCTCCATGGTTTGGCATGATTGTTACATTGCTGGAAATCACCAGAGCCGTTAAACTGCGCCCAACAGGCAAACACATGGTTGTTGCTGCCATCAGGAATACTGTCGGCAAAGATGCCGGCAGCCGTACATTGGTAAGCGAGGCTGTTGGCTGTATTCCATCCGATGCCGTAGCCTTCGAGACCGAGATTACAGAACTTGATGTCGTTGCCATCGATATTCACATTATCGAAGAGCAATCCTGTACACCAAGGTCCCACTGCACCACTATAACCCAGCGATTCATAACCATCGCATTGTACGAAGGCATTAGGACCCGCTGCACAGAGACCAGCCACAAAATCGTGCATGCCCTGTTCAGAATAGCAACGCTGGAACAGACATTGTTCGCCCATACAGAGGAAGGTGCGACGACGGTAGCCACCGATTTCTGAGACAGGAGCCTGAGAAATACAATCCTCTACCGTAATACGGGAAGCATCACGCTGGGTTACGACAGCCGAACCAGCCAGATGGCGGAAATTCACCATTCTCACCCAACCATCTTTCACCTTATTAATATATACACCCTCCCAGGCATGGTTTTCATCCTTCGGATTGGTAGTATCATATTCAGAATCTATCGTGAGATTTTCTACACCCACATTCTTCAAGCGCCAGTCATTACCGGTGATGCGCTGAACGAAGCATTCCACATCATCCTGACCGAGCGACATGGATAAAGGAGCATCCAACTGCAATCCTCCCTTACCATCAGAAACCACACTACGGTCCAGCGCACATCGATTTCTCCCGGATGCCAGCCCCAATAGCCCAGATCCTTGCCTGCACCGAAGTCAGCACAGCCCATCTTCTGAATCCATTCCTTGGTAGAAGGACGTACTATCAGTATCTCATCGCCCATCTTGCAGCCGGCAGGCAGCGTCACCTTCCGCTCTCCCAACTTCCAGGGAGCAGACAGTTTCATGGGTTCGCCCAGCGTCTGCATCTGCTTTTCGCTTTCCAGATACACCACCGCTCCACGGTCTACACCTTTTTTATATAGCACCGTCTGATTGCGGTCAGTACCTCTCAGCACCACGCCCGAAGTCTGGATGCGAAGCGGCTGTGAGAGTTCGAATACACCCTTATCGAGCAAGACAGCCCCTCGTAGTCCCGTCTTCTTATCCATTTTGCGGGCAGAAACAAAGTCGATGGCTTTCTGTATGCGAGCGCTCTGGTCGCCTTCTTTCCATTTTACGAAGACCACAACGTCCGCATCCGGAATCGCCTTTTCGCTCTGCCGGTAGCCCACGTAACTAAAATCAAACGCGAAGGGTTGCGCAAAGATTTGCACAACCCCTACTAACGTAAATATCCATATAGAAAATAATCTTTTCATACCTCTTGTTTCATCAGAGTTTTTATAACCTTACGGAAACTGTTTATTTTTTCTTTGCCGCTTCAATACGCTTATACCACCCCTCGCGCTCCGCCTTCAGGTCGTAGCCCCGTTTGGTGAGCCAGTTATTGATGCGTCCTTTGTATTTTCCGAACCAGCCATGTTTAGCCTTGGAATTTTCGGCATCAATGGCAAACTCGCGAGCTTCTTTCAACCAATTGAGAATTTGGAGTTTCTCGTTTTCTTTCAGAGAAGGAATCATCTCCAGATGAGCTGATAGGTTTTCGGAACGACACCGAAGGTCATACCATCCTTCACCTGCTCTACCTGCTTCTCTGAGAGATAGTTTTCCAGATTGGCAGCAAATTCAAAGTGGTGCTTATAGAGTTCCGCATCACGCTCAGCCTTATTCTTGCCGAACTTCTCATAGATATCGTTCAGCAGGAAATAACGGTTACAGATGATGTGGAGCACATTCTGCTTGCTGCTTTTATCAGTCAGTTGCAGCGCATCCACGATTTTCTGCGAACGGGCGATAATGTTGTTCACATACTTGGCATCACGCCCCACGCTGTCGAGCTGTACCTGTGCTCCTGCTCCCAAAGGAAGCAAGAGCAGACAGGCTGCGCCTAACAACTTATTTCTCAAAAGTTTTTTCATATTCTTGTCATGCATTAAGAAATGAGTCCGGAGAAACAACTCCGGGCATTCATTTCTGATTTACAGGAGTTTTCCCTTCTCAGCCAAAGTATCGTGGTTGTTCTTCATGTCAGTCCAATCCACCTTTTCCTTGGTGCTGATACCATTGATATACTTCTCGATATTGGTATATCCGTCACCCGTGCAATCCTTGTTGGCATCGCTAGGATCGTTAGGATTCAGGCCGTTGGCAATCTCCCACTCATCAGGCATACCGTCACCATCTGTATCTACATAAGGCTTCACCTTCTTATATTTAGGGAATCCACCAACCTGGCAGATGTCTGTGATGATACCCAACTTATAGGAATCCTTATCCAGACGGCGGTACTTAAAACTGCCATCTTCAGCCTTCGACTTGTCAGCCAATCCCCAGAAGTCGCCGTATGGATTCTTCTTAGGCAGTTTCTTTACATAGTAAGCCTGACCGGTACGAACCTCTTCTACGATGCGCTGGTCCACGATATCGCGGGAAGGAATGGTTGCACCCACATTCTCAAGTACCTTATCAAAAGTCTGGTCCTTAGGAATAATGGTCATGTGTGGCATGGCGAATGGTTCGTTAGAACGCATCAGAGCCTTTACATCTGCAGGTATTCCATTTGGAAGATCCTTATCAGCAATCTGAATACCGCCGTTCCAGTTATCCTTGGTTACAGCCTCGTTGCCTTCTACGATATTTCCTTCAGCATAAATACGACCATACTGAGCCCAAGGGAAGAGTTTGTTGCTTCGGCTTTCGCTCTTCACGATACGGTAGCTGATGGCACCCTTCGGAGTAAGAGGTCCTGGCTTATAATAGTTGTTGATGAAGTTGCTCATGGTTGAGAACTCACCACCATCTGCTGTACGATGTACCCAGTTGTAAACGATGTTGTTCACGAAGTTGAACACACCACCCCATCCGATAGAAGGGTTACGGCCTGTATTATCCGCCCAGAGGTTACGCATGAAGTAGAATTCTCTCCACCGATTGTACTGCCAAAGGCATGGTTCCAAGTATCGAGTGCCTTGGCAGAGATGGTATTCTGGATGGTTACATTCACCGTTGGCACCTTGCGTTTTGGCTTACCGTCGTGCAAATCGAACATATGGCGGTAGAAAGAGATATTCTCATCCAGACCAAACTCGCAAGAGCAGTGGTCAATCATGATGTTACCTACCGGATTACCACCGAAAGAATCCTCACGATACCATACATGGGTATTACCACGGCGGAAACGCATGTGGCGAACGATGACATCATGGGTATCAACCTGGAAAGATTCACCCGAAATCATCACGCCCTCACCAGGAGCTGTCTGTCCGGCGATGGTGATATAAGGAGCACGGACAATGATTGGAGTCTTCAATACAATATTTCCCGATACATTGAAGACAATGATGCGGGCACCACCCTGTTCGCAAGCCCAACGGAAAGAACCAGGACCAGCATCATTGAGATTGGTCACAGTCAGCACCTTGCCGCCACGGCCACCGAAGGTAAACATACCGCCACCCTCAGCACCTGGGAATGCAGGAATCTTAGCCTGGCGCAAATCGTATGGACGGGAAGCCCATGGCACATAAGGACGTCCTGCCATTGCCTCTTGTTTTACAATAGGGAAAGCCACAGCCCAAGCAGAATCAGAATGGGCAGTCCATGCAGCTTGCATAGAATCAATCTTCGCCTGAGCCTCCTTTGTAATAGTAGGATACTGAGCGAAAGTTGCTGCTGGCAAGATAGTCAATGCCATCGCAGCGAAAATCTTCTTACTTCTTTGCATTGTTTTAATATTGTTTGTTCGTTATATCTTAAAGACGCCTTTCCCTTTCTTTTGTCCTCAATGAACATGCGCATTTTTTCGGGAACAGGTGGCGACATTTCATCCGCAGGAACGTCTTACACCTATAATATATAAACGAAAGTTACTTATCTATTATTTTATTGAAACATAAAACAAAAAACATAAAGTTGAAAAATGATGAACAGAAGATGCTTCCCCTTAGTTGCCGCTTCGCTGATGGCGCTTTCAAGCCAGGCGCAGCAAATTGATTTCAATATCGCCAGCAGAAAGGCTGCTGAAGTTACAGCCCTCAATTTCACTCCCGTTGGCGTGAAGCAGGGCAATACATACCAGTTTGCTCTGAGTGGACTGGAGATTACGCTCGACGCACCCGTAAAAGACCAGATTATCAAATCCAACTGGTTTAAGCAGGGCATACAGTTGGGCGACCGACTCACCAGCGATGGTATCGTAGTATATCCGTCAAAAGGCAATAATGCCCAGCTCCGCATCACCATCCGAGGTCTGAAACCAGGTCATCACTCTCTCCTTGCCTATCACAACATCGTAGACGGACTTACCGGCAATATTCCTTCTATCCAGGTTTCCAGAGAGAAAGAACAGATAACTACCGTTAAGAAAGGCAAGAAGCGTATCCAGCAGAAGAGCATGATGCAGGAGATTCTTGCACAGGACATCAAGCAGACCGTAAGAGAGATGAAGGCATCGCAGAGCGGCCAGTCGTACATTGAATTTGATGTAACCGACGACCAGCCTGTAGTTATCCACTATCAGCTGCAAGGTGTGGATAACGCAAACAACACGCTCACCATCAATGGTTTGGTATTCGACAAAGCCAACCCGAAAGCCACCGCTCTCAACCCTTACCCTGCCGATGATGATCTTCATGTCAACGCAGAAGGAGGCAAGGTTGTTCTTCGCTGGCAAACCGGCGAAGGTGCCAAGCAACACCTTATTTATATAGGACAGCGCGCCAACCAGTTAAAGAAGGTTGCCACCACAAATAATGCTTCTTACGAAGCCACCGGTCTCAGCAGCGCCAACGATTATTACTGGCGTGTAGACGAGGTAGATGCCAACGGCAAGGTTTCAGAGGGCGAAGTATGGAACTTCCGTCCACGCCGTCTTGCCTTCCCAGGTGCCGAGGGATATGAAGATTTGCCATCGGCGGTCGTGGCGGTTCGGTTTATCACGTTACCTCTTTAGAAGATAACCCTGAGAATCCGCAGCCGGGCTCTCTCCGATACGGAATTACCAAGGTTAAGGGACCTCGCACCATCGTCTTCGATGTTGCCGGCATCATCGACCTGAAAGACCGTCTGGTTTGTTCCGACCCATTCATCACGGTAGCCGGACAGACTGCACCCGGCAAGGGAATCCTTCTCCGTGAGCATCCTTTCGGTTTCGGATCAGAAGGCATCTTCCGCTTCATCCGTCTCCGACTGGGAAAATATCTCGATAAAAACGGCAAGACCATTACCCTCGACGGACTGGGCGCTGCAGGCTGCGACAATACCATCATCGACCACTGTTCGGTAGGCTGGACCATCGACGAGGCTTTCTCCAGTCGCAACGGCAAGAACATCTCTTTCCAGCACAACCTCATATCCGAAGCACTCAACCAGGCTGGTCATCAGAATTATGTCAACGCCAAGCATGGTTATGCTGCAACCATCGGTGGTAATGTAGGCTCGTTCCACCACAACCTGCTTGCCAACAACGAAGGAAGAAACTGGAGTATGGGTGGCGGACTGGATGGAGCCGGATATTATGCCGGAAAGCTCGACCTCTTTAATAATGTAGTATACAACTGGGGAAACCGTGCCTGCGACGGAGGAGCCCACGAGGTAAACTTCGTAGGCAACTATTACAAGATGGGACCAGCCACCAGCATGAAATATATCCTCAATGCCCAGTTGGAAGGTACCGGCCAGGGAAGTCAGGCTTACTACATGCACGATAATATCCGCCAGAACTATGTGGGCGATATGAAACAGAATGCAGGAGCTGTGGCAGGAAAGCATGGAGAACTGGTCAGCGACAAGGAAGGCGAAACCTACAAATATACAACTTCTCACGGACAGGTAGTCAACTGGAAGGTATTTACCGACAAACCATTCTTCCCATCCTATGCCAAGGTAGAAAGTGCCCGCGCTGCCTTCAAGAACGTATTGAGCGATGTGGGAGCCAACCAACCTTGCATCGACCAGCACGACCAGCGCATGGTAGAAGAAACCTTGAACGGAACCTATAAATATGTTGGTTCCAAGACCGGCAAGAAGGGACTGATAGATGATAACCTGGATGCCGGCAACGATGCCTGGAAGGAGTTTGAAGCACTCACCGACCGTCGCCCTGCCAACTGGGATACCGACCAGGATGGAATGCCAGACTGGTGGGAGAAACTGGCTGGTACCAACCCGTCAGCTGCCGACAACAACGAGCTGACCGATGGCGAATATACCCAGTTGGAGCGCTATCTCAACTGGCTTGCAGAGCCACATTTCATCACCTCAGCAGGCAATAAGCTGACTATCGACCTGAAGCAGTATTTCGCCGGTTACAACCAGCAGCCAGTCTTCACCCTGGAGAGCAGCATCCAGCCACAGGAAGGCAAGATGAAACTCAATAAGAAGGGAATCCTCACCATCAGCCTCAACAAAAAGGCTGCCGACTGCCTCATCGACATCAAGGTGAAGGCTACCGACAAAGACCAGGTGGCTTCCCTGCAACGTACTTTCCACATCGCTATTACCCAATAGCGATGTGGAAACACAAAAGATGATACACCAAACAATATCTAATCCCGAAGAATCAATAAAAACGAAATAAAACAACTTTCAAACTTAAGGTAAAACATGAAAAGACAAGTATTGTTCTCGATGGCTTTAGTCTCAGCACTGACAGCATCGGCACAGAGAATCGACTTCAATCTGACAGGTCGTTCAGAAGCACAGGTCAATGAACCCGAGTACACAGCATGGGCAGTAAACACCTGCGAAACAGAATCGAAGGAAGTAGAAGATACTGACAGAAATCCTATCACCATCACGCTGGCTAATGATGCCTCTTATGCAGGCAGAAGACTGAAATCATGCTGGTTCAAGAACGGACTCAGCAGTTCCAAGCTCATCGCCGACGGCTTTGCCATCTATGGTTACGAAGACGGTAACACCCCACAGATAACCGAAGGTGCCGTCCGCCTCAACATCACCCTAAAAGGACTGAGCACCGGCAAGCACTCGCTGATGGCTTACCATAACAACAACGATGGTTTCAATGCACCGAAGCTCGCTGTATACGTCAACGGCACCAGACAGCAGGAAGGCATCGCACAGACCAACAGAGCCCTGACTCCATCAGCCTGCGGCATGTCGTACGTAACTTTTGTAGCTGAAGAGGGAAAGGATGTCGTCATCTCTTACGTAACCACACCGAGTGCCAGTGATGACAAGAGCGGCAATTATACCACCTCGCTCACCATCAACGCCCTCATCTTCGACCGTCCGAATCCACAGACGGCAGCCACAGATCCTTATCCGGAGAACAGAGATTATCATGCCGATGCCGATAACGGATCGCTCACCATCTCCTGGACTTCAGCCGAAAAAGCCGTCAAGCATCATGTTCTGATAGGTACAGATGCCAACAGTCTTACAGAAGTTGCTACAACTACCGAGGCAAAATATACGTTCAACCAGACATCCAACCTCAACACCTATTACTGGCGAATCGACGAGGAAGATGCTGCCGGCATGGTATACGAAGGTGATGTATGGACTTCCGTCCACGTCATCTTGCCTTCCCTGGTGCAGAAGGATATGGTAAGTATGCTACGGGCGGCAGAGGCGGAAGCGTTTATCACGTAACCACACTCGAAGATAATGGCGATGATGAGAATCCGATAGAGGGTTCCTTCCGTTACGGTATCAAGAAAGCTACCGGATCGCGCACCATCGTCTTTGATGTGGCGGGCGTCATCGACCTGAAAAAACGACTCACCTGCAGCGACGAATACGTTACCATCGCCGGACAGACGGCTCCAGGCAACGGCATCATGCTGCGCGGCTGTCCTTTCGGTATGGCAAGCGAAGGCATCACCCGTTTCCTCCGCATGCGTCTGGGACATAAGGAGACCAACGGCGGAACTATCAGCGATGAAGATAAAGTGAACGGACTCGACGGTATGGGAATGGCAGGCAACGACAATGCCATCATGGACCATTGCTCTATCTCCTGGACCATCGATGAGGCATTCTCAAGCCGCAACGCCAAGAGTCTTACTCTTCAGCGCACCCTGATTTCCGAAGCGCTCAATGTGGCAGGTCATCCTAACTATAGTGCGGGTACAGCCCACGGATATGCAGCAACCATCGGCGGCGGCGAAATGTCAGCAACACTCAAGGTAGGTTCTTATCACCACAACCTGCTGGCTCATTGCGAAGGAAGAAACTGGAGTTTGAGCGGCGGACTGGATGGCGTAGGAGCTTACGATGGTCATCACGATGTATTTAATAATGTGGTTTACAACTGGGGTGGCCGTGCTACGGATGGTGGCAGCCACGAGGTGAATTTCGTGAACAACTATTATAAGATGGGACCAGCTACCACCCAGAAGAAACTGTTCCGCCTTCAGCTTGAAGGCACTGGAAGCGGTACACAGAGTGCATACGTTCATGGCAATATCCGTCAGGCTGCAGGCAATGGAGCCCTGACAGAAGATAAACTCAAAGATACCTATGTTGTCGAAACATCAAATGGTCAAGTAGTAAACTGGGAGCCATTCGTTTCGAAACCATTCTTCGAGTCTCTGGCAGCTATCGAGAGTGCCAAGGCAGCCTATAAGAACGTGCTCTGCGATGTGGGAGCCAACCAGCCTTTCCTGGATAATCACGATACCCGAATGGTGAACGAGACGTTAGCCGGAACTACTACGACAGTAGGCAGCCAGAGTGGCAAGAAGGGACTTATCGACAGCGAGGAAGATAAGGGATGCGAAGGTTTCAAGGGCTTGAATATCACAGAGGCAAAGCGCGAAGCCAACTGGGATACCGACCAGGACGGAATGCCAGACTGGTGGGAGGAAGTAAAAGGCGTAAGTGATGGAAATGCCGATGAAAACGCAGATGGCTACACCAACTTAGAAGAATATCTCAACTGGCTTGCCGAACCTCACTTCACCCTCAAGCAGGGCGAAAGCGTAACCATCGACATGAAGAAATACTTTGCCGGCTACACCAACAATCCTCAGTTTGAATGCGAGGCTAAGGGTGATGCGATGAGCAAGATGAGCAATAATACGGGCACAAGCGATAGTGAATATATCTTCACCGCCAACGAAGATTGTGGAAAGGCGCTCGTAGATTATACTGTCAAGGTAAGCGATGATGACAACATCAGCACCTATACCCGCACCTTCCATTTCTATCTGACAGACGGTTCTGCAACAGGTATTCAAAACATTCAGACCTCAACCATAGCCGATAGCTACGAGGTATACAATGCTGCAGGTATCAAGGTGAGAGAAGGCAAGAATCTCGATTCTCTCCCATCAGGTGTTTATATCATCAAGGCATTGAAGGATGGCAAGGTAATCAGTTCGAAGAAAACTTGCATACAATAAGGCAATCTGCACCTTAGAAAGTGCATTTTTCATATAACTCAGCATCCTGAGAGATGCAAAAAAGGGAGCGCAACCATTAGTGATGCGCTCCCTTTTATGATCGTTTCTTTTATCTTAAAATTCTAACCGAATCACGTCAGATTACTTCTGAACGAACTTCTTGCCATTCTCGATAACGAGACCCTTATAAGAAGCATTCACCTGCTGGCCAGCCATATTGTAGCGAACAGACTTCTTGACAGAAGTTGAGGCATTGATGTTGACGATGCCATTGGTTTCACCAGGTGTGAACTCAAAGCCACTGAAACCAATCTGAGTATTTTTATTGAATATATAGTAAGTTTCGCCAGCAGTTGCTGAGAAGGTCAAATATACCCAAACAGGACGGTTACCGGCAGCTATCACATAAGCATCAGTACCTCTGTACCCTTGGTAGCAATTTCTTTCTGATACAGCATATAACCATAAAGAGGGCTATCCTCTGCTACATCATTATTGGTAGCCTGAACATAACCACTGATTTTCACGTCAGAGCCAAATGCTAAGGCTTTTGCGTCACTACCCTTTGCTACATAGACATCACGGTTACCCTTATTAGCCCAAATGCCAACCTTCAAAGTACCAGCCACCTTTGGGGTCAGAGTAATATATGTACCATTCTTAGGCAGACCTGCTGTTCCATCTGGAGTATAGTAAGAGGCGTCCCATTTGGCACGGTAGTTACCTGTAGGTTCACCATCTGTCATAATCTCTTCAAACTCAACCTTATCCAGGTTCACAGGATTACCCTTACCTTGAACATAGTAGAAAGGTGCAACAGATCCATCCTTGCTCAATGCCTGACTCTTGATACCATTCCAGGTATTGTCAACTTTTGGCGTCAACTTGCCATTTTCGAGTGCGCCGTCATTATAGCCGGCAATAGGACCAGAGGTATGGGTCCCCTCCACGTTGGCAGTTGAGAACTTAACAACAGACATCGCACTGGCATCCTCATTAGCTACATAGTCTGCCTTCAATGTACCATCCTCATTGTTAACATACCAGCTCTCAGTCTGAGCGTTAATACTCATAGCAACAAGTGCCATAGAAATCAAAGTAAAAAATTTCTTCATAACCTTGTCTAGTTTAAATTAATACTTTTACGTTTGTTTTGATAGTTGTTTATCCATAAGACGCAAGAGCCAGACTTTTGCACCCACAAATTTCCATTTTTATAAGAAACATGCGAAGGTATGAGGTAGAAAACGTACATTCATACGCTACAACTACTTTTTATCCAATTATCTTTTTCACTACTTTAAGTTAAAAAAGTTGCTCGTTTGGGAAACTTTATCTATCTTTGCACAAAAAATGTACAGATATGAAAAAGAAATTCGATAATACAGACAATCTCCTGGGCGGTATCGTTAAAAAAGTCAGACAGGAAAAAGGACTGTCCCAAGAAGCACTAGGAAAATATGTAGGGCTAGGAAAAAGCAGCATCAGCAAGATAGAAAGCGGCAAAACCAATATCTCTGCAGATGATGCTTCAGTCCTCTTGGAAGCTATGGGAGAGAAGTTGAATATTTATATTGGCGACCTGTATCCGTCAGCAGAAACAAAGATGAAAGCAACCATCTTTGTCACAGTTGCTGCCTGCTGGTTTGCAGAAGACAAGGGAATTACCAAACAGAAGGCTTTCAACTATCTCCAAAAGAACCAGGGCATCAGATTTCTTGAGGAAAACTGGGAAATAGAACAAACCATGCCAAGGGAACAAATCATTCAAGATTTAACCCATATCTGCAATAACCATATTGCAAAGACGAAGAAAAGAGAAGGGAGGATGAACGTATCATGAGATTGTTACATGGAAGTTATACAGAAATACTTACCCCAGACCTTTCTATATGTAAAGGCAAAAATGATTTTGGTAAAGGCTTCTATCTCACTCCAAATTGGAAAAGGGCTTGGCAGATGGGTAAACGCAGCACTTTCCTTTATGGTGGAGAAATCACAGTCAATGCGTTTCTGTTCTACCCCAATTTAAGTGAAAAGAAAGGACTTCGAATTAAAATCTTTGAAGGATTCACTACGGAATGGGCAAAATTCATTCTCCAGAACAGAGTAGAAAGCAGATTCAAACATAACTTTGATATTGTTATTGGTCCTGTTGCAGATGCTTTTATTGATCAGGAAATAAAAAACTATATTCAACAATATGGAGAAACTTATCTTGAAGAAAGTAATTTGAATACTTTTGTCTCTAAGATTTCTCAATTCGGACTTAGCTATATACAATATTGCTTTTGTACACAAAAGGCTATTAATGAACTCATAAAAGATTAAGAATATGGAAAATAAGCATAATTACGAATACGTGTTAGGCCAGATTGCTTGTTATATAGCAAAAGAATGTAACCTCACACCTAGTGAAGCAGTTGGTGTAATCATGAACGATGATTGCACAGAGGCTGTTATTGAAGAAATTCAAGCTTCAGACAAGATAGACATCGAGGCTTTGGCCTCCCATTACCTGACAGAGGAACTTTGTTAACAGCACTTTGTTTCTCAGAAGTAAAAATTATAGCAATAGAATTCAAGATAACGAGGGTGTATCATAAGTTCATGATTCACCCTCTTTTTGTTGGAATATTACTGATATGTTGCTGGAAAAGATAGGATATGTTGGTGAGATAGTTAGTATCTCCGGTCGCACAACAGCTGTTGTGCGCTTGCATAACAGCTGATATGCGCATGCATAACAGCTGATATGCGCATGCACAACAGGTGATGTGCATGCGCATTTCACCTGTTGTGCGCCAACTATTATCCTGACTTAGACACACCCTCCTACAGAAAATATCAGAGATAGAAAACGGGGTGCATTCTCTATCAAGAGAACACACCCCGCAACCTTAATATATTATGTTATGACAATATCGTCATTCCTCTCTTGCCATTACTCAGCCAATGGGTCGAAGGTACCGTTGGCACCACCCTTGTTGTAATCACCCCAACCGATGGTCTGACGCAAAGCCTTATTGGCATTAGATGTACCAGAAGTGAAGCCTAAGAAGTAATACTTAGGACGGAAGTTTATGTAGAGGAGATTCTTGTTAGAATCGTAACCATCACCCTTCTGTACCTTCATCTTCAAGTTGTCCTTATACCATGTAGACAAGTTCTCGAGCTGAGTATTCAAATCATCCTCACGGAGATCAACACCCTTAGGACGCTCAACACCAGCTTTCAACAATGGGTCAGAATTGAAAGTTGTACCTCCTACGCCATACTTATCTGCAACACGATACTGGATATTCTCACGACGCTGACCGTTCAATGCCTTGAAACCAAGCCATGTGCAGGTATTGCCACCCCAACCAGTCAAAGTCCATGTAGAAGGAGCACCTTCTACCTTGCCAGTACCACCATCGAAGAGCATCCAACGGCGGAGGTCGTCGAAACGCTTACCCTCGTAAGCAAACTCTATCTGGCGCTCATAGAGAATCTGAGAGATACAGGTAGCCTGATCTGTATAAGCTGCAGGTGTGATACCATCATCCTCAGAATTAGCAGCAGAATAACCAGCACGCTCACGAATCTTCTTAACATATCCAACAGCCTCATCCAGATGACCAGCACCTGCTGCAACCTCAGCAAGGTTCAGGAGAACCTCAGCATAACGGAGTTCAATCAACGGAGCAGCAGAATAGAATGGAGCTGCACCCTTTTTATCAAGAGCTACGTACTTATAAAGAGGAGTAGAATTGACATCCAAATCATCACTCTTCTTGCGTACATATACACCCTGACGGCTCTTCAACAGGTTGTCTGCACCATAAGAATCACCACTCTCAGGGTTGCCGACATCATTCATGCTGGTATACCATACATAGTTCCAAAGTACATAGTTGGCACCATCAGAAGGGTTGTTCGCATCGCGCTCTGACGCATTACCACTGTAAGCCCAACGGAAGCCAGGGAAAGCGAAGGTACGATAGAAACGCTTGTCACGATTCAGGAATGGAGTCTCGCTATCCAAAGTCTTCTCTGAACGAGCCAACTTGGTATAAGTATCGCAACTCTCAGGAAGTTTACCATCTGACATTGGGAACATATTAATCAGCATCTGAGAAGCATTCTTACCGCCACCACCTGTATTAGCCGGACGAATCTGACGCTCCCAGTTGTTGTTCTTCTGATTATCGAGACCATCACCTGTTACATTATTGTATAAGGTAACGAACACAGCCTCCGAATTATTACCGCCATCGGTAAACATCTTGGCAAAGGTAGAACCATTCTTATTGTCATTATCTGTATACAAGTGATAACCACACTTGTTGATACGCTCCAAATCAGCCTTCATGGTTTCATAAGCAGTCTTCCAACGGTTTTCATCGTTAGTACGGTTGAAGAGAGGGCTACACCACAAAAGCATCAAACGACCCTTCAATGCCAAGGCTGTACCAGTTGTTACACGGCCTTTCTGCGACCATCCAGGACCATTCTCTGTCTTGGCAGCCAACATATCAGCAGCCTTGTTCAAATCATCGAGAATAAACTCGTAAGTCTCCTTAGACGTAGCACGAGGAGTAACAGAACTTTCTACAGGATCCTGTGTTTCCTTAACCAGAGGCACACCGCCATACCACTTGAACAAGTTGTAATAGCACCATGCACGGAAGAAATATACCTGACCGAGCAATTCATTCTTCTGTTCCTCAGAAAGAGTGCTGCCGCTGATACCCTGGATAACATCATTGACATTACGGATTCTACCATATACAGATGCCTGGATATTGGACTGGTCGCCCATGAAGAAATCAGGAACCGAATTTGTGGTACTGGTAGAGCTCAGCTCAACCTGTGGGTCTACAAAAGAACTGAGACCACTGTATTCCTCAGTAGACTTACCAGCCTCATCCGCATTACCCATAGAAGGATACTTCCAGGTCAAATCGTTGGTTGCTGGCAAACACCAACTGTAGATATCGTTTACACGACCATCACATCCTTCATAATAGTTGTAGATGTCTTTATTTACATTGTCATAGTTCTTCTTTTCCTCCAGGAAGCTGTCACTACAAGAGCTGAAAGCCAAGGCTGAAACCAAACCAAGACTGAATAATTTTATTGTCGTTTTCATTGTTCTTTTCTTTTTAAGAATTATATAAGTATCTCATTAGAATGAGAGATTTACACCCACTGTCCACTTACGGAGGTTAGGATAGCTTCCGTATGATCCCGACATAGGATTCATGAAGTTGTCTGGATATGGATTGTAGAAGTTGATGAGGTTCTGACCGGTAATATTGATACGGCAACTGTTGATGCCGATGCTACCCAACCAGCTCTTTGGCAAAGTATAAGCCAAGGTCAAGCGGTTCAGAGCCACACGTGCTGTACTTACTCTCCAGAAGCTGGATGCTACAGCATTCACATCTGTATACTTCAGGTTAGGATAGTAAGCCTCACGGTTCTCCTTAACTACGAGATTTCCTGATCCATCATATACATCCTGATAAGCAAACATATTGTCTGGATTCCAGAATGAAGGCATGTTGCAATACTCCAGATTACCTGTTGACTTCAATGCTGCACCAGGAAGTGTGGTATAACCACCCCAGCTTGCACCAATCTGAGCTGTCAGAGAAAGGCCCTTCCAGTCTGCACCCAAATTCATGGTCAAACCATAGAGATTGCTGCTGCGATGACCTAACTCTACCTGGTCGTTGTCTACATCTACGATACCATCAGGTCCGGCATAAGTACCGGTCTCAGAATCGTAAGCACCACGAACATCCTTATACATCAACATACCAGGGCGAACCTGGTCTTTGGTCATACCCATATAAGTAGAGATGTTGTACTTCGTGAAGTATTCCTCAATATCCTGGAAGCTACGGAACATACCGATGCACTGCATACCCCACAGACCTACGTCTGTACGGTGACCAGGAGTAATCTGACGGTAGAGATAGTCTGTAACCCAGTCCATATTCAGTACCTTGTTGTCAGACCAGCCTGTGTTGATACCGATACGATACTTGAAGTCCTTACCAATCTTATCCTTCCATGTAACAGAGAGCTCACCACCCCATGAATCCATCTCACCGATGTTGGATGCAGCACTCTGTGTACCTACGGTAGAAGGAACAGTCTGCTTGATATTCATCAGCATCTCGCGGTTCTTCTCATAATAGTAATCGAAGGTTACAGCCAGGCGGTTGTTGAGGAACTGGGCATCAATACCCACGTTGGTCTTGTAGTCTTTATCCCAATGAACGTCTGAATTTACAGCAGAATTGTTCTTGTTGATGGTGATACGGTTGCCAGAATCCTTACCAGTCTCGAATACAGTACCACGGTTGGCATCCTGTGCATAAACCTGCATCCACTGCCATGCCGCTGTATTGTCTCGACCGGTCATACCCCAAGAAGCACGGAGCTTCAGGAAGTCAACACCCTTTACCTTGTTACGGAACCAGCTCTCCTCAGAGATTACCCAACCTGCAGAGAATGCAGGGAATGTTCCCCAGTAATTCTTTGGAGCAAACTTGGTTGATGCATCAGAACGAACCAGAGCCTCGAAGAGATACTTGTTGGCATAAGCATAGTTGATACGGCCGATATATGAAAGGGTACCGCTCTCACTACGGGTAAACATAGTAGTCATCTCACCTGTTGCAGAGTTATACTGACCGGTAGTGAAAGGATATGGGGTCAAACGCTGTCCCAGCAAGTACTCACTCTCTGCCTCAGACTTCTCAATAGAGAACAGACCACCCAGATGATGCTGACCGAAATCGCGCTGATACTGGGCTGTGAAGTTCATCTGATAGTTATCAGTACGAACCATGGTACGAGCCAGATAGTCACCATTGGCGGTTGTCACACCATTGAAGTTAGACGCTGCCAGGTAATCGAAATCTGCATTATCGCCGCTGGTAGGAGTATAAAGGTGGTTACCGCTACCATAACGAGTCAACATCTGATAGAGGGTGAAGTTTGAACCATACTCATTACCCTTATCGGTATTGATACTCTTGGAATAAGAGAAGCGCAACTTCAATCCCTTCAGAATCTTGCTCCAACCGAAATCATAATCAAGGCTTCCGCTGATATTCAGGTTAGAATTCATGTTCTTGCGGTAGTCACCATTGTTCTGCAGAGTAGCAAAGTTGTACTGCTGATTCTGATTTTTCTGTGTATTGCTAGGACCATAAGCTAAGATATCATAGCCATTTACAGATTCTGGAATATAAGTAGGACGGGTCAAGAGGAGGTTGTAGTCCTTCTCATCGCCAGATCCACCCACCTTTACCAATGGCTTTTCCTTTGTAGCATAGTCACCGCTAACAGTCAGATTAGCGCCCAACCACTTGCTTACTTTTACATCCACACCGGCACGATAGTTCCAACGGTTATAGTTGAGTTTACCGAGGTTACCATCCTGATCGAAGTAAGATATACCTGCAAAATAGTTCACCTTATCGGTAGCACCACTTACGTTTACGCTGTGCTTCTGGGTCATACCAGTTTCCCAATACTTATCGAGCAAGTCGTAATTCAGTCCCTTCATAGCCTCCAACTCATCAGCCTGAAAAAGGGCAGTAGTCTTATTGAGGGAAGTATTGGTTGGGTCAGCTGCTGTTACAGCATTGTACAAACGACCATACTGGTAAGCATTCAGCATCTTTGGGCGAGAAAACTCATCGGTAAAACCGAAAGAACCGCTATAAGAGATGCGAGGTGCACCCATCTTACCCTTCTTGGTAGTAACGAGGATAACACCATTGGCAGCACGGGCACCATAAACGGCAGCAGAAGCATCCTTCAACACAGAGATACTCTCTACCTCAGAGGCATCCAGGTTGTTGAAAGCCTCAGCACCGAGGTTCTGGTAAGTGTTACCTACCTTTACATCGTTAGGATAGATATAACCATCGATAACGAAGAGAGGCTGCTGGGCTGTAGAACCAACTTCGCCCAATGAGTTGGTATCACGGATCATGATACGGGCATTCTCACCAGGACGGCTCTCACCACCACTTACGCTCAAACCGTTAACCAGACCACCCAAAGAAGAAGCCAAACCACCATTAGCGAGGTCCTGAATTTCATCTGTTGGGATGTTAGCTACAGAACCGGTCAGGTGAGCCTTCTTCTGAGTACCGTAACCTACGACTACCACCTCCTGAAGAGTCTTGTCGTCAGCAACCAGCTTGATAGTACCACCATTGGTAGTAGCATCCTTAAAACCAATATAAGAAACGGTAACCTTGCCACCCTTAGGAACTGACAACTTATAGTTACCATCCATATCGGTAATCACAGCAGTCTTGGTACCGGCAACCTTTACGGTAGCACCGATAACAGGTTCACCGAGGTCATCGAGTACAGTACCCTGCACTACTTTATTTTGAGCCATTGCAGGCACAGCACAGGTAAGTGCCATACCAAAGGCCAATGTCTTTATATATTTACGTTTCATCTTGTTTCGAGATTAGATAGTTTAAATTATTCTGCAGCTTTCCAACGTGGATCACCGATTGTACTTGATATTGCACCGGTAGCCTTGAAATTAAGACCAAAGTTAGACTTGGTGAAGTCGAGTTCCTTCTTGGTCTCTGCCTCATCAATTCCAGCATCCTCTTCAGTAGCCAGCTTACCCTTATCGGTTCCATCAACAGATTGGCCAATACCCCAGACTGTATTCAAATTCTGATGATATTCCAATTTACAGTTGCCCTGAATGAACTTCTGCAAACGGAAGCAGTCGTAGAAGATGTTGTTATCATAAGTAATCACATACTTATTGTTGTTAGGAGTATTGTTACCGAACTCCTTCTTGTCATATACACGGATAAAGGTATTATCCATCATGGTGCAAGAACCACCTGCTGTAGGGAAGACACGGTCCAAATCCTTGTTGTTGAAACGGAACATACGGTTTTTACTATTGCCCTCAACAGTATTGTAGATAGTAGAGTTCTTGATGGTAATGCTCTTGATACCACCATAATAGAACGAACCGCCGCTAGGAGCCTTGAAGCCATTAGAAAAGCCGCAGATGATAGCACCATTAGAGTTTTTCTTTCCGTCATTACGCATCTGAACCACACTGTTCATCACACGTACATCAGCAATACCCCAAGAGCACTGACCTACAGAGAAAAGACCATCGATGACATTCTTGAAGGCACAATCCTGAATGATAATTGGGTCTTGCAGGATATATACATCGACAGGCTTACCACCATTCTTGCCAGCGCCAACACCCTGAGACACAGCAGAGCAGGATGCTGGTGGTTCTGGAGACATCTCGATGATACCACCCTTATGAGTTGTGGCAGAGCAGTCGAAATTGATGAACTTCACCTTCAGCTGAGCTGAAGTATAGATGGCAGCACCTTCACCCATAGTAACCAAAGCATGGCTCAGTTTGTTACCACGAAGGGTCATCTTGTTGCCCTTGAAATCAATTGAGTTATTGCAGGTATAAGTACCACCTGCTTCCAACTCGAAAGCCTGCTCCTTATCTGATTCCTGCAAGTTGGCAGCAATGAATTCTGAAATATCAGAACCATTAGGAATGGTCTTAGCTGGAACCAATGTACTATATTTCAATTCTGTTGCCTTATCAGCTTCAGTATTGTTCTTTGCCTTATTACCCAAGGTACGTACAGCAATCTTATAGTTGGTATCTTCGGCTATCTTGAATTGGAAAGAAGTACCGTCAATGGTATCACTCGCCACCTCCTCAGGTTTGTCAGGATCATCCACATTATAAGCCTTACACTCGTAACCACCAGCGCCATAGACTACCTTCCATGATACTTGCAACTTATCTGAACCATCAGAAGCAGCAACTGTCTTTGTCGAGAGTTCAGGTGACTCAAGTTTCACTCCAGACACGCCGTCGTCAAACTTCTCTTTGTCATCAAAACCATCAACGGCACACGAACCCAAGAACATCGCTCCTACGGCAGCAAGTGCCAGAGAGAAGAGTCCTTTCCGCGCAATGAAATGATTTTTCTTCATAATTGTCTTTTTTAGGTTTAACTATATTTATATTTATTTCTTTTCTAACACGAATCTTACTTTCCTAATCATAAAAAAGTAGTTTTCCAGTTATTCCCCGAAACTGTTACCTCTCTTGAAATACCTGTTTTAAGTAAGCGATGTTTCTACCGAAATTATATTTCACGTCTCTTACTCTCTTTACATCACGGCTCCGCTCTACCACCAGCCAGCCGCTCCATTTCATCTTGTCAAGCGTCTTCCTGATTTTCGGAAGATTAATCTCCGGGTCTTCCTGGAGATTTACGCTATCTGTATTGGAAGCATGTATCTGGACGATACGCTGGGCACCCAACTTCCGGAGTTCCTTGCAGATATCACGATGATGATCGGCTGCATCCTGGAAATTGTAGTAGACCTTAATCTGACTGCTGCCTACTTTCTTCAGCAGTTTCTTATCAAACTTAGCTCCCATTCCGGTTCTGATACCGATGGTGATACCCTCCTGCTTAGCCATCTCACCGGCTGTGCGAAGGCGAGAAACCATCTGCTGGTATGCTGCACAGCCTTCCTGCTGCCAGTCTTTTCCGCTACCTCCGAGTGGAAGGAAAGCCACCTTGCTGCCAAAGAGTTTCATCGTCTGGAAACAATCTTTCAAAAGGTCTTGATAATTATCACGAGTCAGGAAACTCTGAGCGAAGAATCCACTCATCGCCATAGAAGGAACAGCTACGCCATACTGACGGGCTGCAGCTTGAAACTTTTCTGCCTGTTGTGGTTCTCTAAGCTGGTTATCAAATAACACGCGTTTACCCAATCCGCCCATGTCAACCTCAACGCCATCTGCTCCTAATTCATGAGCCAGTTTAAACTCGCCCAGCTTCTGTCGTTTCAGCATCATCCAGTCGCAAGCAGCTATCCTGTACCTAGGAGTTGCCGCCTGTGAGCATATTGGTAAAGTGTTCAACAACGTAAATAACAGAACCAATACAAACCTACTATGATAAGACACTTGTTTCATTTGCCTTTTAGGTAAAAAACGATTAGTCAACATTTAATTTGTTTGTTTCAACTGCCAAAAAGACGCACGTTGGTTCACGCTGTAATCACTTTTTTTGAGATTTTTATAAAAAACTTTATTTTTTTATTTCACTCTCCTGCTGCTGCGCTACATACTCTCTTGGCGACATGCCATATTTCTTGCGGAAACACTTGCCGAAATAGCCTACATCGGTGAAGCCGCAACTGTAGCAACATCGGTGATACTCTGGTCGGAATGCTTCAGCAATTCTACGGCATGACTCAGTTTGAAATCCTTCACCATATCGCTTGGCGAACAGCCCATCACAGCCTTCGTCTTCTTGAAGAAAGCCGAACGGCTCATGCCCAATTCCTGTGCCAGCATATCTATCTCGAAATCGGCATTGGTCAGGTTGGCTTCCATAAACCGATGCACCTTGTCGGCAAACTGCTTATCCTGCTGTTCGGCATTAAACTTGCGCTTATACTCTGCCAGCTGGTTCTGGATGTAGATATTGTTCTTCAGCCGAATCTGATACTTCGCATAGCGGAAAGCATAGTAGCTGGCTACGGATATCAGAATGATGTAGATGAGATAAGCCCACCACGTAGCCCACCAGGGTGGGAGAATGGTGATGGTCAGCTCTCTCGTGCTGTGAGAATCAGGATTGGTGGCATCCATTACCTCTACGATAAACTGATAGGTTCCCGACGGCACATTGGTATAGGAAGCCAGACGGTTCTTGCCGGCATAATGCCAGTCATGGTCGTAACCCTTCAGCCGGTAACGGTAGCTGATGCGCTCCGGATTGCAGAAATTCAGGGCAGCAAACTCCAGAGTGAACATCGACTGGGAATGACGCAGGGTGAGATGATCGGTATAAACCATCGATTTCTCCAGGATGGCTGGCTGATTGTAACTGCGGATATCGCGGTTGTTCACCTCTCCACCTATTATATATATAGGATATTGCAGTCGGGTGGTATGGATACGTTCCGGCTGATAAGCAAGGATTCCTTCCTTGCAACCCAGCCATATCTCCCCATTCTGGATCAAAGCCGCAGAAGATTCCTCCAACTGGACATCAGGGAAACCGTCGGAATTGTCGAAATGCTGGATGCGGTCTGATTGATAATCATAGCACGACAAGCCATCGGCATTTACCAGCCAAAGGCGTCCCATCTTATCCTCTAAAATCGAAATGATGACATCATTATGCAAACCTTCCTTTGCTCCCAAAGAAGTAAGGATAGGCAGATGCGTCACTTCATCAAAACCATCCAGACGACTCAGACCTCCACCAAAGGTACACATCCAAACCTGCCTGCTGTTATCTTTGTAAAGTCCGTAGATGTCACTATTGGCACGGGTATTGATATCGGTATTGCGATAAGTCTCGAAGCGCAGGTCGCCTACCGATTTGAAATCTGTCTTGAAAGACATCAGTCCGTCCATCGTTCCTACCCACATTCTCTGATGACTGTCCTCTACCAGGTTGCGGGCATCCATGTAGAGTCCGTAACCGGGATAGTTTTTCATACCATGATATTTATTATAGAAGCGCACCTTTCCGCCCTGTTCCTGCAGCAGATTGAGACCTCCATCCAGCGTAGCCACCCAGATGCGATGGTGGGAATCCTGACAGGTCATATAGACATTGTTGCCGCTGATGGAATAAGGATCCCGGGCATCATGACGGTAATGATCGATGCGATACCCTATTGGTCTGGAGGCATCGGGAGTCAGTTTTACCAATCCGTCTCCCTTGGTAGAGAGCCAGAGATTCTGCCTGTCATCACACATGGCATGATAAATGCTGCCGATTTGATGATGGGCATAATCGAACACCTGCTTCACCCTGCCCTGCATATCCAACAGATAAACATTCTTGCTGCGGGCACCCACCAGCACATCACCATTCTTCAACTGGCAGATGGCTTTCACTCCACTCTTATCACCATCGGCAAAGGGATGACACGGAACTGGTTGGGGGTGAAACTGACACGGTAAATGCCATTATCAGCAGAAGTGAGCCACAACAGTCCGTCCTTGTCCAGGTTCATGTTCAAGAAGTGGCTATCTGGCTTATGGTCTTGGAACTTAGGAAGGAAAGCCAGGTTAACGCCTTCCATCGTCTGCGGATCAATATAGATAATTTCGCCAGCACCGGAAAGATAGAAGTAACCATGATGAGAGGTGGCGATGAACTTAGGCTCCACCACCTTACCTACGCCCGAAACCGGATAACGGCGCTCCCATCCGGTCTTCGGATTACGGCACACCAGGGCGGTATGCGACTCATCCAACTGCCACACACATCCGTTCGGGGTATGATAAACAAAATGTTCCTTCGATTTACGGGCGAAATACTGCTGCCACATGCCGAGCGTCCACTTCCTGTTTTTCGCAGTAACAGGAACGGAATAAATCTGATAATTCTTTCCTACATAGTTGGCACGCGAAGCCTTCAGCTGTACCACATCCTGGCGCAACTGATAATTGAACGTATTGATATACTTCCGGGCATCTACCAGCGTCTGGATACGGATGCTTCCATCCTTTAATGTTTCTGTAAGAAGCAGGTTCTTATCTTTGGTGAGCAGGAGAATCTTACCGGTACCATCTTCCTGAATCTTGATGACCTGCAGATTACGGGCATAAGGTTTCAGTTCTTCATAGACATCTTCGAAACGTTCGGTCTGCTTGAAGAAGACGCTGAGTTTCCAGTCGAGCGTCTTGATCCAGAGATTGCCCAGAGCATCTTCTGCCAACCATTCTACCTTACGGGGTGGCTGGTCGGAAGAAGAGTTGTAAGCATCAGAATAATTGGCAAAACGGGAACCGTCGAAACGGGATAAGCCGAACCAGGTTCCAAACCACAGGAAACTGTCTTTCGACTTCAGAGAACAGTATACGATGTCGTGAGGTAACCCTTCCTTCGTAGAATAATGAGCTACCTGCATATTGTTCTGTGCCATACCCAACAAGGCATAAAGCGAACAGAGAAGTATGGTAAAATATCGTTTCACGTATGCAAAAGTACAAAAAAGTCTTGAAATCTCCAATAATCTTTCTGTTTTTTGAAGATTTCAAGACGATAACGATTACGTAAAGGGAATCTTCTACATAGAACTCTCCGGTTACGCATTATTAATTATTGATACCGAAATCAGCCTGCTGGTCTTCTACCTCTTTCAGCATCTTTGCCTTCTGCTCGGGTGTAAACTCATGAGAAGAAGAAGAAGTGGCAGAAGAAGCATTCTGAACAGATGATGAAGTGGCAGACTTGGCAGTCTTTGTACCCATCATCATGGTTCCCTGATAAGCTACGCTCTCTATCTCCAGGTCGGCAGGAGTAGGAGCATGAGTACCCGGGAACTGAACCTCGGCATGAATCTTAATCTTGCCCGGCTTCATCGTGCTGCGCACCAGGATAGGAGCACTACCCCATTCTACAGCTCTCGGATTGGCATTGATGCTGGCATCACCAATGATTTCGCCCTCACCCTCCAGGGTAAAGCGGATATTCTCTTTAGCCAGACGGCGAACATGACCGTTATCATCGGTCACTTCGGCTACCACAACCACAAAGTCGCTGCCATCAGCCACCAGCGGTTTGCCCATCTCATCAACATAAAGACGGAGTTTGGTGCTGCGGCGGGAAGGCATGCGCTGGTCGGTACAAACCACCTTGCCATCCTTGTATCCCTCTGCTACCATCACTACCATCTGAGGAGATTTCTTCTTATAACTGTATTCGCGAGCCTCCCAAAAATCCCAGGCATTCTTGAATACCACAGGGGCATTAAAGGCGGCTGCCGTAGGATGAAGAACTGGCAAAGTATAGGTATGAGCACCCTGATAGGTGGTAAGACGAACGCTGTCACAATTAGAGAATACCGTCACATCGGCATCGCTGAACTGGGTCATCTCGTGAGCGATATGCACAAATGGCTGGTCGCTGCGCTGTGACTCAAACATATAATAAGCAGTCTTCTTCTGTCGGAATGCATCATAGATACCGCCCCAGTAAGGATCTGGATGATAGCCGCGCTGATGATCGAAAGGATGCCATTGGCAACCACCGATAAACTGTCCCGGTGTGTGCATCTCCTCTGTTGTCTTTGCCAGAGAATAAGCCTGGGTCAGCATCGGTTTCTCACCCCAGCTGCGGCTGGCACGGTTCAGGTTGTTATGCGCATACCAGTCATCCACATACTCACCAAACTCTCGGGTAAAGACACACTGGCTGATGCCGCTCATATCCATATCCGGCCATCCGTAAACCACATCATAATTTTCCTTGACACCTGCCGAATTCCAGTCGCAACAGCCACAGGACGGTATGGATAAGGATACTCATCCTTGGTCAACTGCAGCGACTTCAGGGCGAAATCCTTAGGATAGCGGGTCTCATTCAGGATAGGCTCCCACATCAGAACCGAAGGATGGTTGCGGTCACGACGGATGATTTCACGGGTATTCTGGAACACACGCTCGGCAAATTGAGGGTCCTTGTTCCAATACTGCCAGCCCGGTGTAGCCACGATGATGAAGATTCCGAGTTCATCGCAGGCATCCATGAACGACGGGTCCTGAGGATAGTGGGCAGTACGGATGATGTTGAAACCGGCATTCTTCAGACGGAGCACATCTCTCCATTGCTGACTGTTGGGAAGTGCATTGCCCACATAAGCAAAATCCTGATGACGGTTGGCACCGATAAACTGACGGTATTTCTTGCCGTTGAGCCAGAAACCTTCCTTGCCACGGAACTCGAAGCTGCGGATACCTAACTTGGTCTTTCCGCCGTCCAATACCTGCTTACCATCCTTGATGCGGGTAACCACACTATATAAATAAGGTGTCTCCGGCGACCAGAGATGCGGATTCCTGACAGAGAACATCTGTCTGACGGTCTGATGTGCATCGCCAGCTGCCAGGAGCACATTCTGCGAAATGGTCTTGAGCACCTTGCCCGAAGCATCCAGCAGACTCTGCTCCACCTTCACCTTGCGTGCCTTTCCGCCCACATTCTGCAAGTCGACATCAACAAACACCTTCGCCTGCTTCTCTGAAATATTCGAGAAATGAACGAAGATGCCGGCATCACGGCGGTCGGCTTCAATCACGTTGGTGATAGAAATCTCCTTCTTATTGATAAGCCATACATCGCGATAGATACCACCATGATAAGCAAAGTCGAGTGTATACTGCGGTTTGCCAGGAGGATAACTCTTGTCATTAGAGTTGTCAGCCATCACAGCCACCACACACTTATCGCCCTTCTTCAGTCCCTGCTCTTTCAGGTTGACGATAACAGGCAGGTAACCGCCGAAGTGCTCCTTAGCCAGTTTGCCGTTCACATAAATCTTCTGCTTGCCCATTATTGCCTCGAAATAGATTTCAGAGCGATTGCCCGGCACGATAAAGGTTTTGCGATACCAGGCTATACCCTGATAGTTGCGGCAACCCGAAGCCTCAGCAGGTTCCAGTTTCACACTATGAGGGGTAGAAACTACCCCCCAGCTTGTATCATCATAGTCGGCACGTTCTGCGCCCAGCACATCACCCAGATGGAACCGCCAGTTGGGATTGAAATTCCACACCTCGCGTCCCTGGTTGTTGACAGGAAACAAACCCGCCACCGATGTATCATCGTAAGCCGATGCCTTTGCCGAGCCTGCGCCCAGCAAAAGCATCATAGCCATCAATATGTAATATCTCATCTATAAACTATTAACTATAAACTATTAACTATAAACTATTACTTCACTTCCCAATCGTCGGTACGGAAAGAGCTGACAGGCAGACCATCGTGGAAAAGGTCGCCCACAACCCAGTTTTTGAACGCATAGCGCACAGCCACAGGTTTCTTCACGTCCTCACTCTTTACATAAACCTTGTTGCGTGAAATCCAAGCCTGTGCCTTGTGGAATACCTGATCTTCGCCGGCAATCTCGAAGTTGTCGCTCTTAGGACCATTGTTGAAGTAAACCCACTCCTTGCTGCGGTCGAAGCTGACTACAGCGGTATCGCCCTTGAACTCAACACTCTTGTAGACAGCGAAATCAGGCAATCCCTTCTGACCATAAGTATTGGCAAGAGAAAGCAGAGCCAGACGCTCGCCCACCTCCTTCTTCTTACGTGGATGGATGCCATACTCCAGACCGGCATCAAGCAATACAGCCATACGGCAGTTGCTGATGCGCTTCTCTGCCTCCATCTGCTTTTCACGAAGCAGGGCACTGTTGTTTTTCCATTTTATCAGACTATAATCGTAGGGTGCAATCTGACAATAATAGAACGGAAAAATCCCCTGCTTCCATTCCTTGCGCCAACTGTTTACCAGGGTCTGCATCTGGTCGGCATAAGTAGCATAGCGATTGCAGTTATCCTCACCCTGATACCAGATAACACCCTTCATGGTGTAACCGATGAGCGGATGGAGCATACCATTATAGAGAGCCGAAGGACAGCGCTGCTGATATTTCTTCACATCAGCCTCATTCCAAGGTGTATGAAGTTTAGGGAATGCCTTGAGCCAATCGCTCTTGATGAGATTGCCGTTGATCCATGCCTCACAGGCACTACCGCCCCAGGAAGTAACAATCAGACCTACTGGTACACCCAGCGATTGGCGCAACGTCTTACCATAATAATAAGCAGCAGCACTAAACTCACGAACGCTTGCTGCATCAGCTTCCTTCCAGTCGCCAGCCACCGTATCAACAGGATGCAACTGGGCATTGCGCTGAACCGTAAAAAGGCGCAACTGCTGGTCTTTACACAGCATCAGTTCTTCAGGAGTGCCCGCAACAGGCTGTGCCTTGAATCCCTTCATCGGCATCTCCATGTTACTCTGACCCGAACAGATCCAGACCTCACCAATCAGGATATTGTGAAATTTCAGTTCCTTTCCATCGCTCAGACTCAGTTCATAAGGGCCGCCAGCCTGAGGCGTTTCTATCTTCATCGCCCATTTTCCCTGGGCATCGGCTTGAGTCTTATAGGTCTTGCCGTTCCAGGAAGCACGCACTTTTACCACCTTGTTGGCATCAGCAGTACCCCAGAGGTTGCATTCCGTCTGCTGTTGTAATACCATATTGTCGCCAAAGATCTTTGGCAGTTTCACTTCTGCCTGCGCTGCCAGAGTCATGGCAAGCAGCAGAGCTGAACATAACAGTTTCTTCATTTTATTCAATGTATTCAATGTTAAATGTTAAGTGTTAAATGTTAAATGAGCAGTCTTGCTATGAACTATTAACTATCAACTATTAACTATCAACTATAAACTAATACACGATGTTAATCGTGGAGAGTAATCCGGCAGGCAGAAGCGCCTTGCTCTTGGTGCGATATTTGGCATTGGTCCAGATTCCCTTAAACGGAGCCTTTCCCTCGCCAGCACCCTGCAGCGCATTGTGCCAGGTATTGGCTACAACAATCTGTATTTCGTTGCTGCCATTCTTCAGGTCGCGCTTCGGAACATACACCTCGTAAGGAGCTGTCCAGGCATAACCATACTGCTTGCCGTTGACCAGCACACGTGCCACATCACCAATCTTGCCCAACTGGATTTTGATGAATCCGTCATTAGAAGGAGCCGTCTTCGTTTTCTCGGCTGGAACTTCCATTTTCTCTTCTGCTGAAACCGGAACAGAAGCGCCCCATTCAAAAGAAGAGGTAAAGGTTACGTGACCGCTGTAGTACTTCATCTTCTCATCTGCCGACTTCGACCAGTCGAAAGGAAGCGTTACGGTGGTATCTTTGCGGATATCATCGAAATGAACCTTCCACTTATCGGCTACAGCCAGCACAGAAGGATAGTTTTCTGTAAAACCTGCACCTTCTTCTTCAACCAGTTTATGACCTGTCTGACTGATAACCTGCATGTCTTCCTTGTTCGAGAGGATAACGAAAGCGGAACCATAAGCAGGCAGACTCAATTTCACAATCTGGCGGATTTTGGAAGTTCTGGTACGGAAGGTTGCCGTAATCTGGCGTTCCTTATCCTCCTGGTTAGTCAGGAAATAGATGTCCTTTCTGCCTGTTGCCTCCAACACACAGCGGTGAGCATAATCCATATTCTCGGGCAGAACGACATCCGGTTCGATGCCATACTGAGAGAAGTCCTTTGCCTGATAAGGCTTGTCGATGATAATGATGCCTTCCTCGCGCAACTCCTCTATCTTCGCCTTTACCTCGCAGACAGGGTATTTGCCGGCTGCGGAACCACCAGGATGCGGTAGTCCTGGTTTCCTGGCAACTTGCCCTTCGGACTGTATTCGAAATTCCATTTCAGCAAGGCATCCTTATTCATCGAATCATATTTGTAGCCATGCAGGGCATTGCACCAGTCTTTCAGATCGAGAATATTCGCCGAATGAGTTACTCCCACAGGCGATTCTTCCATCGGAATGCCCACATTAGCCATACGTTTCTGTTCACTAGCCACCCGTTCTGCGCCAAACACACCCGGAAGCATCGGAACGAGTTTATCCGGAGTAAGCGAACGGCTCGGAATCTCTTCGCCTGTAAACACGGCGATGTCTACCACCGGTCTGCCCTGCTGCAGATAATTCTGACACAGGGTGATGTAATCCACAAAACCGCGTGCCTCAGGATACCAGGTATTGTCGCGCTGGAAGAAGAGACCGATGCCATCAAGCGTCATACCAGGCTTGCGGTCCATCCAAGGATTATGGGCAGTTACATGGAAGAAGAGTTTGTTCATGCCAAGCGCCAGATTGCGGTCAAGCATCGGCTTGAGCATGGCTGGTGTCTCATTCCATACACCACGAACCTCGGTGAATCCCTCTGCCTGAACGATGTTCTTATTATAAATATGTGCACCGCTCACGGCATCGAGCATGTCGTTGGGTTTATCGTGAGTAGGCGAATTGAGCAGTATTCTCCCATTGGATTGTCGGCATACTGATAATGCTGCAGACCATCGGCAGGGAAGGTTGGTGCAATACTCTCGTGAGATACTTCTATATCCTGTTCATGAGCCAGATCGGTAAAGGTCTTGAAGAACTTCTCGTTTACCAGGTCATTGATGGTGAGACGGATATCCTTCAGTACCTGTTCGTATCTGGAAGCCGACTCCATCGGAACACCTGCCATAATCGGGAGGTATGGGATGAGGTCGTAACCGCGGCGTGCCTTGAACTCCTCGGCAAACTGATAGCCCCAGTTCTGACTGCCACACTCCCAGGAGTCGATGTGCAGATACTTCACCACATCGCTGTGCGGACGGTTCAGGAACAATGCATACCAGGAATTGAAAAGTTTCCTGACGGCTGCCGGTGAGAACTTATCCACTTCGAGTCCCTTACCGGTTCCGGCTGTTGCATTGGTCTGTCCTGTTGAGGTATGTCCCATTCGCAACAGGCGCCAGGTGCCCTTAGGCAACTTATTCATCAGGTTGCCGTTCACCATGACACCCATCACCATTCCATTTTCCAGTTTCAAAGGCAGTACATCTGCCATCGCCACGGTCTCGCTCTTAGCTGCCGCATCGGTTTCGATACGCCATACGGCACCCGTTTTTCCCTCATACTGGTTAATCATCGGCTGATTGCTCAAGATGATATTCTCCAGTTTCAGCAGCGGTTTCCATTTAGCTGCATCCAGGTCTTCTGCTCCCGGCTCTGTACCTTCCGGCGTCCATGAGAATCGGAAATAGCGGGCGGTGGTAGTCGGCAAACTGAAGGTATAATCACACATCGTGTTCTGCCAACCCTGACGGGGAGGCACCAACTGCTTGATATCTATGAAGTTGATGCCGTCATCAGAAGCCTGTACCAGGAGGCGCTGCGACTGGATGTTGTTGCCGTTAGGCACCACACGCATGCTGCGCACCGTGACGGGTTTATGAAACGAATAGATGATAGAGGCAGGTTTCGCTGCCAGATAATAGCCCTTGGCGGTAGAAACAGCTCGGTATATTCTATCTTCTCCGGTTTGAAGAGTTGGGGTTTCTCCTTGCATCGGATGGCAAAAGCCGCGATGTCCTGATAATATCCACCCTCGCTTCCAGCAGGCTGCAACTTCCCGTCCTTATAACTTTCGGGTTGCCACATCTGCATGCCTTCTATCTTCTTACCGCCACCCACAATGGTATCGGTCCATACCACCTTCTGCATCGATTCGGCAGGAAGGATAGACGGATTGCCTGCCAGGGCGAAACCATCGCAGATATGAATGCCCATGTCAAGGCCCAGGGAGTCGGCTTGCTGGAAAGAGTAATCCACCATCTCCCAGAACTTAGGTGACAACTGTGCCGCCTCGCCCTGATACTCCGGACGTTCGCTGACACCACGGATTGGCATCAGATAGGTACCGCCCAAACCAACATTCTTCATACCGACCAGATCGGCATGAATACCAGCCTTGGAAACGGCGCCATACATCCAGTACCAGAAGGTCCAGGGCTTAGCCTCGTCATTATGAGCCATTGTCGACGCTACCAGAAGCGCCGACAATGCCATCACCGTATATCGTTTTTTCTTATTCATAACAGTTCATAACAGTTAAAAGTTAACAGTTCAAAGCTCAAAGTTCAAAGTAAACACAGTTTTACCCTTACCGTTCAGCCATTTTGGCAGGGCTGAAGGTCCGTTGAGGTCGGTGGTATTCACCTTGTTTCTTACTGAAGGTATCACCTTGAAGACTGCCAGACCGGTTTGTGGCAAGGTATAGAGCAGACCGTCTCTACCATCACGAGGGGTATAAACGCCCATGTGCTCATCGGCAGTCAGACCAGAGAATCCGATCTTTCCTTCATCAGTCTTGAACTGCATCCACTTCACGTTGGCAAAGTAGCCTTTAAACTCAGGATAATCCCAGCTTTCGGCTGGAATCGGGTCATTATAGTCGTTCTGCCAATAGCCGTATTGCGGACCCTGTTCGCGGTTCTGCCAAACCCGGTAAGGACCATTGCCCACCCAAGCCTTGCTGCGAACCTTAGTCTCTGGGTAGTCGAAAGCCATACCCATCATATCTACTACGCCACCGAAATTGTAATGACAGGTTACAGCCACCGAACCGTCAGAAAGGAACTGCCAGTCTACCTCATCGAGTGAGCCATGCTGGTATTTAGCCACCAGCTTTGCCTCCGCTTCCTTCCATTCGAAACCGGAAAAAGCACCCTGGTCAACAAACTCGGTATAGAGTGTCTTTTTCTTCTCAGCCTCTTTGTCATCGTGATTATAGAACTGGTCCAGACTGCGGTCGCTTCTTCTGGCAGCCATGAACCGAGGTCCGTTGCTCAGCGAGATTGCCTTGCTGCCAACCTCAACACCCATCAGTCTGCCATCTTTCTTGGCAAAGCGATAAGTTCTGCCACCCGCCTTCACTTCAACAGCATCAGCCTGGTCAGCATAAGCAGCAGATGAAGCACTTGAAGTACTTGGAGCACTGGAATTTTTCACTCTTCGTTCTTCACTCTTCACTCCCCTGCTCCATGTCATGATTTCCTCACCTTCATGGTTCACAGCCTTGATTTCTACCGCATCAGCATTCGCCATCATCGGTATCTTCACCTGGGCTTCCTTGCCCGGAGCTACATCCGGAGAAGAGAGATTGCCCTGCTTCAATACCTTGACCTGAGTGCTGCCCATCGCTGGCATCTGCAACAGACGATAAGAGAAACGGCAATCCTTCAGATTCACGAAGTTATACTGATTAGATAAGGTGAGTTCACCTTTCTCCACATCATTCCAAGTCAACTGTACCGGGCACCATACCTCTTTAATCGTATAGTAAGAGCCTTCCTTCTCGGCATGAGGACCCACGATACCATCGGCTCCGAAGTTACCCATACAGTCTACATGATTGTTCTTGTCGGTACGCACCACACCCTGGTCCATCAAATCCCAAAGGAATCCGCCGGCACAGCGAGGGTTTGCCATCATCATGTCCCAGTAATCCTTCAGTCCTGCTCCGTGTCCGCCGTCATACAGACCATGCAGGAACTCGGTAGGCATGAAGATTTCCTTCTGTCTCATATATTCCTGGGTCTCGCCATAAGAGCGGTAATGCTTGGTTTCAAAGCCGTTGCGGTTAGCCCAAGGATAGAGTACCACGCGTTTCTGCTTATCCCAGAGAGCGAAGTCTGGTTCCAGTTCATAATTGAAACCACCCTCGTTACCATTGCTCCAGAAGATGATGCTAGGATGGTTCTCATCACGGGTAATCATCTCCTTCACCAGCTGCTTGCCCACGATGGTAGGATGCGCCCAATGCCAGCCACTCAATTCACATTCTACATATAGACCGAGCGAATCGCATGCCTCCAAAAACTCAGGATCGGCAGGATAATGACTCAATCTCACGGCATTCATGTTCATGCTCTTGATGAGTTTCACATCTTCTATATTCTTCGCCTTGCTCAGCGTTCTACCGGTCTCAGGACGGAAGCTGTGACGGTTCACACCTTTGAAGATGACTTTCTGACCATTGATATAAACGCCATCGCTGGCACGATATTCGATGGTGCGGAAGCCGAACTTCTGACGCTCTCTGTGGAGCGTTTTGCCTGCTGCATCCTGGAGTGTGAAAACGGCAGTATAGAGATGTGGAGTCTCAGCAGTCCACTGCTTAGGGGCTTTCGTCTGGAAGTCGACATGCGCCTCATCGCTGTTTCTGGCATCAGCCACGTTCGATACCACCACCTTTCCTTTCTCATCCAGAATCTCGGTCTTCACCTTCGCCCCCTTGACGGCACGGTTCAGGTAGCAGTCTGCCATAAAATGACCATCCCCTTTGGCATCAATCGCCACACGGTCGATGTTCTGCGCAGGTTTCGCCACGATGAATACAGGACGGAAGATGCCGCCGAAGTTCCAGTAGTCAGCACGGCGCTCCGCCATGTTCACCTGACTGTTGCTGCTCTCCTTGCTCACCTCCACTTCGAGTCTGTTCTTATGTTTTCCGAAGAAGATGCGGTCGCTCACATCGTAAGTAAAGCGATAGAAACCGCCCTGATGCAAACCGTTTCCCGCCTTTCTGCCGTTGATGGTTACCTTGGCATCGGTCATCACGGCTTCGAAGACGAGTTCTATCTGTTTGCCCTCCCACTCCTGTGGCAGCGTAAACTCATATTTATATTTTCCTTTTTCGTCAGCAATACCTTCTGGAGTAGCCTTTCCGTAGAATCGCATACCATACTGATAGGTACCGAATCCCTGGAGTTCCCAGCAGGAAGGCACCCCAATCTTGGTCCACTTGCCGGCATTTCTACCACCTGTGCAGTAGAAGTCCCAGTTCACCATATCATCACATCCATGTCCCGAGAGATACTGGCGCTGTGTATCAATACTAGCCTGTGCGGCAGCAGTCATCGCCATCGCCCCCAAAGCTATCGTTAAAAACGTTTGTTTTAGATACATATTGTTTATTCCGTATTTGTTTATATTCATTTTGTTATTCCCCAATAAAGACTCATAAACACAGATTTTGTAACTATTTAGCAAATCGGAAATACGCCGATAAGCTGCGAAAACATATCAAAAAACATCAACTTTCGCAGATTATAGAGCTAATTCAGCCACAACTTCATCAGTTGGTCATCAATATAGTACGTGCCCAAGGAAGTAGATACCAGATGATACTCCAGCAATTTCTTGATGGCAGACTGAACGCTGCTGGCAGAGCGTAGATTATGCCGTTTTACAAAAACCGTGGAAGTAATCTGCTTGGCAATGCCATCCTTGGCTATTGCATAAAGCAATTCTTTCTGAGGGAGCGTGAGACGCGACAGGATTTCACTAAACTTGCGGTCGTTGTCCAATATCATCATGTGGATGATGGCTTCCGCCATCGCTTTGTCAGCCTTGCCCTTTACATCCGTCTGGTTGAAAGCTTCATGAAACACCTTCTGCATATAATACGTATTTCCTCCGAACGTATCATAGACATCACGCACAGCCTCATCCTCCACGTCCTTCCCAAACCTGGCAAACAAACTTTTCGCAAATTCCAAGTACTTATCGTATGGTATCACCTCCAAGTTCAGCATATCGGCACTATTGTAGAATGGATGCGCCTTTTCGGAGAACATCTTCGTAATGAGATGGCGCTCGCTACCTGAGAATATGAAGTTGGCATTGCTACATTTCTGCACATAAGTGCGTAATATTGCTTCCATGTTCTTCTCTGGATAATAGCCAATCTGCTGGAACTCGTCTATCGCCACGATACATTTCTTGTCGGCATGCTCCAAACAGGCAAATATCTCATCCAGGGTATAGAGCGGATTGGAGATATCACCTAGCGAAAGGTTAAAGGTCGGCGTGTTCGAGATGGGATCATAGCCGAAACACCCATTGATAGATTTCAATGTGTTGACCACCATCTTGAGCATCTTCTGACTGCGATGAGCCGCCTGTTCGAAAACAGCCTTACCTAGTTCGAAGGCAAACTCCTGGATGCTCGAAGTACGGAGTATGTCGATAGAAATGGCGATAAAATCATTCTTGACCATCGGCGAGTCAAGACAAAAGTCGATAAGCTTACTTTTGCCCACACGCCGTGCAGCCATCAACACAATATTTTCACCCGAAGTTACCTTTCGGATGATTCTTTCTGCCTCCACCTCTCTGTCGCAGAAGTACTCTGGCTTAATCTTGCCTGTGATAATAAAAGGATTCTCCATACTCTTTACCTAATTAAATCATTGGTTATGGCGGCAAAGATAATAAGATTTCTCGAATTACGCAAATTAAATTATGCAAATTGCATAATGCAAAACAAATAATTCGAGATAAGCTGCGAAAATATATCAAAAATCATCAACTTTCACAGATTATAGAGCTAAAATTGTCGAAAAGGGCTTTTACACACCTTTTCCGACAAGTTATTAATTTGCCTCAAAACGGCATTTCCATACCTGATGCCTCACAGTATTCTCATCTTGAAATGCAGGGTATAAGTCTTGGTTTTGTCGATGGAATATTTCTTCAATACACCAGGTCCGCAACTGCTGTTACCCAGGCCCAGAACGGCACAGTCGAGACTGAGACAGGTGTAGCGCAGGTTAGGATTACCCGACTGCTTCAGTTCGAAATCGTGACGGGCGGCATAGAGGTCTGCCACGCTGTATGGCAAGGCAGAGAAACTCAAAGGTGTATCGCCGGCAGCGACAACCTGCAGGGCATTCTTGCCATTTTTATTGGTCAGTTCGATATACGAACAGTCCTCGTGGTTGCCGTTGTCCTGCGGACGGGGATAGTGGGTAAACTGATTCTCCACGCTACTCTCATACCATCCTATCGGACAAGACTGCTTGCGGTCTGGATAATTCTCCCAAGGTCCTCTGCCATACCATTTCACCAGGTCGTAAGCCACTCTTGCAGCTTCAGCATCAGACCCAGACGAGGAAGTTCAGGCAGATTGCCCTCAAAACTATAGGTAGCCTTCACGTCGACGAAGCCGTCCTGCTGAGGAGATACCTCCAAGCGGAGACAGATATTGCCGCCAGACTTAGCCGATGCCGAAGAACCAGCCTTATCTGATGCTCCATCCTCACCATAATGATATACATACTCCCCATCCTTCAGCGGGATAGCGGAAAGTGTGCTGTCGAGATGAGTCTTCTTCCAATCCTTCGCTATCCAGTTGCCGAAACTCTTGTCGTTGTCGGTTGGCGCACGGAAGAACTGAGGAATCACGGAGAAATTGCGTGCCAGCAACTCGGCGGTTGACAGAGTTGCCAAACGGCGGGAAGACTTGTATCGCTTCATGGCATCCGCAGCCAGTTTCCTGCCAGCTTCATACAAGTCATCGCTGAAGGCTATCTGCTCCCTTCCTACCTCTACACCTGCTGGGAAATGACTGAGAGATTCAATCGGGAATCCGTATTTTTATACGCTTTGAAGTCACGCAAGTTGCATAACCTTGCACTATCACCCGGCTGTACAGATGGCATTTTCAGCTCTCCCTCCTGACCGACAGCACCATTTTTCGTCACCTGATACTGGCAGCTGAAGCCCTCCAGCGAGAGATGGGAATGATGATTCTTCACCCAGATTTCATCCCCTTTCTGAGTTATCCACACCGGTGCATAAACATGCTTTACCTCCTGATACTTAGCCGATACCGAGCGGTCGGAGAAGACCACACCGTTTAGGCAGAAGGCTTTGAGATTAGGCTTGTCACCGAAATCACCGCCATAGAGCACATGGTTGGTTCCCGGAGCATAGATGCCCTGGTCAACCCAGTCCCAGATAAAGCCGCCAGCCATACGGGGATGACTGTATATCTCCTCCCAATATTCCTTGAAATTACCCAGCGCATTACCCATACAATGGCATATTCGCTGGTAAGCACAGGACGATTATCGTTCTTTCTCATCGCAATATCCAGCAGATGCTCCCATCGGGCATTCTCCGCTCTCTCCTTGTCTGAACCTTCGGGAACGCCCGGATTCAGATACTCTGCCTTCACACGGGGATAGAAACGGCTCATGACATCCACACAGGCTGGGTCGGTCTCATCAAAATCCTTCTCGCTCAGGCCCTTCGCTGGGCGATAAGGCGTCTGAGCACCTTCATAATGCACCAGTCTCGTTGGGTCGAAGGTATGAAGCCAGCTTGCCATGGCTGCATGATTGGCACCGAAACCGCTCTCGTTGCCCAAGCTCCAGAAGATGATGCTCGGATGGTTCTTGTCTCTTTCTGCCATTCTTACGGCTCTGTCCAGAAAGGCGGCATTCCAGTCGGGAGTAGAGGTAAGCGTACCACGGAGTCCGTGGGTCTCGCAATCTGCCTCGTCCATCACATAGATGCCGGCACTATCGCACAGTTCATACCAGCGGGAAACATTCGGATAATGACTGGTTCTGACGGCATTCACGTTCGCCTGCTTCATCAGCCGGATATCGCGCTGCATCATCTCCTCGGTCATCACTCGTGCCAGCTTCGGATCATGCTCATGCCGGTTCACACCACGCAGTTTGATAGGTTTTCCGTTCACCATCAACTGTCCGTTTTCTACTGAAACCCATCTGAATCCGATGCGCTGCTGTACCTGTTCCACCACACTTCCCTGCTTGTCGAGAAGTGCCAGTTTCAGGGTATATAAATAAGGTGTCTCAGCAGTCCAGGCATGCGGTTTCTCCACCACACCCTCCATGCGTTCGAATTTTCTTCCACCTCGCTGCGGATACCATTCGTTCATCAGGGCTGCCTTATGATTCAGGTCGAGAATCTCATCGGCAGAAGCCTGCAGAGAAGCCTCCGGTCTGTCAGTTCCCGGCTGTTTCAGCATCACGCCTTTACCTTCTGCATCTTCCAGCCACGCCATCAGCCGGTAACCTTCTCCCTTCTCGCCTGCTGCCACCGCCAGTTGCGGATTGATCTGCAGGGTGAAATCACAAGGAGAGGATGTAGCGGAAGAGAGCTGCGGCAGGGTGCGAACGGCAAAATCACGGATGCGGACATTCGGTGTGGAATAGAGCCAAACATCACGGTGGATGCCGCCGAAGCGCCAGAAGTCCTGGTCTTCCAGATAACTGCCGTCGCTATACTTGTAAACCTCTACGGCTATCTCGTTTTTGCCTGCCTTCAGATAAGGAGTCACGTTAAATTCGCTCGGCTCCATCGAACCCTGCGAATATCCCACCTTCTCACCGTTTACCCATACATAGAAGGCGCTCATCACGCCCTCGAAGCGCAAAAAGGTCTGACGGTCCTGACGGAACAGCAGCGAGTTTGCCTTCAGCTGGAAGCTACGTTTATATTGTCCGGTAGGATTGCGTTCCTCGTAGGTGGTCCAGTCCTTCTTGGGTGTAGTCATCACATAAGGAGGATTGATTTTAAAGGGATAACCTGCAGATATATAGATAGGTGTACCATATCCATTCACCTCCCAGTTGGCTGGTACCGCGAGCGATTTCCAGCCCTTGCAGCTATAGTCAGTACGATAGAAATCCACGATTCGTTCCTCCGGCGTCTTCGTCCATCTGAACTTCCATTCACCGTTGAGCGACATCTGGCTATCTCCCTTCTTTGCCTGATAAGGCATGAATGCAGCCCGTGCCGGTTCCCGGTTGATGGAAAGCACATGCTGGTCTTCCCAGTCATGGTGCTCTGCAGCAGCTGAAGCCTGAGGTGCAAGGATTGGCAAAACCATCCCAGCATCATGATCATGATTTTCCGTTTGTTCATCATATTATTTATTTTTTAAACAGTTTACCAGTTTATCGTTTTTGTCCATACAATAAAGACGCCCCACCCCATTTTTTGTAACTGAGAATGAGTACTTTTTAGATTTACCGTCGCTCTCACACGCACACATATAAGTGTTTTTCTCGAAAAAAAGTATCAAAGTCTCATTTTTCAGGAAAATTTTAGTTTATATATCTGATATATAACCGTTTATAAGAATGATACTTTTCTGAAAATAGCCAGAGAAGTCTCATCTAAGTATCATAAAATAGGGAGAAGTATCATAAAAACCGGCAAACAGCATACAAAACAAGCGAAACAGCATACAAAACAAGCGAAATATCGAACGAAATGCATCAATTATGTCCACGTACGTGGTTACTCGTACCCACGTACATGGGTAGCCATGACCACGTACATGGGTACGAGTGACCAAAGCGATGGGTATCCATGCCCAAAGCCTTGGGCAACCATGCCTACATAGTTGGGCACAAATGCCCAAAGGCTTGGGCAAGTCTGGACAAAAGCATATATAAAGAGACTTGTCCTAATTCCGTAGACGTTTACTCTTTCTTAAAACTAGAAAGGTAGACACTACTACTGATATAAAAACTGAAAAAATAGACGCTACGGACTCAAAAAGACTGAAATAATAGACGTTTTTTATAGTCTTTTGCAGCAACCCAATGCCGATTTTATGATACTTCTCCCGATTTCATGATACTTCTATGATACTTTTTTATAAAGATATTAGGAAGTCTCATTTTTACATATCGCTATATATCAATGCTTTACAAAGACATTTCCACCAAATAATGAGACTTTGAGACTTTTTTCTCAAAAAAAACTTATTACGCAAGAAAAAAAAACTGCGCCATCTGCGCCATCTGCGTGAGATTCTTAAGTCACACAGATTTCGCAAATGGCGCAGATTTCCTTTTATTGCACTTCCAGATAATCGAACGAAACGTTCGGAAGACCGGAGAGGATTATCTGATAGGTACCGGCATTGATCTGAGAATCAGTAGTGGTACCGATGGTTTTGAACTTATTCGGCGTTTCAGGGAAGGTCATGTCTCTATCCAGCAGGACGATGCCCTTGCTGTCCACAATCTTCAACCTGCCAACCTGCTGCCCACCGGTTGTGTTCTTATAGCGGAAACGCAACATGTATTCGCGGGCTACACCAGGATTGATGGTCCAGGTTGAGGACTTGCTCTTATAGCGCACAGCCGGGAATACTTCGTTGTCCTGAGGCAACAGCTCCTTCGGATATTTCTCTACCACATCCTTATCCAGGTCAGCCCAATAAGTCTTGCTCATTCCGCTCTCAGGCTTGCTGCCCTTGAGGATGACATTCCACTTTTCTGCATCTCCTATCTCTCCCTTGGCAGCAATAGCGATGGCAGAGATGATTGCCTCTCCCACCTTAACTTCTGGGAAAGAAACAGTCAGCAGACCGCCCTTTACCTTGACATCCACCACCTTCTTGCAGGCTCCCGCAAAGCCAGCCTCAGCCCAAAGGTCGAGGTCATCTACTACCACGGAATCGTTGATGGCTACATCAAAGATGCGCTCGCCTTCACAATCGATGCCGGCACCCTCATGCTTGCCCAGCCAAAGCTCAGCAAAATAAAGTTCTACGCGATATTCTCCATCCGGAACGGCAAACTGATAGTTCAACGCATGACGCCCCCAACGGAAATACTGGAAGAGCTTTGCATCATGGGCCGCAGCATGCTGAGAGGCTGCAGATGATGATTTCAAGCCATGAATGCGGGAGGTGATATGTCCCTGACTCGCCGTAAATGGATTCATGCCGAAACGCTCTGCCCAGGAATGAGAATAGACGCTGTCGTCCTGCTCCCATTCGCTGCCATAACTGTCTGTAACGGCATCACCGCCACAGTTCACTCTATACAGATAGGTATAACCCTCGGCTGGTTTCAGAAGATTTCTGCTGCGGTCGGCAGCTGTAGGCGTAAGCGTATCAGGCTGCACCTTAGTATAATGATTGCGATACCAGTAGAAGCCTTCGGTAGGCTGTTCCCAAGGCGTGAGAAGTCCCTTGTAATTGAACGGTCCCACCTTGTCGATACGGCGGTAAGCCTCATCCGGCTGTACTCTGCCCGGGTTCTCATGCGATACGAAGAGCCACTGGAAATGGCCGCAGACGCTGTCCCTGGCACTCTCTGCCAGCATCGCCTTCTTGCTCAGAAGAGACACAAAGGCATCTTCAGTATAGGCTTTTGACAGAGCCTTTGCATCACCGGCATGCAGTTTCTCTGCATCGGAACTGCGGAAACCGAGCGTGCGCCAGGCACCATATTCACCATTCAGCAACTGGTTAGGCTGCTTCAATTCCTGATCATATTTATCGGCTGTTCCGCCGTAGGTTCCGCTCCAGTTCTGAATCACATTCCAGTCGCTTCCCTCTCCTCCATTACAGGTCGTGATGGCGCGCATGGTCTGAGCGGTAGGGTCCATCTCCCGGATGATGGCAGCACACTCCTCGGTGAAATCCTTCGGCATCACACTCTCGTTCTGAATACCCCAAAGAATGACGCTAGGCGAATTGCGGCGCTCCTTGATCCAACGGCGCAGCAGACGCTTGAAATTCTTACGGAAGGCGGATGTATCATACCAGACATGTGCCGAGAACTGACTCCAGAACAGCATGCCCTGCTCATCCAGCAACTGCTGGTAATAGAGATTATGTGGCTGATGAGCCTCACGGAAGGCATTGAAACCTGCCTGGCGCATCATCTTGACACGGGAAGCTATCTGCTCGTGAGAGAAGGCATGACTCTGACCGAAGAGATGCTCGTAATCGCAGGTTCCGTTGATGAAAACCGGACTGCCGTTGAGATAGAATCTGCCGTCTTTCTTATCCATCTGGCTGAATCGCCACGGAGCGCAGCCTGTTTCTGTCGGAGTACCGGCCAAGAGATGGAGCGGATGCCGAAAGGGGTAGCCACATCATCGATGGTCTTGCCCTCTCGTTTGATGATGCTGGAAAGGGTATAGAGATAAGGATCCGTGATGCCCCACAGATGGGCATCGCTGACCTTTGCCTGATGACGGACCACCTGGGTCTCGCCTGCCTTCAGGGTAATCTTTCCAGCCTGGCGGAAAGCGGTCTTGCCGCTGCTCAGCGCCAGTTTACTGATTACCTCGATGGTCTGCTCATGGTCGGAATAGTTCTTCACCTCAGTATCTACGAAGACGCTGTCGCATGCTTCGTTGTTCCAGACGTGTACTCCAAAAGGCTCTACCCTCACCTCATCGGTTTCGATGAGCGATACCGGACGGAAGATGCCGAAAGGCTGACTGCCCTCCGAGAAGCCCCACTCTGACGAACAGCCACCACAAGGCCAAGGATTATTGGTCTGCATGGCAGGATGTTCTACCTTGATATTCAATGTATTATCGCCCTCACGGAGCGCATCCGAGATATCAAGCATAAAGCTGGTTCTGCCTACCAATTCCTTCGGATAACTCTTGCGGTTCACCTTGACCGTAGCAAAGGTTCCCACACCTTCCAACTGCAGGAAATAGCGTTTTCCGGTCTGTTTATGAACGGAGAAATGCTTCTCGTAGGTGGCGGTACCATGCAGGTTGCCGTGCTTCAGCTGGCGGTAACCGTAATAATCGTCCAGATTGTTGGGCACATTCACCCGGAAGGTTCCCATCTTCTTCGTGATACTATCTTCCGAAGTCTTGCCGAAGCTTACCTGCCAGTCCTGATTCAGACTCATAATCTGTCGCTTTCCCTTCTTTTCTAGTGTCGGGAAAGAAACCTGCGAACGCCCCATCGGCACGCTGGTAGCCACGGCAATGCCTCGCTGTCCGGCATGGTTCACGGCACAATAGAAATGGTAAACCACACCCTGATGCTTCAGCACATAACTCTTATGGGCGAACATATCATCATAAGGTTTGGAAGGATAAATCAGGTCGGCTCCCTCCCAGTCCTGCCAGTTCACCAGGTCCCGGCTCACGGCAAAGGTATTGTAGGCATTGTATTTTCTCTTCGGATTAAAGGCAGAGAAATAGAACATGACATAATAATGCGGGAACTTCACGATCTGTGCATCTCCCGTAATGATGCCCGGAGCCTCATGAAAGAAGACCGGATTGCCTGTCTTCCGCTTGGCTGTGCGGAGAGGCAGACGGCGCCAGGAAGTCATGTTGCTGGAGAGGGCGATACCGATGCGTTCTGCCTTCAACTGGTTGGCAGGTTGATGCCAGCAGCATTATAGAACATGACGAAAGGTTTGCCCAGCGTCTTGTTCCTATCCCAGTAGACGGTACTTTTATAATGGGTGAGTTTCTCCCACCACTGTGCACTCTTGTCGTTGATAGAGAGAACAGGCGCAGGGGATGTTTCCCAAGGATGAGCCTGGGTGATATCGCCTTTGGTAGAAGCCATACCCATATTGAGAGGCTTGCGGACGGACTCATAGCCCGTACCTTCTCCACCGAAATAGCTCATCCAGTGGCGACCTTTGTATTTTGCCATCTCATAGGATCCGTTCCAGGTCCAGTCTATCAGCGCCGGATATCCTGCACGCTGGTTCATATCCCATCCCTTGTCGGCATAGCAGAGCAGGCGGCCCAGTGTTTTCCATTGCAGCAGGTCATCGCTGGTAGCGAGCCATGTTTCATACCCTCTTCCATCCGTTCCGTCCTTGCCGTTGTATACCACATAGGTCATAAACCACCTGTTTCCTTCGCGATACACCATCGGACAGTCTATCTTGTGGTAGTTGTCCTCAGGTGCAACCACCATACCATATTTATAAGGTGTCTTTACCTCGTCGTATATCTTCTGCATCACGTTCTGGCTGATTTTCTGTGCAAAAGCGGTGATGCTGCCAAAGACAAGAAGAGATAAGAGTACCAGTCTTTTTCTTTCGATCTTCATATTTTTATTTTAGTACATATTAATTTTAAATCTTACAAATACAAAGACGTTTGGAGATAGTTTTTGTAACTATTTGCATAAAGTTTATGTGTTTTAGAATTACAAAACATGAAATGATAAAGATTTAGAAGAAGTAACCCTAAATATAATGAAGTAATTACGAATATTACTTCATTATATTATAGGTTAAGTTTAAATCTCTCCTTAAACATAGCCATTTCTCTTGCAGGAATCTGAAGCTGAATCGCCAAATTTTCCCATCTTGAAAGATGGTGACATATTGATATAATCACCTTCCAATTCCCTTTTAAATCTAAAGCCACCCATTCTGGAGAAGTCATCTATGCCCATGAGGTAATCGAATGAGGAATTTCTCATAACACAACTCCCCTATCGGCAAGTTACCAAACACTCAACAACTGTTAAAAACACCCGCCAAATCATCACTTTTCTCCCCAAACTCTTGCATAACTCAAATAAAAGCCGTAACTTTGCATCGTCAGTCCTCGCCAAGCCTCTTAACAATGCTCAAATCGTGCGAGGCGTTTTTTGTTTATGGCACATCTTATTCCATTCATAAAACAGTTCTCTTCATCAGCAGAACTTGTCACCTTGCTTCGTTCACGAGGCTTGTATATAGAAGACCAGCAGAAAGCCGAGGATTATTTGGATAATATCGGTTATTATCGCTTGTCTGCCTATATGTACCCTTTGCTTAAGTCTCCAAAGACAGCCCATATTTTCAAAGAAGGGGCTACATTTAAGAAAGTCATGATGCTGTATCGCTTCGACAAGAAACTCCGACTTTTGATATTTAATGAGATTGAGAAAATCGAGATAGCAGTTCGAAGGGCTGTAATGCAGATACCCGCAGAAATGACTAACGATCCGTTTTGGCTTACCACACCAGTATATTTCCTTGACAGTGCAAAATTCAACGAGACGATGCGAGCCATAAGCGGAGAATATGCCAAGTCGAAAGAGGAGTTTATACAGCATTTCAAAAATACTTATTCTAATCCATTCCCACCGTCATGGATATTAGGCGAGTTGCTGACTATCGGCAATGTGAACGCCATTTACAGGAACATCAAGCAGAACCGCATACGCAAGCGTATAGCTAAAAGATTCGGATTGCAGATGGGCGTCTTCGAGTCATGGATGACCGTCATAGCTGTAACTCGCAACGCATGTGGCCATCACGCAAGGGTATGGAACAAACGGAATGCCATGCAACCTGCCATACCAAGCAATCCTACCGGATGCTGGATTACCCTACCGACCGACTCCATGCGCACCTATTTTGATCTCTGCATCATCAAATATTTCCTCAATATCATATCTCCGGGAAATGACATGTTGGACAAGATGCAGACTCTCTTCGCAGAATATCCCGAAGTTGACCTCAGCGCACTGGGCTTCCCTTCAGGCATTTGGCAGGACGAGCCATTGTGGAGCACCCGATGACGAAGACAGGAACTGTCGAAAAAAGAAAAGACGGAAAAGACCTGCCACATCACCAACCATCCCCTTTGCATCACTTGACTTTATACCTCTTATAATAATTTATAATATGAGGGTGCGCCATAGACTTATGACACACCCTCCTGTTTTTATATTCAAATGTCAATATTTAAAAATTTCCTCCTAATGCATTAAATAGTTCAAGCGTTTTTCTCATACTTGTCAGCTGAGCATTAGATATAGCCTTGATTTTATAATACTGCGATCCATTAAATTTCATCTTTGCAGACTTTGCATTAACCAATGCATATATCAGTTCCTTATCAGATTCATCTTGTATTGGCTCATCTATCCATTCCCATATCATTCCACCATTGCCACTATCTCGCTCAACTTTTGTTGGAATAAAACGAAACACTTTACCATCTATATTAAAAATCACATTACTTATAAACAACCACTCATCTGCATAATATTGAACACGCAATCTCAAAGGCTTAATAGAGTTATCATCCTTACCAAAATACAAATATATACCATTCCTATCTACATGTTTTGGAGCATGCTTAGGTGTATACCACACAAGACCAGAGCCATCAAATTCATCACGATTTCTAACAAAATCCTTTAATAACTCATCTACCTTACTTTTATCAACACTAAATGATTTTTGTGTTTCTTTAATGGAGCCAGTATTCTTTACTGAATTTTCCAATGAAAAAATTCTTTCGGAAATTTCTTCTTCAATTTTATCTTTACTAACAAAGATGTTTTTATTGGCAATATTGACATTCTGCTCATCCAACAGTTTAAATTCAATAGGCTCATCCCCTAAATCCATACCAGACTTTTTCATATCTCTTGATACTTTTTGTGCTATGCAAAACTTTTGATAAGCAGCACAATAGGCAACACTGTCATCAGAAGCTTCAATCAATTCTGGCTCCTTCTCTTTTCTTGAGGTTTCTCCACTTAAAATATCCCTTTCATTAACAATCTCTACATAACGATACTTCTTCTGGCAAGAACAAAAGCAGAGACACAAAAGCAATATAAACAAGATATTACGATTCATCATAACATTATATTTATAAACACGAAACCGATTCCTTAATGTTTCTACCTTTAAACATTGAAATGGCGTAGGAACCATTACCGTGCTCTTTATCAACTGAGGTATTCGGAAACCCATGAAACTAGAACAAAAGTAAAGTTGCCTACGCCAAACGACTATATGTGTTAGCACATAGCATACCCTTTCACAAAGAAAGGGCATACTTGTGCCGCATATATACGATATGCATAGGTATCTACATACTTTTTCATCTGAGCTTCATTTTGAAAGTTCCGAATTTTCAGTTGAGCAGAAGAAAACGCAGCAAACGCCTTTCCTATTTTTTGCCACCTACGATTAACGCCAACAACACATCACTGACAATCAAAAGAATGGCTCTTGCAAAATTAATGAAAAAGAATTAAATAACAAAATATTTTAATAAAAATCTCCATGCTAATGGTACTTTTTAATAAAATTCATCTATTTTAAAGCTTTCTATTCATTCTATATGGCAAGTTCTCAATAGAAGTGCAAAAATCTGAGGGGTTTAGGGTAGGGTGTGTAGAGCTTACATGCGAAACTTGAGTATAACTAAAATCCACCTGATAAAACAGAAAAAGGATAGAGCATAACACGTAATTTGTGCCATACACTATCCTTTCCTAATATCTCAACTTTGATGATTAGTAGAACAGCCAATCAATCGCCTTGTCGGCACCTGAGAGACCGGCATCACGAGCGGTAATCTTATCGCTCGTAGCACCGAGCACAAGCAGGAAACCCTTTGGCAGGAGCAGGGTGTGCTTGCCGGCAGCAAACTCATACTTGTGGATGTTCACCTGTGGCATACCGTCGATGCGGATGGCACTGGTGAGCTGAGGCTCAGCCTGACCGTAATCGTTGGCAGTGGCATCGGTCTCCAACTTCGGAGCTTGGCATATTTCATCTGGTCATCACGGAAATATCCTATCAAGAGCTGCACAGGCTTCTTGGTGGTGAAGGTGAGCGAGGTAGACTCGCCACGCTGCTTGCTGCTGTTCATCACATAAGCATTCATACCTGCCAACTCAGGAGCGAAATCGGTCACTACACTATCCAAATCGCTGAAGAGCTTGGCACCCTTGGCTATCTTCACAGTCTTGAAGTTAGTCTCGCCATTGATATTCTCCATCTGGAAAGCACCCTTCTGCAGGGTTGCATCCTTCAAAGGCTTGATATCCTCAGCTTCATCCTGTAAGTACCTGCTGCCTGAGCCTTGAGCATGGTGATGTTCTTCTTCAGATTCGCCAGTTCCTGCTCATATTTCGGCAAGAGTTCACTCCAATGCTTCATATTGCCACCATCACCTCCGATTGGGATACGGCGCTGGGCGGTCTGCATCGAATTGGCATAGAGATAGGTATCCTTGGTGAGATCCACCAGCTGACGGTAATATTCCAGACTCTTTTCGAGTAGCGGAACGGCAGCATCCAATTCCTTGATATCCTTACTCCACTTATAGTTGAGCACGTGCTGAGCTGCCTTCACCTTCCAGCCGAAAGCGTAGGCAAAAGCACGGTAGCAATGCATATCGTTCTGAAGACGGCGGAACTCATCCTGATTGCCGGTTACACGACTCGCTACGGCATCGATGGCAGCCACAGCCTTGTCGCCGTGAGCCTCGGTCTGAGCTACGATATCGAGTGGCAACTCACCCACATGAGGTTGATGCTTCCACTCCTTCTCTACATATTCGATGAGTTTCTCGCCCTCAGGACCGCAACTCTCATAGAAACCAGGATAGATGGTGTACTTATATGGATTCACTAGCTGACTCATGAACATACCCAGGAGCAGCGTCTGGCGGTTGCCCTCGGTAATACCGAAACGGCGGAGGAGCTTAGGCGCAATCTCACCGCTCTCATCGTATGCCTTGCGAATGCTGTCGGCAACAGCGGCATCAGTAGCATAGTAATCGGCAAGCACCTTATCCCAGTAATTACCCTCGGCAGCTACATCGCGACGGCAGTTCCAGGCATATCTTCCCCATGTCTTGTACCACATCCAGTCGCGGTCTAACTGCTTCTCGCGCTTTCCGCCAGGCAATTTATCTGCCGTATAAGGCCAATCCCAGTAACTGGCCTGCGGATAGAGATGCAGGGCATTGGCATGATGAACATCGTGCATCGCCGTTACCGCCTTCTGAACGAACGAAGGAGATGACCAGCGGAATGGTTCGAGATTGGCAAGGATATGCACGTTGCTTATATGGGTAGAACCCAGGGCTGCCAAATCAGTATGAATCTTGGTCCAAGGACCACGAGGCTGATAGGTGGTAAGCGACTCTCCATTATACTTATGCATCGTATAGAGGTTCTTGTAGAGCGGCAGCGCTGCTCCATCACCATCTTGCAGTCGGTATCGTGGGCACGGAGCAGGACTGGCGGTTCGTCGGTTCTTCCCAAGCTTCAGTCCGTCCTTGACACCCGGGATGATGGTCTTGGTCATCCATTCCACATCATCCTCGTAGGTATTCATCGCCTCACCGAGACAGACGAGCAAGCCTACATTGGGATATTTCTCGATGAAGGCAGCTACCGACTTGCGGGTATAATCGCTGATGAGCGGAGTGATAGGACGGTGACGGTCCTGTGTCTTCAAACCATAATGATCAGCAAAAGGCTTGGAGAGGATGATGTTGTAGAACATCTGAATGACGAAGATGCCACGGCGGTCAGCTCCTTGGTCAGGAACGAGAACATCTCTTCGTTCTTCTTGAAGGTAGCCTCATCCACCTCAAGGGCGAAAGGATAATCCTTCAGTTTGACGAGCGAAGCAAAAGGGTGACCATTCCAGAGATAGAGCGAATTCATCTTGTTGTCTACGAGCATATCGAGATACTGAATCCACTGTTCCTTGTCATAAAACCAAGGGAAATTCTCAGGGGTATAAGGGTATTCGTAAACCTGATGGCCCGGTAGATAAACGGTTTTCTGCAAACCTACACAAGCACCACGGAGCACCATTTCAGGCGCATCCTCCTGCATCAGCGGCACATTGAGAGAACCATGCTGAGCCACGTATTCAGCAATTTCGTTACAGCCGTAGATGACACCCGAGCCATCATTTCCCTGCAACTGGATTTTCTTTCCCTTGCGGGTCCATGAGAAACCTTCCTTCTTCAGTCCGGCAGTATCCTTGCTTGCGAGAGCGAAATGCGATATTCGCCCTTCTTGCCGTTCACCACAGTAGGGAAGCCCAAACGGTTGAGCTTCTTCTGCAAGTATTCAGCAGCATACTGTTCCCGATTAGAAGCCGTCTTTTCGGTCAGGATATTCACTTTCTGGGCAAAGGATACAGATGGAATCAGCACGAGGGCTGCCATCACAAAAATCTTTTGTACTTTTATCATTGTCTTAGTCTTTGTTTTATAGATAAAGACGCAGTTTCCTTCTTTTTGTAATCAATGAAGGAACTTTCGCTTGGGGAATTTAAAACAATAAAAGGATAGAGTATGATATCTATCCTTTTTATTTACTATTTTCTTATTTTATCTTTTTCAAATCCACTTCCTTATACGCCACTCTCTGGCGACGCCAGGTGTAGATGCAATGCAACTTGCCATCCTTTCCCTCGATGATGCCTGGATAGGAATACTGGTTGATAGGACTGTCCTCCAGGGTGAGGAGATGGCGCCAATGGGTGCCGTCATCGCTGATGGCAAGACTCAATGGCGTGCGAGATCCCTTCTTGGTTCCCGGCAACGTCTCGAAATTGTTGTAGATGAGCACGTGTCTGCCATCCTTCAGGGTAACAGCATCCGTACCGCTCTGGTTGTTCTCGATATCGAGCAGGGTAACCGGAGTCCAGGTATCACCACCGTCGCTACTAAAACTGGTGGCAAGTTTGGCATTATGAGTACGCATCAGAACCTGCAATCTGCCATCCTTCAACTTCAGGATAGATGGCTGGATGCTGTAGATTAATCTCGCCTTTTCTCCCTCCTTGTAGATAGGATGCTCCATATCTACCGTAGCCGAATCTACATCATCGGTACGAGGCTTCAGTTCGGCATCTACCGGACCCACATACTTCCACTTATTGGTCTTCAAATCGAGGATCTCCACATGGAATCGCCAACCATTCTTCTCGGTACTGGAACCGCAGATGAGTCTGCCGTTCACCATTTCCGGCTTGTTCTTGATAGGACCGAGGAAACCGTCTGGCAATGCCTCCGGATCACTCCAAGTCTTACCGCCATCCTTCGACTTCACAAGACAGCCCGTCCAGTCGCCAACGGTAGATCCCACCTTATAGAACAGCCATATTTCGCCATCCGGCATGGTATAGAGCACAGGGTTCCAGCAAGACTTGCGCTTCAGATTGGCAGGCAACTTGATATTGGCTGACTTAGAGCGGAAATCATATTTGTAGCCGGCAGGCACACCGAAACGGCGCAATCCGTCCTTGATAGGTCCCTTATCAGCCGGAGTCGTCTTCTCATCGATGCCCGAAAGACCCGCCTTCTTAGCCTCAGGAGTACCCAGCGATAAACACCATCGGCAGCCAGGATAGGCTTCTCCCAAGCTTGGCACCCTTCGGTTTCCGACTTACCCAGATGCAGACATCCGGATTGCGCTCGAAGGTACCGCCGAAGTAAGCAGCCACCAGGTCACCATTCTTCAACTGGATGATGGTAGAGGCATGAGCCGATGGGAATCCGCTGTAATCATAGAGGAATTCATCCTTCAGGATGGCAGCATCGCGGGTAGGGATTTCTACCGAATAATGATAATCGCCACTACCCACCGTTTCAACCTTGCCATCAGGCAGATAGACATCGGCTGTGGTGTTGCAAGGCACGGTGATATCCCAATCCACATGCTGTAAAGTCTTCTTCCACTGGCTCTTCACTACTCCGTATGGAGTCTCGTAATCTGCTTTTACCGATTCGCAGTTCTGAATACTGAAGGCTGGCTTCAACACGATGTGCTTGTAAGCCACGCTGGCATCAGCCTCAGCCACCTGCTGCACGTTGACACCCTTCTGCTGGATACCTCCCAGATACTGATAGCACCAGGTAAGCAAGTCACCCAGAAGCATCACATGATTGCCCGAATTCATCTTCGGATCAGCCTTGTCGCCATTCCAGAGTTCCCAGATGGTAGTGGCTCCGTTCTCTGCCATATAACCCCAAGACGGATAGGTGCGCTGGGTAGCCAGGAGATAAGCCACATCAGGGAAACCGTTATCGCTCAAACCGCGAAGGAGCCAGGAGATGCCGATGACACCGCAGTTGACATGTTCCTTGGCATCGATGCAGATGCCCTTCACTACCTGCTTGATGAGTTCGCTGCGCAACTCCTGGGGAGCGATGCCGAAGGAGAGTGCCAGGAGATTGGCAGTAGAGGTATTGTTGCCATAATAGATGCTGTCTGGATAAAGCACATGACCCGGACGTCGGGAAGTTCCTGCCTTGTTGGTGAGGAACTGCCTGTTGAAGGCTTCTATCATCCCGCTTCTGCGGTCAGCCCAAACCTTAGCTTCTTCCTTCAAGCCCTGCAGGTTTGCAAACTGCTCTGCCAGCTGCAAACAGCGGATTGTATAGGCGGTGGCTATCAGCTTGCCATCGGTCTTTCGCTTCGGATCCTGACTGTGAATCAGTTCCAGTTTCTCCGGTGGCACGCACCAGTCGCCGTATTTATCCTTGGTGATGATGCCGTTCTCATCCGTATATTCAGCCAGGATATGGTTGATCCATTTTCTGATGGATGGATAAGAATCGATGATAGGCTGCCTGTTGCCAAACTGATGGTAGAGCATATCACAGGTGAAAGGCAGAGCTGCCGGCCAGGTGACATCATCGGTATAATAATTCCAGAAAGCAGGAGCCACATCCGGGATGTTGCCATCCGAACGCTGGGCATCACAGATATCGTGCATCCACTTGCTGTAGAGTCGCTCGTTGTAAAAAACGAAACTCTCTCCCAGCGAACCCACCGTGCGGTCGCCCAACCAAGGCTGGCGCTCGTTGCGCTGCGGACAGTCTACCGGCATACCCTTGTAATTGCCGTAGATGCCCCACCATGCATTCTTCAACACCTTATTTAATATCGTATCAGAAGTCTCGATATGTCCGATGGTAGCCATCTCATCGCTCACGGTATAAGCGGTGAAATCCTCCTTGCGGGCATTCTTCATACCGGTGATGGCAGCATAGCGGAAACCATGATAGGAGAAGACCGGGCGCCAAGGCTTGCCGTTCTCCTTACCATTGCAGACATAGATATCCTCAGAGAGGGCATTGCGGAAGTTGTCGAGATACAGACTGCCGTCAGCCTGCAGTTTCTCGGCATATTTCACACGGATGGTATCACCCTGCCTGCCACGGACCTGGAAACCGATCCAGCCCGCCATGTTCTGTCCGAAATCTACGATGAGTGTATCGTGGCGATGCTTCAGACTTACCGGATGACCGAATTCCTTCTCAACCATTCCCGTCATCGGCTGCGCCATCAGCGTACCGTCAGGAATGGCACAGCGCTCGGCTTTCTGCCACTGGCTATCGTCGAAACCAGCCTGGGTCCAGCCTTTCAGCGCCTGTTCCTGCGGGCATCATACTCCTCGCCATCATACTCGTTGTTGCTGCGGATAGGACCATCGAAGCTCAACTTCCATGTATTGTTGGTAGCCCAGGTTTCAGTCTTTCCGTTCTCATACTCCACCTTCACGTTGATGCGGCATTTCGGATAACCGAAAAAAGGCGTCTTGTATGCCTTCTCCTGTCGCATCGGAAACATTCTTCCGTTGCCCAGTTTGATGGCGATGGCATTCTTCTCAGTCAGGAGCGAAGTGACATCGAACGTATTGTAGTAAATAGTCTTGCGGTAATCGGTTGGTGCAGGCTGCAATGCCTGGCTGCCGCCCATACGCTGTCCGTTGACGTAGAACTCATAGACACCGAGTCCGGCAACATAAGCCAGCGCCCGCTTCACCTTACCTTTTGCCGCAAAGTCCTTGCGGATATAGCGTGCTGCCAGTCGGGTATGCATGCCTTTCTGTTCTCCAGGCTGCAGGTCTTCCAAGCCAATCCAGGTACCGCTCCATTTGGTTTCACCGAGCAGTCCGATGGTGAAGAGCTGCGGTTCGGTCCATTCCGATTTTCCTTTATTGGTAGTGATACGCACCTTCCAGTAAGCTTGAGCGCCACTCAGCAGCGCCTTGCCCTGATAAGGAATCCACAGCTGTTCATCGCTGTTGCGTTCACCGCTATCCCATAAATCCGCCTCGTTTCTATCCAGTTTTTCTCTGGAAGAAGCTACAAGAATCTGATAACTCGTCTGCACCACACCCTTCCTGTCAGAAGTAATCTGCCAGGAGAAGCGAGGGGTTGAAGTTCCGATTCCCAAAGGATTCACCCGGTTCTCCGTCCGCATCTTCACCACGTCAACATGACTGGCAGCGGAAAGCGGAAGTGCTGCCGACTGCGATGCCGTCAGCAACACACTCATCAATATATTATTCTTCATTTGAATTCTTCACTCTTCGTTCTTCACTCTTCACTTTATTTACTCATTCAAATCTCTTTTCTTACCAGCCAGACTCTGGTCTTCTATCATCTTCTGGTCTTTCTTCAGATAGTCCTTGCTGGCATCAATGGCGATGAAAACACCATCGCTGATGCCGCGGGTAGCCTTCTGAGGAGCGAAGGTGATGATCTTGTTGTCAAACTCTCCGATGTATTCCAGCTGTCCGTTGGCAGCATCCATCCACCATACGTTCTTTCTGCTGCCCGAAACCTTGCGGAGGTCGAGTTTCATCGGAACACAGTTGTAATTGTAAACCAGCAGATAATCGTTGCCTCGGGTAGCCAGCAGACGGTTATATCTTTCGCCATTCTCACCGGCAATAATGCTCTGGTCAGGCACACGCTCAAAGTATGGCAGAGAGAGCATCAGATTCTTGAGATGCTTCATCTGGTTGAATCCAGGATCGTTGAGCGCCACATACCAAGGCTTCTCGGCTCCATCACTTCCATAACTGGTAGGATAGCCCGGCTTCAACATCTGCATGATGGCATTATGACCATAGGTATGGCCGCAGGAACCGGCAAAGACACTCCAGTAGGCATAGCGGCGAACGTCATAATCCTGCCAGCGCTCCTCGTTAGGATCGTGCAAGCCTTCGGAATATCCTCGTAGCTCGGTTCGGCATCGAGCACAGGTTTGATAGGCTTGTATGCCCAGGTAGAATCCACATACATCCAGTTGTCCTCCTCGGTATTGTCAGGGATAGGATAATCCTTATTACCCATACGCTGACCATACTTGCGATGACCACTCTGGAAGGTATGGAAATCGAGCCATTTCGCCTTGCTCCACCATTTGGCAGAAGTATATCTGCCACGAGGATGATAGGTCATGAGATGATTGTGATCGATGCTCTTGATGCTGGTAGCGAGCGACTCCCACACCTCTGGGTGGATATCACCCTGGATATCGCCACCCATCACCCAGATGATATTAGGCGAATTCTTATAGCGGTTGGCAAGGAACTTTCCGTATGCCTTAGCCTGCTGTGCATTGATATTCTCTGCCTTTACCTGAGAACCCCAGATGGTTACCATGCCGATGTAGATGCCGTTCATCTCGGCAAGTTTGATGATGTAGTCGAGATGATCCCAATAGCTGTAGACACCTGCAGGGTCTGCCTTTGACAAATCCCATCCGGCAGGGAGCGACTGCTGACCGTAGATATTAAAGGAAGGTGTGCCGTCCATCACCTGGATGAGAACGGTATTGAATCCCGCTACACGGCATTTCTGAAGATAATACTGTGCCTCGGCTCTATCCAGACGTTCCGGCAGAAGCCAGCCGGTATCACCCAACATGAAGAACGGCTGTCCGTTTTCAAACTGCAGGAATCGCTGGTTGGCAGAAACCTGTAATTTACCATTAGCCCAAGGCTTTTCGTTTTTAGCGGCAGAGGCAGCGGTAAAGATTCCGCAAGCCAGCGCCAATGTTATCATTATTTTTTTCATTTTCTAAAGGAGTTTAGATGTTAAGGAGTGAAGACCCATGTTTTTAAAACAATCGGATGGTCTCTCCCTTTCGTGTAGTGATGTCATAGGTATTTGCCTTTGGCAACACCACCTTGTTGAGTTTCACTTCTGAATGATTCTGCATCTGTGGCTGTTCGAAGGCAGAGAAGAGCGGATTCGGATTCTTGCCCTTGGCAGATTTCATACCCTTAATGCCCTTTAACCGGTTGCCTGCCGGCAGACGGAGACGGAGATTGCCACCGAGAGTAGAACGGATCTTGAGCGAGGTAATTCTGCCATTCTTCCATGCCAGTTCCTCGATGAGGAAACCACCTCTGGTGCGGAGCCCCTGTACCTTTCCTTCAGCCTTCCAGACATCAGGAAGAGCCGGCAGAATATTGACACATCCGTCATGACTCTGCATCAGCATTTCTGCGATACCGGCTGTACAGCCGAAGTTGCCATCTATCTGGAACGGTGGATGCGCATCGAAGAGATTGCGATAGGTTCCACCTTTCTTCTTGTTCAATCCGTAGGCGAGGAAGTGGTCATCCGTCAGGGTCAACTGGTTGTGAATCAGCTTGTAGGCATGATTACCATCCAGAAGGCGAGCCAGAGACAAACCTTCCATCCCATCGACCAACCTGTACTCGGGTCGCCACGATGTATCAGCGAAGTACGGGCAGCATCGAAGAGTTCCGGTGTCTTCTCCGGTGTAATCTGATTACCTGGATAGAGGGCGTAGAGATGACTCACATGGCGATGATTATCCTGAGGATCATCCCAGTCCTTGATCCATTCCTGCAGCTGTCCCCACTTGCCAATCTGCATCGGAGCCATTTTTCCTAACACTTCCTTCAGATGAGCTGCATATCCGGCATCTTCTCCCAGAATCTCGCTCGCTCTGATGACAGAAGAGAAGAGTTCGTGGAGCAATTCATTATCCATCGTGGTGCCATAGCTCATGGCTATCTTTCCATCCTTCGAAGGATGCACATTCTCTGGACTCACAGCTGGCGAAATCACGAGCCAGCCATGCTCTGGCTCCGGTATCAGCATCTCATCGAGGAAAGTGGCTGCACCTTTCATAATCGGATAAGCCTTGCGCAGAAATTCCTTGTCGCCACTATAGAGATAATGTTGCCAGAGATGGGAGGAAACCCAGGCACCACCGGTCATCCACATGCCTGATGCTGCCTTGTCAATACCACCGGTTACTCGCCAAATATCGGTATTGTGATGCAAGATCCATCCGTTCTTGCCATACATGGTCTGAGCCGATTCCTTTCCGGTTTCGCTCACTTCACGAATCAACCGGAAGAGCGGTTCGTTGAGATCGGAGAGATTGGTCATCTCTGATGGCCAGTAGTTCATCTCCATGTTGATGTTGGTGGTATACTTGCTGTCCCATGACGGGAACATCTTATCGTTCCAGATGCCCTGCAGGTTGGCTGGCTGTGTGCCTGGCTGCGAACTGCATATCAGAAGGTATCTGCCGAAAGCATAATAGGTGGCTACGAGATAGTTGTCGTCCTGCTGGGCAAAACGGATAAGGCGTTCGTCGGTAGGCAGATTCTGATACTTATCAGCGCCCAACCAGAGCGAGTTACGATGCATCATGCTCTGGAATTTAGCCACATGCTGCGCCATCTGTTCCCTGGCATCCTTTGCCATGGCTGTATGGAGAGCCTGCTTGCTGCGCTCCACCTCATTGCCGGTGATATCCTTGTAGTTCACGAAGTTGGTGGCGATGGAGATATAGAGTACGGCTTCATCGGCATTCTTCACGCTGACCACGCCGTCGCGGCAGGTCTTCGCAGCCTCGCCGCCCTTGACCTGAGCCGCCATTCTGCCCATGAATCTCACCTTTCCCTTCAGACCTTCGTGCTTGGCAGCCACTCCTTCGAGTGTAGCTTCCTCGCCATCGGTACGGATGATGACATCATCGTGAGGGGAAGTGAAGTTGGCATTGAAGGTGATGCTATGAGGCTTATTGGCGGTAAATCTTACCATCACCACGTTATCGGCAAAAGAGGTGATGACCTCGCGCTGATAGGTGACACCGTGGGCTGTCCAACGGGTAAGACAACGGGCTGAATCCAGACTCAGTTCGCGATAATACCGGGAATAGTCATCCATCCCGGGAGCCGAAATATAGACATCACCGAAAGGTTCGTAAGGCATTCCAAAGTTGGTATTCGACATGATTTTCTCGGTACACATATCCTGTGCCTTGCGGTATTCACCCTGCCAAATGAGGTTCTGTACGACAGGAAGAGCTGCTTGGCATGAGGTTCGCATTCTTGTTAGGCTGTCCTGCCAGATGGTTTCCTCGTTCAACTGCAGGCGTTCGGTGGCTGGGATACCATATACCATGGCGCCCAACCGTCCATTGCCCAGAGGCAAGGCATCGGTCCAGACCAATGCTGGCTTGTCGTACCAGAGCTTATACGCTTGTGCTGTAGCCTGCAAAGAGAGGCAAGCCAGACAGCATATTGTGATGGTTCTTAAGATTTTCATTTGTTTTTGTTTAATCGATTAAAGTACTATTTATTTATAGACGCAAATGAGCCGCCTTTGTCGTCAGAAAAGACGAAAAAGACCTCACATCATTTATAAAAACGGCGTGAGGTTTGATTTATTATCTTCTGTCTGATTATCTGATGACTGATTGCAAAACTTCCGGTTTTTCAACCTTCACTTTACTTTCATCCAACTTGCTGCGATCCAAACCGAAGACACGGATGAAGAAATCGTAGTTTGCCTGGCGCTTGTTGACACCATAATCGTGACGCTCCTGAGGCAGATGCACATTGGTTACCTGTTCCTTGGCACCATACATTATATATATATACTGCAGATACGGATATTCGAGGGTTGGAACAGAGAATGTCCAATCGCCACCATCGCTCACTACCAACAATGGCTTAGGTGCAAAGAAAGCCATCAACTCGGCATTACACGTACCATGTCCCGCCAACTGGATAGGTTTGCCACTCTCGCAAGGACAACCGCCATCAAAATGAGAAGCAAGATTCACCGTTGGCGCTGCTGCCGTGATACGGTCGTCGAGTACCGTCAGCAGGACAGTATGCGTACCGCCACCGCTGCCACCATTCGCTCCGATGCGCGTCTTATCCACATCCTTGCGATGGTTCCACATATAATCGAGCAATACCTCTGCATTCAGAGCCTGAATCACATGGGCACGGTCGGTCTGATGCGAATTCTTGCCATATTCCGTTTTACTCTGTCCCCAACCATACAGGTCGAAATCTACACAGATAGCACCCATCCTTGCCAAGGTTCCGAGGCGCTGCTGCTCATCGGCACGGTATCTGCCACCTCCGAAATGACCATCAGGACAGATAATCAACGGATGCTTGCCCTTCTTGATTGGCGTATAGATGGAACCGAAGACATGCTCACCTGGCAGGGTTTCGATGCAGATATTCTGAACCGTATAACCGTCATACCGGCGCACCTTTCCCAAAATCGGCTTCTTATGAACCAGCGAATCCATATAGCGGTCGATGCCCAGGATGCGGCGCACCTCCTTTCGTACCGAGTCCTTGCGTGCTTCAAACTGTTCCCGGTTCTGGTAAAGCGTCTTGAGATAAGCAAGCATCTGCTCACCCTCTTCGGTATGGCGTCGGGGATATTCATAAGGTTTGATCTTATAGACATTACCATTCTGCTTCCACCAGTTGAAGTCGAAATACTTGCAGATATTCGTCAGGGTTTCCTCCAACGAATAGGGTTTGATGCGGAAGTCGGCATAAGGCAACTGCCTACCAACGGTATCCACATTATATTTAAAGCGGACACCCCAACGCTGCGATACGTCCTGCATCACATCGTGAAGACTACGGGTAAAATGGCCCTGATAACAGTTCTGAGCATCAGCCTTTGGCTGGTTACCGCTATTTTGCGCACTTGCCGACAAAGACATGCTTGCCGCGATAAGTGCCATCATCATGTTCTGTTTCATCATAATCTATCTTGATTTCATATTCTACATCCTTATCGGTATCTACCGTTACCTCTATTTTATCATCAGCCAATTTCTTCCAAGCCACGGCAACCTGCTTGCCATTGCTGAGTTGGGTACTTCCCTTAGCCCAGGTCAGGTCGCCCATCGGATGAGGAGCGATGATGACTCTGCCCTGCTCTATCCGGATGCCTACAATATCCGGCAGGAAATGGTTGTTGATTTGCGCCATCATGAAATGGTTCATCGAAGCACCCATCTCCGGATTCCACTGTTCGGTAAGCGTGGTCATTCCCTTCTTGATCTGGAATCCGTAGCCCGGCACATCATCATGCGCCAGCATCTTGTACCAGAGATCGGCATATCCGTTTTCCAGCAATGCCTGAAAAAGGTAGCGATTGCCCACATCACCGGTTGTCAGGCGGTCGTGATGCGCATGAATATCATCTATCAGATGCTGGAGGACCTGCTTGCGATACTGGGACGGAACCATGCCCAGCACCAACGGAATGGCATTGGATGCCTGACTTCCCGAATCGTAATATATCTTTTCTACTGCATCCTTTACGACAGCATCCGAAGAAGATTTCTCAGAAGATGCAGCCTTCTCAACATGCAGGAATTCCTTTTGGAAAGCCTGCAGGATTTCAGAAGCCAGGATGGCATAGCGGTTGGCTTCGGCTGTCTTTCCACTCATTGCTGCAGCCTTCTGTGTCAGTTTCACCCACTGATAATAATGGGCTGTAGCTACCAGCGGCATCGGGGTATTCTGAGAGAAGCCCGAACGGCCTTTTCCGTAATCATACCAGTCACCCAAGCCTTGTTTCAGTATCCGGCAACTGTCCTTGCTCTGGAGATAATCCACATAGCGGAACATCTGCGGTGCATATTTTTTCACCATCCGGTCGTCACCGTAATGCTGCAGATAGAGGAACGGAAGCGCTACCAAGGCTCCACCCCATTCAGGTGATTCGGCAAACGGATCAAGCCACTTGCCCTTGAAATAGATATACTCTGGGGCAGTGGTAGGAACGGCTCCGTTGGCATGCTGGGCATCAGCGATATTCTGCAACGTATGCTCTATCATCGAACGACAGTCGTAGTTGTATACCAATCCCTCGCCATTGAGCCAATCCTGCTCCAGCCAACCGAGTTTTTCACGATGCGGACAGTCAGTCCATACTGCCTGCCAATTGCTTCGGATGGCACGGTCGATAATCTGATAAGCCCGGTTGAACATCGGATTGGAGCACTCGAAACTACCAATCTTCGCTGCAGAATTATAAACGAAGCACGACTGGATATCCTCTATCACCGGCTTGCCATCAGGATTCTCATCGCCCTTCATCACGGCACCTTCTACCTGGATATAGCGATAACCATAATAAGTGAAATGCGGATGCCAGGTCTCGATGCGCTTGCCGTCAGAAGCCTTCTCGCCCTTTCCGCTGAGCGTATAATTAAGATAATAAGGACTGCCCGACTGTTTCTGGTTGCAGGTTCCCTGTGCGGTCAGGGTTTCAGAGAGATAGAGTCGCACCTGCTGTCCTGCCTTTCCACTAACCTTGATTTGTGGGAAACCGGCAAGATTCTGTCCCATATCCAGCACAAAAGTTCCTGCCGGAATAGGATGTTTGGCATTGGAAGCTTGGCAATTTGCTGAGGAGTGAGCTGATGACGGCTCTTCACACCGAAGTATTCCATCATCTTCACGGGCTGGGCTATCTGCTGGCGCAGAACGCCACGAGGTCCTTTCTGTATCACTACCGGTTTCCAGGAAGACGTGATGCGGGCATCCTCGTCTTCGCCACCATAGATACTGTTGAAGGTGATGCTGCTAGGCGAATATTTCCACGAGTTATCGCTGACGATGCAGACGGTTCTGCCATTCTTCAGTTCGATTTCGAGCGAACAGTAGAGCGTAGGAGGACCATAGGAAACCTTCATCTTGGTGTATCTTCCACCCTGCTCATTATAGAATCCGTTCCCCAGCAATACCGAAAGTTGGTTCTTGCCTTTCTTCAACAACGCAGTCACATCGTAAGTATTGTAAAAGACGGTCTTGTCGTAATCGCTCCACAGAGGGGCGAAAACGGCATCCGTCACCTTCTGCCGGTTGATGCTGAGTTCATAGAAACCCAGTCCCACAATCTTCATCGTTGCCTTGCGGACATCAGCCGGAAGTTTCATTTCTTTCTTCAGCCAGATGCTTTGTCTTGACAATGGAGCCGTAGCCTTCCAGTCTGGTTTTCCCTTGGCATTCACCGTTCCTGTTCCTACATAATCGCGGTTACTCGGAATGTGCGCATCCTCATCGGTTATCGCACCAATCCATTGTGGCAGAGGCGATTCATCGTCCGTCTTAAAAGCAACAGACTTTTGAGCATGAATCTGTATCATGCCCAAAAGTCCTATCAATATCAATAAATATTTTCTCTGTTTCATATCGTATTTTATTCTACATTATTTGAATGCATCCTTCACTACGAGTTTGCCGAGCGTATCACGCTGCCCCGCCAACTTGCCATCTACCCATACCTGCAGACCCTTGCCCACATGATAGCGGGAGCCATCCTGGTCGTAGAGGATGGTGAGGTCGTGACCATGATAACGCACCTTGTCAAGACAGAAGTACTGCCATTTGCCGGCTGATGATAGGACGCACCTCGATGGTCTGATCGGCACGAGGACGAAGACCCACGATGCCGGTGATGATGAGATCGCAGAAGGTAGAATGATTGTAATATCTGCTGCGCTCCTGATCGCCCTTCAACCAGTAACCAGTGGTTTCATCAAGATACTCACCGATGTAAGGTTTGCCACGCATGCTCTGACTCTGTACATACTTCTCCATCTCATTGAAATAAAGGCTGTCCATATCGAGACTACCCTTAGCAGAAGCTGCGAGGGCAGACGGCTTCACCTGATAATTGTTGATGAAATTCGCCATCGCTGTCAGGGTCTGGGCGGTAGCGAAAGGCCAGATGGCACCATCCCACTCACACTTTCCTACGCCATGAGAGCGGAACTGAGGATGGCGGCGCTCTGCGGTGGTCTGTCCGTAAGGAGCAGAAAAGCCCTTGCTGTCGGCAGCCTGCTTCCATGCCTCAGCAAACTTAGCTTCATCGGCAGGAAGATTGAAATACCAAGGCAGGAAACCGATTGCCTCACGCACCTTTGCCGATACCGCAGCATCGCCACTAGGCTGGTAACTTCTCTTCTTGGCTACCTCCTTTGCCTCACCGGCATTCGGCTTATACACCTCGAAGAACTGCTGGTCGGCATCCCAGAGCTGGGTTTCTACCAGATGCTTCAGGGTATCAGCCTTAGCCTCATACTTCCTTGCCAGATCCTGATAGCCGATGATTTTTGCCATCTGCGCGATGCCCATCGCATTTCCATACATATAACTGTTAATGCTAGGACGGGCATTCTTTTCTCTTCTGCCGCCACTGATGGTCTCTTCCATCGCATCACGCACATCATACTGCCAGTAGAGTCCGTTACCCCAGCGGTGATTATCCCACAGCTGATACTCCTTGTCCAGATCGTTCACCAACGACTTAAACTCCTTCTGGTTGCCGTCTACGAGATAGCGCTCCCAGATTGAAGCAGGCATCCAACTGCTATAGAAATTAATCTTAGCCATCGGCTTGCCACCATTGCCATGATACCAGGTATTCAGGATGCCGTCGAGATACTTGCCATCGCGGATCCAACGACTCTCGTGGATATGATGACCCACTCCAGAGGCGATGAGATTGTACTTGTCGGCATAGCTGCGAGGCACGAGAAACTCGGTCATCGCATAGCCTACAGGTGTATTTTCGATATGCTTGCGGAGCGTCCACCAGCGGAAATAATACATCTCCTCGAAGTTACGCTGCGAACAGTCGAAGAGGGGCACATTCTGCTTCATCCAGTCCCATGCCTGCGCATTCGGAATGGCTGAAGTATGGAGAACCTCCGGCTCCATCGCATTGAAATCGTCTACATAATGCTTGTAATCTGCGGTCTTAAGTACTGCAGAACCGGCATCAGCACCCAGACTCTCGGTCTTGACATGGGCGATGCGGTAGAGGGCGGTGGTATCGGTGTCACCGGCATGTTCCAAGGTTCCAAACCAGTCGGCAGGAGTGTCGATGGTCGGGAAGGTACGGAGGTCGCCGGTACGGAAACGGATGCGCTCTATCTGATGCACCGGTGCAAAGAAGATGCGCCTGGTGCTCTTGCTCTGCAAAGTCTTGCCCTCTGCATTGAGGATACTCACGGTGAGGTTGAGCTGGCGGTGCTGGGTATCCAATGTTGCCTCAAAACGATAGGTCTGGTCTGCCTGATAAGGCATCACATTGCCATATCTCGCTCCGTTCTTCACACGGATCATTCCTTCTTTGTTCAGTTCGATGCGGGTGCAAGCGATGCCCTTCTCATCGAGGAATTCAATCTGCAGGGAACCGTTACGGGTCTGAGCTGCCTGCACATCGAAGGATGCCTTCAGATAGGAAGAAGAAGGAATCTTGCGCTCTACACAGGCATAGTCAAACGGATCTTCATCTTTCAGTTCGAGCCACTCCTGACGGAGCGAAACCGGTGCCATCAGCGGAGAATAGATATTCCAAGTCTTGAGATCGCCGAGTTTCTGATATTGGGCGAAATCATCATCGGCATGGGCAGTAGCCACGGTCTTGACCGGAACGGGTACATGCGCCACCCAGATATCTTCCTTGTTCATGGAATAGCTCACCCACATATCGGAATCCTTAGGAATGCCATTGCCTTCCTGAATGCCACGGACATACTGCGGACCGCGACTCTTATAGTTGCCACCGTATCTCATCGGTGGTACTTCGCCACAAATCAGATTCAGTGTCTTGTATTCCAGACCGTCACCACTCAGCGAGATGCCCAGCGGCCAGCGGTATTCTGAAGGGTTGTAGACGGTGGCATAGCTGCCGTCGGTCAACCGCTGTCCCCAAATCTTGGCATTGCTGTTGACGAATCCCAGGGCACGGTTGGTCGTGGTATAGGTATTACCGCCATCCAGACTCAATGAGGTGAGGGCGTGCTTCCACAGACTGACTATTCTGCCATCCGGCAGGGTATAGTCGCAATAAGCCTTATAGCCGTTGTTGAGCGGTATCAGTTTGTCGCCCCTATCAGCCTCTTCCACCCATTGCATGCGGTAACGTGGGTTGGCAAGGATTTCCTCGCAAGCCGCTCTTACCGCCTTGGATGCTTTCTTATAATTAGGATAAGCAGTATTCTTCTCATTGAATCCATGATTGTAATAGATGAAATAGATAGGTCCGAGCGAACCGTCTTTCTTCACCTCTCTCACCACACGGCCGATGCCGTTGCCATCGTTCGGGTCGTCCTTTCTGTCCAAAGCCACACCATAGTTTCCGGTAGCCAGGAGGATGCCACCCTTAGATACATACCAGCCCACACGCTGGTGCATGATAGCCTTCAATGGTTTCTGCTTGTAGACATCAGGATATTGCAGTTCCGGTTTCGGCTGGTATTTCGCCTTCTTGAAACCGGCTGGCACATCATATTCAGGGAAGAGAATCTGTGGCTGGCTCCAATTGTATCCGTCCTCAGAAACCTGCATCAGGGTTCTCGATGGGGGTACATGCTCCTCGGCAGGATCGCTCAGGAAATGCATGTAGAACTTGCCGTTCCAATACGCCATCATCGGCTGATGGTTATAGGTCCAGCCTCCACCATTTGCCTGGGAAGGATGCTCGCGGTTGGCACGGAGCGTCTGGATATTGTGAACTCCTACCACTGGCGACAAAGCTCCATCATGACGCGACGGATCTGCATCGTGGTTCCGGTATAGTGGATGCGGTCCTGTTCCAGCATGGCCTTCACGATGCGTTCCGGAGCACGGAAGATGGTGCCGTGCTTGTGGTTCTTCGGCACACTCACCTGCTGGCTCACATCGGTGAAATGAACGAAATCCTTGGTAAAATGAGCGCCGAAATCGAAGAGGCGGTAACGGTCGTAATAAATGAGATAACCATTGCCCAGCGGACTGTTCTTAGGCAGTTTGACGGTGGTTGGTCCTTCCATGAAATTGCCGGTGAATGGTTCTGAAGCCTTGCTCCACGGTCCATCGGGTTCTTGCAAAAGCCACCTTGATATTGCGGGCATTGCGGGTATTATCCTTCAATACCATCACATAATCGTTCTTACCACGCTTCAGCAGAGTGGCATCTATGCAACTGAATCCCGGATCTATCAGGAGCTTACCCTTGGTCCATGTCTTGAAATCCTTGGTTACGGAATAGTAGAGACGGTGATTGTTCTTCTCGTCTTCGATGCCCAGGGCGAAGTGCTGGCTAGGCACACACGATGCCCATACCACCATTGCCTGCTGGCGGTCTTCATCCCAGAAGAACTCCGGTGCCCATACATTCACGGTAGTAGGATCGTCCATCACCTCGATGAATTTCGGTTCGCTCCAATGCATCAGGTCGCGACTTTCTGCATAACCGAAGCCACGGTCGCCCCGCCAGCTGCTGGTCCATACCAGATGGAACACACCGTCAGGGGTACGGATGATGGAAGGGTCGCGCATTACTTTCTGCTTGCCTACCTTAGGAGCCAGGAAGGTGCCCGGAATACTGTCCCAATGGACGGCATCCCTACTATAGATGAACCGCAAGCCGTCGGTTGCAGGCTCGTGGAAAGAGGTTGATACATAAAAATCCTGTGCCTGGACTGCAAAGCCCAAGGACAGCAACCATAAGATGATGAACAGTTTATTCTTTATCTTTATCATTGTTCTAGAGTTTGTTTCTAATGATTATATAGAATAAAGACGCAAGACGCTCCGTTTTGTAACGTCACTATTTAAAAATAAGTTAAACATTTTGGCTGTTTTGCCATAATGTTGTACTTTTGCATCATTATGAATAGTATTTTAGACCAAGACATCATGTTCCTGCCGGGGGTAGGACCCAAGAAGAAAGAGATACTGAGCAAGGAGCTCGGCATCAACTCTTATAGTGACCTGCTGGAATACTATCCATATAAATATGTAGACCGCTCCAAGGTTTTCCACATCAGCGAACTCAATGCCGACATGCCCTTTGTACAACTCAAAGGCAAGATACTCAGCTACGATGAGATAGATACCGGTAAGCGCAACAAGCTGCTGGTAGCCCATTTCTCAGACGGCTACGGTGTGGCTGACCTCATCTGGTATCGCGGTGCCCAATACATCATGAAGACCTATAAGGTGGGAACCGAATATCTCGTTTTCGGAAAGCCAACCATCTTCAACGGCAGATTCCAGTTTACCCATCCCGATATGGACGATGCCACCAATCTCCAGATTTCAGAGATGGGCATGCAGCCCTACTACTCGCTTACCGAGAACCTGAGAAAACGCGGCTACACCTCACGTTCCATAGAGAAGATGACCAAACAGTTGGTCACCATTCTTCCTCCTCTTCCCGAAACGCTGCCCAGCCATATCGTAGACCGTCTGCATCTGGTTTCGCGCGATGCAGCCATCCGCATGATTCATTATCCGCATTCCCATCAGGAGATGCAGAAGGCTCAGGTACGCCTTAAATTTGAGGAACTCTTCTATGTGCAGCTTAATATATTAAGGTATGCCACCGACCAGCGCCGCAAGTTCAGGGGCTATGTCTTCAACCGCATCGCTGACATCTTCAACGGGTTCTATGCCCATCATCTGCCCTTCGAACTGACAGGGGCCCAGAAACGGGTGATGCATGAAATCAGAGCCGATATGTGCAGCGGCAGACAGATGAACCGTCTTCTGCAGGGTGATGTGGGTTCAGGCAAGACGCTCGTGGCACTCATGACCATGCTCATTGCGCTGGACAATGGTTATCAGGCATGTATGATGGCACCTACCGAAATTCTTGCCGAGCAGCATCTGCAAACTATCTGCGACTTCCTGCAGGGAATGGACATCCGGGTAGAACTGCTCACAGGCATCGTAAAGGGAAAGAAGAGAGAAAAGATTCTTGCCGACCTGGCTACGGGCGACATCCAGATTCTGGTGGGCACCCATGCCATCCTCGAAGACCCGGTGGTTTTCAGAAGATTAGGCGTAGCCGTCATCGATGAGCAGCATCGCTTCGGTGTGGCGCAGAGAGCCAAGCTGTGGAACAAGAGCGAGAATCCGCCTCATATCCTCGTGATGACCGCCACTCCTATCCCCCGCACCCTCGCCATGACCATTTATGGTGACTTGGACGTGAGCGTGATTGATGAACTGCCACCGGGCAGAAAACCGATACAGACGCTACATAAGTTTGATACCCAACTCACCAGTCTCTATCAGAGCATCCGCCGCCAGATTAATCTCGGCAGACAGGTATATATCGTCTTTCCGCTGATCAAAGAAAGTGAGAAGAGCGACCTGAAGAACCTGGAAGAAGGTTACGAAACGCTGAAACAGGCATTCCCGGAATTCAAATTGAGTAAGATTCATGGCAAGATGAAATCTGCCGAAAAGGAGGTAGAGATGGAGCAGTTTGTGAAGGGCGAAACACAGATTCTCGTTGCCACCACCGTAATAGAAGTTGGTGTAAATGTGCCCAATGCTTCTGTGATGGTTATCCTGGATGCACAACGCTTCGGTCTGTCCCAGTTGCACCAGCTGAGAGGCCGTGTAGGAAGAGGCTGCGACCAGAGCTACTGCATTCTGGTAACCAACTATAAGCTTTCTGAAGAAACCCGCAAACGTATTGATATCATGTGCGATACGAACGACGGTTTCCGTATCGCCGAGGCCGACTTGAAACTCCGTGGTCCCGGCGACCTGGAGGGAACGCAGCAGAGCGGCATGGCTTTCGACCTGAAGATAGCGAATATTGCCAGAGACGGTCAGCTGGTACAACTGGCACGCACAGAAGCACAGGAAATCATCGACAACGATCCCGAATGCAATGCTCCTCACAACGCCCTGCTCTGGAACCGCCTCAAGGAATTGAAGAAAACCCATATCAACTGGGCAGCCATCAGCTAAAGCAGCAAGCAAAAGCAGTTCCTGTTATCAGAAAGCAAGCAAAAGCAGTTCCTGCTATCAGAAAGCAAGCAAGAACAGTTCCTGTTATCAGAAAGCAAGGCTAAAAGGTGGCTTCAGCTATCAAGCAGCCTCACCCCCGTTCCAGGCGATTCCATCGCCTGTCCCAAAAGTAAAAAGTATAATTATGGATAGAAGAAGAAAGCCGGCTATCAGAGAGCCGCGACCAGAAATAACCCTGGAAGAAATGAGAGCCATTCTCGAAAACATTACAGACATAGAAAGCGCAACAGGCATCAGATACGTCAAACTGCATGTCACGGCAAAGATGATTATCGGTATCAGAGAGTCATCGGGTAAGGAATTTACCATCAATCTCAACGACCTCTACCGCGCTTATCAGGAATGCCTCCGATTCACCAGTCCGGAGGTAAAAAAGTATATTTTCATGGGGCATTCTCCTGCCGTGGCTCTGTTGAGAATGCTACAAAAGCATGAAACGTACTAAAAGTCAACTCCTTGCATCTCATTTTCCTAATGTAAGTTAAAAAAAAGGCTAGGGCGTTAAATATCGCCCTTTTGGCTTTAACAACTTTGGTTTTTTGAAGTTTTTTTGTTATATTTGCAACGTCTATATAACAAAACCGCTACATGAAGCATTTGCCTTAGTGGTTTTTGCAGAATTTCTTGTATGATTCTGCGCTGTTGACACGAACCTAAAAAAGAAAATAGAAAAAGTAGTATGAGTTTTAAAAAGAGTATAAAGAAAATTTCGGTCGTTGCATTGTTGGCGCTAACAGCTTCTCCCGTTTGCGGACAAGACCTGTTGGCAAGACAGGCACCTGTAGACCACAGAATGAAATCGCTCGACACACTCGCTGTGTCGCATTATCGAATGATTGAAGACAGAGAGAACCCTGCAGCCGAGCTGTATGAGGATTTCTCTAACAAGTACGCTCACAGGGCTACAACCTTGCCTGAGCACTTCCGCATCGATCTCCGTCATTTCTGCATGCCAACTCCTAGTCGCGTTGTCACAAGTAACTTCGGTTACCGTGCTAGCTTTGGCCGCCAACATAAAGGTATGGACATCAAGGTTTATATTGGCGACTCAATCCGCTCAGCCTTTTCAGGCAGAGTTCGCATCGTAAGATATGAAGGTGGTGGTTACGGTAAGTACATCGTGATTCGTCACAACAACGGTTTGGAGACTATCTATGGTCACCTCTCTAAGCAGCTCGTTACTGAGGGCGAAGAGGTAAGAGCCGGCGATGTGATTGGCTTGGGTGGTAATACGGGTAGAAGTACCGGTTCGCATCTCCACTTTGAGACCCGTCTCTGTGGTGTGGCTCTGAACCCAGCACTCTTCTTCGATTTCCGCAACCAGGACGTTACAGGCGACTTCTACAGCTTTAACCGTAATACCTACGAAAGCGAATCAGCTGATGCCAATGCTGCCCGCGGCAAGGTTGGCAATGGTGGTTACACCAGAGAGCAGGTTAACGGCGGCGAAGTGGGAAGATACTACGAACTGCCTGCTGGCCACGAGAAGCTCTACCACAAGGTGAAACCAGGCGAAACGCTTAGTTCTATCGCTGAAAAGCGTGGCGTAACTGTAGAGCAGATCTGCAGACTCAACGGCTACCGCAAAGACAAGAAGGTTAGTGTAGGACAGATTATCAGATACGTATAATACGTATAAAAGAATAAACTCAAAAAAAGAGGGTGTGTCATAAATTTATGACACACCCTCTTTTTTTAGACCTTTATTTTCGCGATTCCCCGGCATTACAAGATGCCGAAGAGTCGCAATACATCGTTCAGGTTGGCAACGACAAGCAGAAGAATCAAAATGCCGAAACCAATATACTCAGCACGCTCCATGAACTTATCGCCCGGTTTGCGACCTGTGATAATCTCATAGAGAAGGAAGAACACATGTCCACCATCAAGAGCAGGGATAGGAAGAATGTTCATGAAGGCAAGAATAATGCTCAGGAACGCTGTCATAAGCCAGAATGCATGCCAATCCCATACAGATGGGAAGAGACTGCCCAGCGCACCGAAGCCACCCAGACTCTTGGCACCTTCCTTAGAGAAGACATACTTCATATCGCCCACATAACCGGCCAAGACATTCCAGCCGTATTTGATGCCGGCAGGGAAACTCTCGAAGAAACCATAGTTGACATGAGTAATCTTATAATCGAGCATGACAGGATGATTGTAGAAACCAAACTTCACACCCTCTTCGGTAGACTGCAGGAGAACACTTGACTTGACGGTATCGCCAGAAGCCTTGAGATAAGTAACCTGAGCTGTAAGTGCTCTGGCACTGTCCTGCGGCGTCTCTGCCGAAGCAAGTACATCCTCTACTCTGCCCAATTCAATCTGAAATTCGTTGAAAGAGACTACCTTTTTATTATTAATAGCAAGAATCTTATCACCCTTTGTCAAACCGAGTTTGCTGGCAGGTGAATCCTTCATCACACTATCAATCTGCAGCGGTACATACACATCTACGAAGCGAGGACTGCTCTTAATCATACTGAGCATATCGAGATCACCTGGCAGATTAAGCGTCATCGGTTTGCCCTGACGGATGATATTGACCTGCTTAGCCTCAGAGAGATTACGATACAGATCGCCATCAAAGGTCTTGAACTCACCCAGATCGGTGCTTACCAGAATATCCTTATCCTGGAAGCCAATGCCTTTGCCTCGGTATTGAACTTCATACCATAACTCATATCGCGGGTAGCCACATAATTGTCGCCCCAATGGAACAGAATCATGGAATAGATGAAGAGAGCCAGCACGAAGTTAACCAGCACGCCACCAATCATGATGAGCAGGCGCTGCCATGCCGGTTTGCTGCGAAACTCGTATGGCTGTTCCGGCTGTTTCATCTGTTCGGTATCGAAACTTTCATCTATCATACCCGAAATCTTACAATATCCTCCGAGCGGCAACCATCCCAAACCATAGGTAGTATCCGAATTCTTTGGCTTGAACTCGAAGAGATGGAACCAAGGGTCGAAGAACAGATAGAACTTCTCCACTCTTACACCAAAGAGTTTGGAGAAGAAGAAGTGTCCGCCCTCATGGAGCAACACTAAGATGGAAAGCGACAGCATCAGCTGCAACGCTTTGATCAAAAATACTTCCATTTATTTACTTTGAACTTTGAACTTTGAACTTTATGATTAGTCTTTTGAACTTGGAACTTTGAACTTTATGATGAGCCTATATCCTACGTTCATTTTAATTATTAACTATAAACTATTAACTATTACTTGAGCATCAGCTCTGTAGCTATGCGGCGAGCCTCAGCATCGGTCTGCAGATAGACATCGAGGTCGGGATTACGATCGAAAGTAGCCTTCGCCATCGTCTCTTCGATGATATCAGCCATCTGAAGGAAGCCACATTCACCTTTGCGGAAGCCGGCATTCACGATCTCGTTGGCAGCATTCACGATACATGACATATTACCACCCTTTCTGATGGCATCGAAAGCCAGTTGCAGGCACTTGAACTTCTGATAGTCAGGCTTGAAGAACTGCAAATCCTGCGTCTTGAAGAGGTCGAGACGATCGCCATTCAGATGCAGACGCTGAGGGAAAGAGAAGGCATACTGGATAGGCAGACGCATATCTGGCACACCCAACTGAGCCTTGACAGCACCATCAACAAACTGAACGGCACTATGCACAACGCTCTGCGGATGGATAAGCACCTCTATCTTATCAGCCGGAACCCCGAAGAGCCATTTAGCTTCTGTCACCTCGAAGCCCTTGTTCATGAGCGAAGCCGAATCGATAGTTATCTTGGCGCCCATATCCCAGGTAGGATGCTTGAGGGCATCGGCAGCAGTCACCTTCTCCAACTGCTCGTGGGTATAATTACGGAAAGGACCGCCCGAACAGGTCAGAAGAATCTTCTCTACCTCGTTGTCGCCCTCACCCACCAGACTCTGGAAGATGGCACTATGCTCGCTGTCAACAGGGAGGATAGGCACATGATATTCCTGTGCAAGATTGCAGATCAGCTCACCCGCTACCACCAGTGTTTCCTTGTTGGCAAGACATATCTTCTTACGCGCCTTGATGGCATGGATGGTTGGTTCCAGGCCCGAGAAGCCTACCATGGAAGCCAGCACCATATCGATAGGCTCAGCCTGTACGATATCGCAAAGCGCCTGAGCACCGGCATAAACCTTGATATCAGGCTCATCACTGAGCATATCCTTCAGCTCCTCGTAGTGAGCCTCATTGGCTATGACCACAGCAGCCGGATGGAACTTGCGAGCCTGCTCGGCAAGTTCCTGCACTCGGTTGTTGGCGGTGAGGCAATACACCTCGTAAAGGTCACTATGCTGCTCGATGACATCAAGCGCCTGTGTACCGATACTTCCCGTAGAACCGAGAATACATATCTGTTGTTTCTTCATTTACTTTGAAATTATTAACTTTGAACTTAGAACTTTATGATTAGTAAAGCAAATGAATTCTTCACTCTTCGTTCTTCACTCTTCACTTTATAAGTCGAGCAATCCTTCCGGAATCGCCATTCTGATTTCTTTCTTTTCAGCGCTCACCTCTTCGATGAGGTCGTTGCTGGCAGGGATGAGGATTTCATCACCTGCATCGGTTGTTACCTCGAAAAGAAGGTTGAGGGTGGAATCGTCTACATGTTCTATGGTACCTACCACCTTGCCGCTTACGGCATCTACCAGATGGAAACCGATGATTTCTGCCCAGCTCATGTTCTCTTCATCACTGTCAGAGAGATGACGTGGGAAGAAGACCTCGCAACCGGTATAGTTGCGTGCCTGCTCTTGGGTATCGATATCCTCAAACTTCACGAGCACATTCTCATCGTTCTTAAACCGATATTCCTCTAAATAGAAAGGCACGAGGATGCCATCGATGTCGAGTACCAGGTACTCGGCATCTACACGGTCGAAAACATCATCTGTAATGGCGAAAGTAATCTCGCCCTTCACACCATGAGGTTTTCCCAACTTGCCTATCTTATATACTTCATCGCGTCTAATCATTCAACATTCAACATTTACCATTTAACATTGATTAATCACTGACACGGGTAATCTTGGCACCCAGCGCATTAAGGCGATGCTCGATATCCTCATAACCACGGTCTATCTGGGCGATATTGGCAATGCGGCTGGTACCATTGGCACTCATGCAGCAATCAGCAGGGCAATACCGGCACGGATATCAGGACTGGTCATTCTGCCAGCACGCAGTTTGATCTTATGGTCATGACCAACCACCACAGCACGGTGAGGATCACAGAGAATAATCTGCGCACCCATATCAATCAGTTTATCCACGAAGAAGAGGCGACTCTCGAACATCTTCTGATGGAAGAGAACGCTGCCACGAGCCTGGGTAGCCACTACGAGGAGCACGGAAAGAAGGTCAGGAGTGAGTCCTGGCCAAGGGGCATCGGCAAGCGTCATGATGGTGCCGTCAATAAATGAATCGATGACATAATGTTTCTGTTCTGGAATCACAAGGTCATCGTCCTCTATCTTTATCTTCACACCGAGCGGCGGAATGCATCAGGAATAATACCAAATCCTTGACAGACACATTCTTGATGCGCACACCTTCGCCACACATTGCCGCCATGCCGATGAACGAACCTACCTCAATCATATCAGGCAAGATGCGATGCTCGGCACCATGCAGTTTATCAACACCCACGATGGTGAGCAGGTTGCTGGCGATGCCGCTGATCTGAGCGCCCATCGCATTGAGCAGATGGCAAAGCTGCTGGATATATGGTTCGCAAGCTGCATTATAAATGGTGGTAGTGCCTTTGCCAATACAGATGCCATGATGATATTGGCGGTACCGGTAACCGAAGCCTCATCGAGCAACATATAGCAGCCCTTCAGTTTCTTTGCCTGTATCTGATAAACATTACGCTCATCATCGTGAACGAAGTTGGCGCCCAGATACTTGAAGCCCAGGAAGTGGGTATCCAGACGGCGACGACCTATCTTATCGCCACCCGGCTGAGCTATGGTAGCCTTGCCACATCTACCGAGCAGCGGACCTATCATGAGCACACTACCACGAAGAGAAGAACATTTCTTCACAAACTCCAGACTGTCGAGATAATCGAGTTTCAACTCATCACTTTGGAATGTATAGTCGTGACGACTGTGCTTGGTTACCTTGACACCTATCTCCTGGAGCAACTTAATCAGGTTGTTCACATCCAGGATGTCCGGCACGTTGGTGATGCGCACAGGCTCGTCGGTAAGGATTGTGGTACAGATAACCTGCAGGGCCTCGTTCTTGGCGCCCTGAGGTGTGATAGTACCTTTGAGCGGATGACCGCCCTCTATGATGAAAGACTCCATAAGCTTGTCTACTATATATAATAATGTGGATTACTTTTTCTTCTTATTATTTACATTCTTAGGCTGCGCCTCAATCTTCTCGAAAACGAAGGTATCGAGATCGAGTTGGATGTTGCCATCGGTAAAACGTGCCAGATCGGAAGCTACCTTGGCTACATCGCTGGAGCCATGACTCCAGGTTACCAGGTCGCGATGCATCTGGTTGGCAGTAAGCTCCACGAGTTTATCGCGCTCCTCACTTGGTTCCATCGTCTTCAGCTTTTCGAAAATCTCGAAGAGCATAGCTCCATAATGGCGCACCGGGATGTGCTGCATAGGATATGGCAAAGGCTCCGGCTTGGTTGCTATCTTCACAGCATCCGATACATCATAAGGGAAATCGATGTCGAGCTGGAAATTGCTCATGATGGCAAGCTGGTCCCAGAGTTTCTGCTCATGATCCTCTACCCCTCTGTTCTCAGGGAACATACGGTCCATGACTGCAATAATGGTCTCTGCACAGCGCTGGCGCTCTTCACGATCGGTAAGCGTCAGACAATGGTCTACCATCTGCTGAATCTCACGGCCATACTCAGGCAGAATGAGCTTAGCTCTCTGGGTATTATAGTCTAATCCTTCTATATTCATTCTTACATATTTTATATAATAAATAATTCTAGAGCAGTTTCTTTGGCATCTTAGCCACGAAATCCTTGAGATAGAAAGGCACGAAATATGCCACATCTTCGAACTTGCCCTCTACAAAACGCTTCTCTGCCAGCGGAGCCATATTCTTAGCCAAAGGCTCAATGCCCTCTACGAGGTGAGCATTCGGATGGTTGATGGTCTCCATACACTTGGCAGCGCCATTTCCGAAGAAGTACACATGGTGCTGGTCCAGATATTCCTTGTAGGTATCAGCATCCACAATATCAGCCTGAATAGGGCGAACCACCTTCAGGGCGCGGTCGAGCACTTCGGCATATACCTCCATGCGGCGGGCGTCGAGCATAGGTACTATGAGAGCGTCTTCCTCCTCAGGATGTTCGCCAAGCAATACAGGCACTGCCATCAGTTCGAGTGTTGGAACAGCGATGAGTTTCACACCGCGACCATAACAGATGCCCTTCGCCATACTCACACCGATACGCAATCCGGTATAGGAACCCGGACCACAACTTACCGCCACAGCCTCCAGCGGAAGACCATGAGAATCGAGGAAATCAAGAGCCTCATCCACAAACACACCCAACTTAACAGCATGGTTCGGACCTGTGTGATCTTCCTGGTTGAAAATCACCTGTCCACTATCACTAATTGCCACTGAGCACACGTCCGTACTCGTCTCAATATTCAAAATACACGACATAATTAAAAAATATATTCTTAAATAAGGTGCAAATATACTCATTTTCTCGCTTTTTTTTGTACTTTTGCAGAAATTTAACGCGAAAGATTATATGATACAGTCAATGACAGGCTTCGGAAAAGCTACCGCGGCCTTTAAAACAAAGAAGATTAATGTAGAGATAAAGTCATTAAATAGCAAGACTCTTGACCTCTCTACTCGTATTGCTCCGCTCTATAGAGAGAAGGAGATGGAAATCCGTCAGTATATCTCTAAAAATCTAGAAAGAGGCAAGGTTGACTTCGCCATCTGGATTGATAAGGATGCTACTACAGATGCCACTCCTATCAACGCGGCGCTTGTACAGAATTATTACCAGCAAATCAAGAAGATTTCGGCTGAAACAGGCATTCCTGAGCCAACCGACTGGTACAGCACTCTGTTGCGTCTTCCGGATGTAACAACGAAGACGGATGTGGAAGAATTGAGCGATGAGGAGTGGGAAGTGGCAAAAAATGCAATTTGCGAGGCTGTGAACCATCTCGTAGCCTTCCGCAAGCAGGAAGGAGCCGCTCTTCAGAAGAAATTCACAGAGAAGGTGGATAACATCCAGACTCTCCTGGCTAGCATCGAACCATACGAGAAGGCTCGCGTGGAGAAGATCAGACAGAACATCGTTAACGGCCTGCAGCAGATTCCGAATGTGGATTACGACAAGAACCGCCTGGAGCAGGAACTCATCTACTACATCGAGAAGCTCGACATCAGCGAGGAGAAGCAGCGCCTTGCCAACCACCTGAAGTATTTCCGCGAGACCATGAATGAGGAAGGTCATGGTGTAGGAAAGAAACTCGGTTTCATCGCACAGGAAATGGGACGCGAAATCAACACCACCGGCTCTAAGAGCAACCAGGCTGAGATGCAGAACATCGTGGTGAAGATGAAGGACGAACTGGAGCAGATCAAGGAGCAGGTGCTGAATGCCCTCTAAACAAGAGACAGGCACCTCCTCTCTCCCCCAAGAGCCGCCTCAAAAGCCCCCTCAAGTGGCGTTTTTGAAAGCCTCGCCCCCGTTCCAGGCGATTATCGCCTATCCAAAAAGCCCCCTATCAAACAGCAAATAAAGAAAAGAAGAAGAAAAAATGAAGAACGGATTGTTAATTTTCAGCGCCCCATCGGGCAGCGGTAAGAGCACAATAGTAAACTGGCTGATGAAAGAGCACCCGGAATTGAAGCTGGCTTTCTCTATCAGCTGCACCTCTCGTGCTCCGCGCGGTACAGAACAGAATGGTGTAGAGTATTTCTTCCTCTCTCCAGAGGAATTCAAGGCTAAGATTGAGGCTGACGAGTTCCTGGAGTATGAGGAGGTTTACAAGGACAGATTCTACGGCACCCTGAAGTCACAGGTAGAAAACCAGCTTGCCAAGGACGAGTCGGTGATTTTCGATGTTGACGTGAAGGGTGGTGTAAACATCAAGAAGTTTTATGGCGAGCGTGCTTGAGCATCTTTGTCCAGCCACCTTCGGTAGAGGAATTGCGCCGCCGTCTGGTTGGCCGCAATACTGATGCGCCTGAGGTGATTGAGCAGCGCCTTGCCAAGGCAAGCTATGAGTTGACCTTCGCCCCTCAGTTTGACCACGTGGTCATAAACGATGACCTGGAGAAGGCTCAGCAGGAGGTTTATCAGCTCGTCAAGGCCTTCCTAGACGCAGAGTAAGAAATGAAGAAGGTAGGAATCTTTGGCGGTAGCTTCAACCCCATCCATACGGGCCATATTGCATTGGCGAAAAGCCTTTGCGAGAAGGCCTGCCTGGATGAGGTGTGGTTCATGGTTTCGCCCATGAACCCATTCAAGAAGACCGCTACCGACTTGCTCGACGACCAGCTGCGCCTGGAAATGGTAGAAAAAGCGCTGGAGCACGAGCCACAACTGAAGGCATGCGACTACGAGTTCCGCCTGCCTAAGCCATCTTATACCTGGCACACGCTGCAAGCCATCAGCAAGGATTACCCCGAAAACGAGTTCACCCTGCTGATTGGTGGCGACAACTGGGCTGCTTTCGACAAGTGGTACCACCACGACGACATTCTAGCCCACTATCCCATCGTGGTTTATCCGCGCCAGGGAGCCAGCATAGGCAATGTGCCAAAAGGCGTTACCATCGTAGAAACTCCACTGCTCAACATCAGCAGCACGGAAATCAGAAAGCGTATCAAAGAGGAGAAAAGCATCAGGGGAATGGTGCCGGAATGCATCGAGCAACTGGCTGTCAGAAACTACAGGCAGCTCTAGGCATCCCTCTCTCCGAAACCGCTTTAAATCATATTTAAACAACAAACAGCAAAAAATGAGTTGGAAAGAAATCATTAAGAAGTGTCTGAACGTGGCTTCTGCGCCGATTCGCAGAAATGCCAACTTCTTTGTGTTCATGTACCTGCTGGGCATGATCAGTTCTATCGTGACTACACCTGCCAAGGGGACTTTATACGACAACCTGTTCCTGGAACTCTTTGTCGACCTCTATGTGGTGTGTGCCGTTGTCGCCATCTTCCCCAAGAAGGTGCGCTGGGGTCTGCGTGCCGTACTATACCTTATATTATATAGTACAGCTGCCGCCGACACCTATTGCTACGTGAATTTCGGCTCTACGCTCAACCCTTCTATGCTGATGCTGGTGGGCGAGACCAACAGTTCGGAGGCTAGCAGTTTCCTCTCAGCCTCATCTCTGCCGAGGTTCTCTTCAGTAGTGTGGGCTGGATCCTGCTTCTGGCTCTCATCCAGATTCTCATCGCCATCTTCCGCAAGCAACTCATCAAGCTATACGTTTTCATCATTACCGTTCTGGAGTTGGCTTCTGTCAAGAAACGGCTGATGGCTATCCCCCGCATGACTGCAGCCATGCCTGCCAGCTTCGGAATCCTATGCCTCATCATCTTCATCATAGGATGCTGCACCTCCTGGCACAACAAGATGGCTTACCATAAACTCATGAATGGTAGAACGATAGGCGAAGTAGAGCATATCCTGACAGAAAAAGATCATGCTGTACTCTATCTGCCAATCTACCGACTCCAATTCAGTATCTATGCCAATCAGCTGGCAGCACATCAGATTACCCAACTCATCCATGCTGCCCACGATGTGAAGGTTGACAGCTGCAGCTACCGCTCGCCAAACATCGTGCTGATTATCGGCGAAAGCTTCGGCCGCCATCATTCCCAGCAGTACGGCTATTTTATGGATACCACTCCACAGCAGGTAGCCTTGGAGAAATCGCGCAAACTCACCAAGTTTACCGATGTGGTAACCTGCTGGAACCTGACCAGTTTCGTTTTCAAGAACATGCTCTCTACCCATGTGGTAGGCGAGAAAGGCGAATGGTGCGACTATCCGCTCTTCCCTGAAGTGTTCCGAAAGGCAGGCTACAACGTAACCTTCATCACCAACGAATTCCTGCCACAGGCAAAGGAGGCGGTTTACGACTTCAGCGGCGGTTTCTTCCTAAACAACCCGGAACTGAGCAAACTTCAGTTCGACCATCGCAACACCCAGCTCCACGACCTGGACGACGGATTGCTGAAGGATTACGATGACAGTCTGAAGAACTTCCAGAAGGAGCACAACCTCACCATCTTCCACCTGATGGGCCAGCATGTAAACTATAAGCAGCGCTACCGCACGAAGCAAGCCCGGTTCTGGGCAAGCAGTTATGAAGACAAGCGCCCTGAACTGACCAATGCCCAGCGCAAGATGTTGAGTCATTACGATAACGCCACCCTCTACAACGACTCTATCGTAGCCCAGATTGTGAAGCGTTTCCAGAAGCAGGATGCCATCGTCATCTACGTGCCCGACCATGGCGAGGAATGCTACGAAGAGAACCGTGGCTTCATCTGTCGTAACCACTCTGCAGAAATCGACTGGCCGCTGGCTCACTATGAGTTTGAAATTCCGTTCTGGATATACTGTTCGCCAAAATATATCAGGAACCACCGCGATATCTACCGTCAGATACGCAAGGCTAAGGACAAGCGCTTCATGACCGATGCCCTGCCTCATCTTCTGCTGTATCTGGCTGGCATTGAGACACCTACCTATAAGGAGGAATATAACATTCTGAGTCCGAAATATGACGAGATGCGACCACGTATCCTCAAAAACTCTGCCGATTACGACAAACTTCGTGATGCGCATCTGGAAAAGATAAAAAAGGAAGAAAGTAAAAAGGTAAAAAAGAAAGAAAGGAGAAACTGATTATGAATAGTGCTATTCTATCACGCCCGGCATGCAATGCCTGAGAGGACTCGCCATCATCGGCATCTTCTTGCATAACTACTGCCATTGGCTGGGACCTATTGTCAAGGAGAACGAGTATCAATACTTCCAGCACAATGTTGACTGGCTGAACCAGGTAATGGTCAGCATGGACCTCAACCTGCCTGTACACCTGCTCTCGTTCTTCGGCCATTATGGTGTGCCCGTATTTCTCTTCCTGAGTGCTTACGGACTGGTGATGAAATACGAGGCTAAACCTCATCTCTCTACCGAACAGCAGACCAGAATGTACAGCATCTCGGGCAAGAAACTTACAGGAAGCATCAACTGGCGCGAACCGCTCCACTTTATCCGCTATCACTATCTGAAGCTCTTCAAGATGATGATAGTAGGTTTCGTGGCATTCACGATGCTCGACCTTATCACGCCTGGCTCTCACCACTATGCAGCGCTCGACATCGTTGCGATGCTGGGCATGTTCAATAATGTATTGCCAAATCCGGATAACATCATCTGGCCGGGTCCGTACTGGTTCTTCGGTCTGATGCTGCAACTCTACATCGTCTATCGTCTGCTGCTCTATCGCCGCCATTGGGGATGGACCGTAGGATTGATGGCCATCTGCATCGTCATCCAGCTCCTCCTGGGCTTTGACAATCCGGAGAGTGAAGTGATGAACCGCTACCGCTACAACTTTATGGGCGGCATGCTGCCATTCGGTTTGGGCATCCTCTATGCCGCTATGGCGAGAAGATTCTGATGACCTTCCATTCGCCTATCACCAATTTCTTTGGCTGCATCTTCTGTCTGTCGCTTATCTATAGTCTGAGTGGCAGCATGGTTGGCTGGACCTTCGTGCCTTTCTTCTTCTGTCTGCTGAGCGTATTGGTAGCTGACCTACTCCAGAACATCAGCTGGTTATCAGGTATTTACAAGGTATTAGAGTGGATGGGCAGCATATCAGCCGCTCTCTTCGTATGCCACCCTATCACCCGCAAGATATTCATCCCTATCAGCCGTCAGGGCGACATCTATGCCGGCCTGCTCCTCTACATCATATCGAGCATCTGCCTGGCTTGGCTCTTCACCCAACTGATGAAGAAGATTCCAAACCCGAAGCCCTAACCCTCTTCAATAGGAAGAAGGAAGCGCCCCCGTTCCAGGCGATTCCATCGCCTGTCCCCCATAATAAACAAAAAAGAAATACCAGCATGAATTGGAAGATAAAAGATATAGAACTGGCGAATATCAGCCGGTTTCGCGGCGAGTTGATGGGAGCAGCCATGCTGTTCATCATCCTCTTTCATGTGGCATTGCCTAGAGAAGATGCCTTTTTCGGGCTTCGCAGAATGGGCAATGTCGGTGTAGACATGTTCCTCTTTCTCAGCGGAATAGGTCTCTGGTTCTCGTGGATGAAGAATCCTTCTGCCAAGCATTTCTTCATCCGCCGTTATCTGCGCATCTACCCTACCTGGCTCATCATAGCCTGCCTCTTCTATATCCCAGCTTTCCAGGGCGGAAGCACCTGGAACTGGATCTATCTCTTTGGCGAGATAACCATCAACTGGGGCTTCTGGCTGCATGATGAGCTCAACTTCTGGTACATCCCGGCTACGATGATGCTCTATCTCTTTGCCCCTGCCTATATGGAACTCATCAGGCGCATCCTATCTACCGCTGGCTGCCGGTGGTGATGATCATGTGGTGCATCCTGGTACAATATGTTACCCCGATACATCAGGCTGTAGGACACCTGGAGATTTTCTGGAGCCGCGTGCCTATCTTCTTCATCGGCATCAACATGGGTGAGATGGTAAGACAGAAACAGACGCTCGACGGCGCTTCGATATGGATGATATGGCTCATGTTCCTGATGACGCTGCTGGCGAGCATCTTCCTGGAACAGGAGAAGCACGGCATGTTTCCGCTCTTCCTCGAACGCATGCTCTATATCCCGCTTACCATCACCAGCATCCTGCTGCTGAACCGCATCTTCCGCCGCACCCCGAGCTGGTTTAACAAGGGGTTCATGTTTGTGGGAGCGCTGAGTCTGGAGTGTTATCTGCTCCATATCCACTTCGTGCTGAAATACCTAGAACCGCATCACTTGGCTATTGGCCAACCTTCTTCATCTGCATAGGCATCACCCTGCCTGCAGCATGGATTCTGAGCAAGATAGCCGGATGGATTTCTAAAGAGTTAGCTAAGTTTATCAAGTAAAAAGGAATTTATTTATTAAGAAAAATAGGAGTTTTATGAACGAGAATAAATTGGAAGACAGTAAAGGTTTTGCTGCGCTGCTGCGACTGGTTCGCCCGAAGCAATGGATCAAGAATGGCTTTATCTTCTTACCGCTGTTCTTTGGCGGCGCCTGTTGCATACAGATGCTCTGCTGGCGGGTCTGATTACTTTCTTCGCCTACAGTTTTGCCGCATCGAGCATCTATTGTTTCAACGACATCTATGATGTGGAGGCCGACCGCCGCCACCCGGTCAAGTGTCATCGTCCGATAGCATCGGGAGCGGTCAGCATCAAGCAGGCATACGGACTGATGTTCCTGATGTTTGCCCTCTCTATGGGTGTATGCAGCCTGCTCGGATCATGTGAGACGATGGGAATCATCATCTTCTATTGGCTTCTGAATCTCGCTACTGCGCCAAATTCAAGCAATATGCCATCATCGATGTGTGTATCGTGGCATTCGGTTTCGTACTCCGTCTGCTGGCAGGTGGTGTAGCTACGGGCATCGTACTCAGTAAGTGGATTGTGCTGATGACCTTCCTCATCACCCTCTTCATGAGTTTTGCCAAGCGCCGCGATGATGTGCTGCGCATGGAGAAGACGGGCGAGGCTCCCCGCAAGAATACCATCCGCTACAACCTCACTTTCATCAACCAGGCTATTACGATTACGGCTTCCGTAACCCTGGTATGTTACATCATGTATACGGTGAGTCCGGAGGTTATCGAGAATTTCCATACCGAGAATCTCTATCTTACGAGTGTCTTTGTGCTGGTTGGTTTGCTGAGATACATCCAGATTGCTGTGGTAGACCAGAAGAGTGGTGACCCTACGAAGATTATCCTGCGCGACCGCATCACCCAGTTTATCGTGCTTGCCTGGTTGCTCTCCTTCCTGATCCTTATTTATATCGTATAAGAAAATGAAGAAAAAATTATATTGTTTCGATTTCGACGGAACGCTGACAACAAGCGATACCCTGCTGGAATTCATCAGATATGCCAAGGGTACCGGTCGTTTTCTGATGGTTTTCCTGATGTACAGTCCGCTCCTGGTGCTGATGAAGCTGCATCTCTTTCCCAACTGGAAGGCGAAGCAACTCATCTTTGCCCATCTTTTTGCCGGCATGCGTATCGAGAAGTTTGATGCGCTCTGCCGCGATTTTGCCGAAGAATACCAGCATCTGTTACGCCCCAAAGGTGTTACGCTGGTACACGAAGCCCTGGTTGCAGGTGCTCAGGTTTTCATCGTGAGTGCCAGCATCGACAATTGGGTCCGCCCGTTCTTTAAAGTTCGCGGCCTGGATGGAGTCAGGGTTTTAGGCACCCAGATAGAAGTGATTGACGGCAGACTTACCGGCAAGTTCAAGAGCAACAACTGCTATGGCGAGGAAAAGGTGCATCGCATCTGCGAGGCACTGACCACCACAACCGCCAATGCCTACGGTACCCTCTCATTATCTTTCGACCGCGCGCAATACGAAATAGAAGCATTTGGCGACAGCCGAGGCGATAAGGAGATGCTCGCCTTCGCCGATAAAGGACATTACAAGCCCTTTAGAATCTAGAAACGAGCCTGTATCTTGCCAACTACCCATGTACGGCGAAACGCCGTATCAAGTATACGCGAGCCCGCTAGGCGTTAGGGAGATACGCCTAGCGGGCTTGCGTTTCTAATAGAACGCCTAACGGACTCGCGTATCTAATAGAATACCCTCATTTTTTTAGTTTAAAATCTGTTTTATCCCTCACATTCATCACGTTTTCTGTTTTTAAAAACTTTAACTATTTGATAATGAGGATATTATCTCTTTTACTTAGCGTGACAGATTGACAAAAAGTTTACAATATCCATCACGCTATCCATCACGCCATTCAAGTGTCTGTATGTCAATATATCAAGATGTGTAAGAGATGCAAATCGTGATGATGATAGATAATTACATAAAATTTGTTCATATAAAGGCTGCATCGGGTTACAAATATGGCTGCGTCGGGTTACGAATATGGCTGCATCGGGTTACGAATATGACTGCGTCGGGTTACGAATATGGCTGCATCGGGTTACGAATATGACTGCATCGGGTTACGAATATGACAGCGTAGGCTAACGGAGACGTATCTGTAGCTTATCGAGACGTCTGCATCAGCTAACTGAGACGTCTGAACTCGCTGACTGAACACTTGAGTTGCTTGACTGAACCACTTGAGCTAGCTGACTGAACCACTTGAGCTAGCTGACTGAACCACTTGAGTATTCTTCTTCATGTGCTTGCGTGCAACCATAGAAACTTTTTCTGTAACTTTTGGTTCAAGTACGGGCTGAAGGTCCACAAGAGGGTGTGTCATAAATCAACAGCTCGTAAGTCCGTTAGGCGTTCCTGCGGATTTGCATATCACACTAACGCCTAGCGGACTTGCGAACCTGTATTACGGACTTACGACACTGCACCATTTGTTTATACGAACAGGTCGTCCATTGTGATTTGTACTTGAGCCAAGCTGCATACTGTGTAAGGCGCACGCCAAAAGTAGTAATCATCGTTGGGATAATGCCACTTTTTATTCCTGTTTCTGCCACGAAATCAGCCATACGATTACGAATGCGCATATCCTCCTCCTTAGTGATCGTGTAAGGCATCTGCGAATACTTGATTTCACATAGATTCACGAGATTATCGGCACGTTCTATCAGTAAGTCGATTTGCGCAGCTGGCTTTGAAACCTTACTTCGCCAAGAATAATACTCGGTATGGATTTGGTCTATCCCCAAGAAATGCTTGATTTGAGGAATATGCAACATGCAAACTCGCTCAAAAGCCAAGCCATACCAAGTATTTTGACGAGGTTTTCCCATCAAGTGAGTCCAATATTCCGTGTCCGTCGTACCAGGATGGCAAAACGTCATATAAAATAATGTATAGAGGTCGGTGAGCTGAAAGATTTGATCTTTCTGCTTTATCTTCTTATCTCTGGTATTATACCCTCTTACGAAATCGCAATTTATCAATTCACTAAGAACCTTTGTCAAAGTTCCACCCGATTTCAGCTTCAATTTCTCCATGATTTCCTTTCGGGTCATACCTTGTCTGCATGAGGCAAGTACCTCTATGACACGCATATAGGACTCAGAATTTCTAAACAAGGACGAATATAGTCTTCCATATTCTCGCTTCAGTTCAGCGTGGGATGAGAAAAACAATCTGTCGACATTCCCTTCCACACCTTGCTTTTTATCCAACAAACTGAGATAATAAGGCACCCCACCAAGGATGCTATATATCTGAAGGATAGAAATGCGAGTCCATGAGAATCCATAAGCTTGCAGCATCAGTTCCGTCTCACGAAGAGTAAAAGGAGCAAGATACATCTCGTGCGTTATCCTATTATGAAGCCCACCATGACTATCTATCAGATTGGCTATCATCCACGACGTGGCACTGCCACAAACGATAAGCATGATTTCACTTTGGTAAGCTGCCCATCCGTTCCAAAAGTGCTCAAAAGCCTGTTGAAAACCAGATTTCGGCGTATCCAAGCATGGTAGTTCATCGATAAAAACAACGAGTCGTTCTCCTTTCATTTTTGCCTTTAACAACTGTTTTAATGCCTCAAAAGCCTCTGTCCAATTCGCAGGAATAGGCTGTTTGGAATCTCCATATTCCCTCAGCGCAAACCCGAAATTAGAGAGTTGCGCCTCAGCTGGTGCCTCTATAGACCCAGACATATCAAAGGCAAACTTATCACGGAAGAGATTTCTCACAAGATAAGTCTTGCCGATACGACGCCTGCCATATACAGCCACAAACTCAGCTTTGCCAGAATGATAATATTCTGTCAACAGCTCGATTTCTTTCTTTCGTCCGATAATTTGCTCCATACCTTTTAAATCTAACTTTAATGATGGTGCAAATATAAGATAATTATCCGAGAAAAACAAGGATTCTATAGCAATCGATGAATTTAACTCGATTTGGCTAAAGAATAGGTTATATTATAGCCAAATCGAGTAATTTTCCTTCGATTTGGCTATAGAATGCCTTGTAGATTGCTATTATCCTTGGGCTAAGAGCTTTTGAGCTTTCAGCCGTGCCGTACAGTTCTTTAAGACTTACAACAGGCAAGAT